>Ga0079998_115364_pt1 | contig 12635 bp, 14 predicted proteins | sample PerSpoBPS_BMetaG_FD_69201 | JGI IMG/M metagenome (GOLD analysis project Ga0079998, IMG submission 69201) | Thermal spring microbial communities from Yellowstone National Park, Wyoming, USA - Perpetual Spouter B (PS_B) MetaG (SPADES assembly)... | ecosystem: Environmental > Aquatic > Thermal... | reverse complement strand
CCTCTTTGGTTGTAGCCAATCTCTAGGTAGACCGTTAGGTTTATATATTTGGTCTACCGTAATATATCTTGGTGGTTTAATGAGTGTTTTTAGTGTTAAGCTTAGGAAGGATGTTAAGGAGGGGATGGATGGGTATAAGGGTAGGGTTAACTGGGCTGATGAGGTGAGGAGGTTTATAGAGGATAGGTTGAGGGTGCTGGAAGCAGAGGATAACATTAGAAGGGTTGTTGAGGAGCTCTCAAGGATACCCTTAGAGTCTCCTAGGGGTTCCTCTGTTGCCTCTGTGAGGGAGGATCGTGAGAGTCGTTGATGTATCGGTGTTAGCTGCGTTTACTAGAAAGGAGCCTGGGTGGGAGAGGCTAGCTGGAGTCGTGAAAATGTGTGTAACTGTGGATCTAGCTGTGAAGGAGGTGTTAAACACGATATGGAGGGATTACTATGTTAGGAGAACCGTTAGCTTAGACACAGCCATGAGGCTACAACAAGTGCTATCATCAATGATCGGTATTAACGTCCTGGTAGAACCCGAAGACAAGTATGTATCGAGAGCGTTTGAAATAGCGCTAAAGACCGGTACAACTGTCTACGACGCACTATACATAGCATTAGCTGTAGAGAAGAACATGCCATTAGTCACACTCGACGAAGAACGAGCAGAAACCGCTGAAATCCACGGAGTGAAAACAATCATCCCCTTATAAAGCTTTGGAAACCCCACTCCTTTAAGGTAAGGTCTTTAAGGTCCCCATGCTATATCTCATGGGAGGCGAAGCTCGTAGTAGGAATATGAGGGGTCTATCCAAACCCTAGCAAGCCCATGTCTAGGCATCCCTATGGATTTGAAGATGTCCGTCGAGCTCAACGGTTTGAAACTCTTATCCCAAACCCGCAGGGCACCCTCTGGGCATTACCCTCATAGGGGGCCTATCTCTGCTCCCTGATGCTTCACAGCATTCTAGCTGTCTTCAAACCATGTGAGCTCGTCGTCCTACCATATACTATGAGGGCTAGATCTAGTGGATGTCTCTGATTGAGAAAGGGATGTAAATGTGTAGATGATCGTGAGGACAGAGAGCTCTTATGCTCCCATTATGCGACTAAAACAATTATTAGCTAGCCTAGTAACATGGTTATTGGTGTAGAGAATGAGTGCATTTACGCAAACCCAGCTAGAGAGGATTTACGCTATGCTTAAGTGGATAGAGGATCCTGAGACGTCTCAAGGTTATGAGAGATATCAACGGATATTAAGGGATATGGAAGGGTTGACTGCTCATCCTTGGATCCAGGATATTCTTAGAGGTAGGAAGATGGTTAGGGTTATTGATGTTTGTAGTGGTACGGGGCTTGCAGGCATAGCTCTCTCTAGGATACTTAGAGGTGGAGGGTTTGAGGTTAAGTTAACACTAGTTGATCTTAGACTTAGTTCTCTAGAGAAGGGTAGAAAGTTTGCTATGCAGGAGCTTGGAGTAGAGCCTGGTATAGTTGTAGTAGATGTTACACAACCTCTTAGCTTACCCGAGGTACACGATATTGCCTTACTATGGGGGTTTACAACCCCCCATTTCAATCCATGGTTATGGGTTAAAGTGCTCGTAAACGTATCTAGAGCTCTCGTTGACTATGGAGTGTTTGTTTATGAGGAAGGTGATAGGGTGTATGATATCTTCATTAAAACCGGGTTTAAAGATGCTATACCTATGGTAGCTGAGGGTAGCCGGGTAGCACTAGACGTCTTCGCTGGTAGGAATGGTAGAACTGGTGATACCAAACGCATTATCGTAGACCTCCTTACAGGTGAGCATGTTGAGATGAACGTCTACTACTGGGATATAGCATCCTCTGCAACCCTCACATGGATGTTCTTCGAAGACATAGACTTCATGCCAGCTAGATCGCCATTTAGCGGTTTCATCCTAGCACGTAGACCTAGAAGAGTAATCAAACCAGAGGACTTCACTCTAGAGAACCCGACTATAATATCGCATCAAACGAAGTAATGCCAACCAACTAATGACACACAAGTTTAAAAACGCCAGATACAATGGTTAAAAACACCTCTAACACGAGTTCAGAAAGACAAGCTCATAGGCTAACCAAAACTCGAAGTGATGTGAGGTGGAAGGCTGGAGTACTGGGAAGCATGCTTCGCTAGATAGATGGTTTTAACAGGGTTAATAGCCGTCTATGTTTATAGAAGATGAGGTGGGTGTGGTTCGGCAGTGTTTCTAAGCCTTAGGGGCTTAGCGAAGCTGACTTCAACATATGTGATTGTAGGGTTACTAGTAACCCTACTGGTTTTAGGCTTAATCTACATTTATAAAATTCATAGGGGGGTTGTTGATGTTAGCTCAACTCCTAAACCTGAGGTTGGAGGGAAAGCTGTACTCCCCACTCCGGTTCCCACAGTGTCGGGGAGAGTACCTGAGGTTGATTGGAGCGAGCTTAGGAGGGTTATCTGGGAGCATCCACTAGCACACCAGCTTAAGCTTGATCTCGCACTGGAGGAGAGGCTACCTCCCGATTGTATAAGGTATAGGTATAGGGAGCTCACGTGGATCACCGTAGATTATATGGGGTTGAGGGCTCTGATACCTGTAGGTGAAGTGTTGTTCTGCACCTACATAGACCCCGAGACTGGAGCCTACACTTATAGGATCCCTCAGATCCGGGTCACCACTAGGCCTGGTTTCAACCTAACAGGTGCACCTTCCGAGTTTAGCGATACTATATTGAAGGTTGTGAAACTTGTAGAGGATCATGTTAGGAGGATATCCGGTAGGCCTGAGAAGGTAGGGTTGGTAGCCTTGGTAGATGATAGGGTTAGTGGCGTTAGGGAGGCTTATGTGGTAGCGGTAGTAGGTGGAGGGCGTTTTGGGTTCAAGGTAGACCTGACAACGTGGAGTATGAGGTTCTGGTTTAAGGAGGGTTGGCTTGGCAGGGGTGATCTACTAGTATGGCTGGGCATATGGGAGGAGTAGTGTGAAACCAGCCCTGGGGGTTTTAGGGTGCTGTTTATCAACATTATCATTCTACTTTCTCTTTGCTACGAGCATCCATGCTACTACTATAGCTACTAGGGCCACGGCTATCAATAGAGCTATGGGAGTTATCGTGTGTTGAGTTTTAACAGAGGGGGATTCCACCCTGGCGTAAGCTTCAGTTGTGGTGCCTAGCTCGGGCGGGGATATTGATATGGAGTATACTGCCCATAACCCTTCCCATCCACCTTCACTTTCAACTATCTTACCTCCTGGTACATACAGGCTTCTGCCGTCGAACGCCATCTTACCGAAGGGTATCGGGAATATTATTGCGTCCTCATCTAACACCATTCTATGAATATCGTTTAGATTCTTGTCGAAGACTTCTAGGAGTAGCTTGGAGCGTGGCATCCCAGTCTTCCCTTCAAGGGGGTACTCTATGGTTGTAACGTATAGGTAGCCATTGGAGTAGAGGAGTTTGTAGATCATACGACCTGGCATCTCCTTTAAGGCCACCTCATTTCCGTTCATGTCGTATCTGGCTATGAACCCGGACATGTTATACTCGGCTATAAGCCTAACACCTCCTAGGTATGCATAGCCATCCTCATCGAAGCCTATTGTGAGGGCTGCACTCCTCTCATCCCCACTTATGACCCTCATGAGGTTCAAGTCTAAGTCCAGCATCTCTATTCTAAACCCACCTGCGAAGTAGAGGGGGAAGAACTGACCTCTAATAACCCAGAGGTGCCTGGTGACCGGGTTAACAGCTATACTGTAGACCTCGGATCTCAAAGTAGCGTTCGAAGTGTACTTTTTAACAAACGCTAGGTTACCAGCATCTAGCTTTACGACAATCCACCTGTAGATGTCGCCTACACGCTCAAACCCTGCAACGTACAGGTGGTTACCGTGAGATGTAATAGACGTTAAACCTCCCCCAAACTCGGACCTATAGCCCCTCGGGATTACTATCCTTGGAAAGTTTAGATTAAGGTCTGATACCATTATGTGATCTGTGGAGCTCCAGGATACAGCGTACAGCCTATCTCCAACTATAACACAATCTGATAGCGGATAGGAGAAACCTGGACTCCAGTACCCGGCTATGGAGCCGTTGGATTTAAACCTCATCTCAACCCTGAGGTAAGCACCACGACTATCGAAGGCGAAACCCTGAACTCCAACAATGTATATGAGATCCCCGGCCTCGCATACAGCTGTAGCGTGATCGAGCTCACGCGTAGGGTTACTAAGAGCTATCCAGTCAGCCCTCATGCTTAGACTTTGAGCTCCAGCATCTAGAGAGCATTGTATAACTAAACATAGAGCTAGGAGGAGCGCTATGGATGCAATTAGCACACTCCCGTAGCCATGAATGGCTGGGAGCTCCACCATTAGCACCTTAAACCTCCATGCTCTCCCACATTCATAAACCTTTACAGTTAAAGTTTATATCCTTCTAGCCCTGCATGGTAATGCTATCCAGGTGAAATGTTACGAGTAGCTCACATGCCCTTAGTTATAAACACTAGCTAGGAGGATGCTTTCCAGGTGAGCGCTTCGCAGGCTCTAGCTCACACCCATGCTGGGGGGGGTGATTGAGTGGTAGTCTACACTCTCTTAGAAGAGCTCGTTTGTAAGAGCTTGTATGTATGTTCCTGCTAGGAGTGCCCATGTTACTGCTTGTACTGCTACCCCAAATATGTAGATGGGGATTCCCGCCTGTGATACTAGGAGGAGCGTTGCTCCGGTTAGTATTAGTAGTGCTCCAACTAGACCCGACATCCCAGCCATCATGAACCCGTATTCCTGTGAGAGCTCCGCCAGCTCTCTTAGGGATTTAAACCACATTATAGATCCTATGAGCCCGGCTACAGCGTTGGATACGAGTGAGACTGCTATAAAGCTTAGGTGTACCTCTGTTACCGCGTGGAGCCCTCCTCTAATGTAGAGCATTATATTCGGCATATCCCCTAGAACCCTGCTAGCCCCAAGGATCTCTATAGCTGACATGTAGCCTGAAGCCCACACAATGGCCCCAGCTAGAGCTTACTTAAACACAACACCACTCCCCAGCACGCGTGACATAGAGTAGAGGGAGGCTAAGACTAGGAAGACCCCTAAGGCTGAAGCTGGGAGAGCTGAGACTGGGGCGGCATACCAGAAGGGTACGAGGCTAATAGCGAGCCCGAAAGCTGCAATCAGAGAGCCAATAAACCCTACTACAAGGCCGGCTAGCCACCAGAACCTCAGCATGGCAGGGGAAAAACACCCTGCTAGCTATGATTATTCAAAGCTTATATAAATTATTTGTCTGAAGAAAATGCCTGAAGGGATCTACGTCTCCTGCCTTGCCCTCTGAAACCTTCTTCCTCTACCACTTTTCATTATGATTTCTAGTATATTCACCTCACCACTTAGAGCTATGCGGGGATCTGGAGGACCTCACCGGGTTACTGGTACCTTTAATCCATTTTGTAGCATTAGATGATGCAACAATCATGTTAGTATGCTTCTAGGGTTAAGATTCCACCTCCTCTGTTAAGAGTAAGCTTTGTATATATGGTTTTTCTTAACCGCTCCCTCATAGGGGTTTATTGGTTGTATGTATGCCCTTGAAGGTCGGGGATAAGGCTCCGGACTTTGAGCTCTACGATACGGAGCTTAGGCTTGTTAGGCTTAGCGATCTTCTAGCTCAGGGTAAGGTTGTTATCCTGACATTCTTCCCTAAAGCCTTTACACCTGGTTGTACAAAGCAGATGTGTGCTTTCAGGGATAGGATGGCTTTGCTTGAGAAGGCTAACACCATTGTCGTCGGGATAAGCATTGACGACCCCTCGACTTTAAAGAAGTTTAAGGAGGTGAATAGGCTTAACTTCATACTCTTAAGCGATTACAACAGGGAGGTTATAAGATTGTACAATGTCTACCACGACCTACTCCCACTCCCGATAGCAGGTAAGCTCAGAGAGAGGATGATGTTTGCTAAGAGGGCCGTCTTCATAATAACACCCCCAGAGGGTAGGGTGGCATATGCCTGGACATCTAGATTCTCGCTTCTCCAGCCGGATTACGACGAGGTTGTTAGAGTGGCTAACGAGATCGCATCGAAGCTCCCCCAAAACCTAAGCCGTAGTAGCGTTTGACAGCCTCTAACAGTCTCCTAACCACCCGAGAACCTCCTAGGTCGAGTTCATTGACTCTAGGGGCATGTGCGCTTTAGATCTTTAACCCAGCATACTTCACACGATGTTGGAGGATGTTTCATAATTTATGTTCCATCCTTTAAATGGAGCTCACTCTAAGATTAAAGCTGGCTCGAAACACCAGCACTAGCGAGCCTTCTACGAGAAAGGATTATAAATATGTATGATAACCTCTATTAATGTCACTAGATCGAGCATCACTTTCGTCAACGTACATAGTATTGCCTGGGGCCTCACATGTAAAAGCGTGTAGACTGTACAGGTAAAGGGAGACTGAGACAGCTTCGGAGCATTATGTGCTTTAAAAAGCATACATTTACACATTAATAGCTGGGATGGCTTTTGTCTGAGGATCTTAGGAGGATAGAGGAGGCTGTTGAGAGGGCTGTTAGGAGGGCTCTAGCTGAGGCTAGGACCGAGGATCTAAGGATACTAGCTGAGGCTGTGAAAACACTAGCTGATTATGTGAGGGAGGGGTTCAAAATATTCGATGAGAGGCTTAGGAGGATAGAGGAGAGATTTGAGAAGGTTGATGAGAGGTTCGAGAAAATTGACGAGAGATTTGAAAAAATAGATGAGAGGTTCAAAGGGATAGAGAGGAGGCTCTCAGACCTAGAGAATAACGTCAAGTACCTTATGAGTGCTGTTAATGAGCTCAAGTCAGCCCTAGGGGTTACAATGGAGGATTACACAGCAGTATGGCTATCAAGATGGCTTGAGGGGAAAGGATACAAATGCGATGTCAAGACGAGGGTAACAATAGTGGTCAACCCTACAACAGGGGACTCTAGAGAAGTCGACGTTATATGCTGGAACCCACTAGTAGTAGGAGAGGTTACAACAACGATAAGAACAGTGGAGGAGGCCGAGAGGGAGATAAAGAAGCTACTAGACAGCGTAGCATACGCGGAGAAGGCGGCGGGAGCCAAGCACTACGCTAAGATCTTAGCAGTAGAGATAACACCAAGCGAGATCGCAGAATACCTAGAGAGGAGGGCCAGAGAGCTGGACATAACGCTAGTACTAGGCAGGAGATACTAGGGTTTAAAACCCCAATTATTCAAGGTAACCCCCTAACACCATGAGGTGCTGCCTGGATCTAACGGGTAGCACTCCTAGCAATCCTAGCCCGTTAAGTCACTGGAATCGCACTTCTCCCCCTACTAGGCCACCACGTAGTAGTATAGGGTGCGCTAGGTCTACGACTCTACCCCAACACGAGTTCTATGACGAGTAGCATATGCCGGCCATCCCGTGTTAACTGTGTGAAGGCTGCATACTTTTAGCTTTGATAGTAGTAGGGGTTTAGCGGCTTGGAGGGTGCCTGGCAGTTGAGAGGAGGGGAGGTTTTTAGAGCATTGCCTGAGGAGTGGATTCCCCTTATGAAGATTGCCTATGAGGAGTTAGAGGATATAACTGGTAAGATGGGGGTTGATATTGTCCTGGCCGGAGCTGGAGCTTACTCTGTTCATGTTGAACCTGATTCAACTAGGGATGTGGATTTTATTCTATCAAAGTCTTTGGATGTGAAGATCTTGGTGGAGATACTTGAGGAGTTCGCTAAGAAGCTTGAGATGAGAGGTTTCAATGTAATTGGTAGGAGGATTCAGCAGGGTAGAGCTCCTGAGGACTGGGTTATCCAGATCTTTATAGCAGTCAATCTAGGGAGGGTTGTTGGCATCAAGGTATTCAATCTCCTAGCTGTAAGACCCCTATCACTTTACGAGGCTACGATAGTGGAGGTAGAGGGGCTCCCAATTAAAACACTCACCCTAGAATCGTGGGTTGCAAGCAAGCTAGCAGATCCCAATGGCGTGGACGAACATAACCTCAGAAGGTTGGAGAAAGCTGTGGAGAGAGGCTTTGATAAGGTGAGGTTACTAGAGATGTTGAGAAGACTTGGAATGCGTGAAACGATTAAGGTTAACGCGAGAGACGTTATAGAGAGGACGTGTGAACAGAAGCTCAGAGAACTCTTATTAATGCTCGCATAGATGTGAGAGGATGGGGGGATCTTGAGGTCCAAGGCGGAGGAAGCAAGGGTGAGGTGGAGGCTTGACCTTGAAGAGTGGGAGAAGCCTTTGGTAGCCGCGGGGCTCTACATGGTTGATGAGAGGCCTGAAGAGGAGGTCTTAGAGGATATGATGGAGCTCGTAGGATCAAGGGAGGAGGCTGAGAGGATAGCATCTCTAGTGTGGAGGATAGCCTACGGTGAGGGTTACACGTTAAAGGAGTGGGTAGACCTACTCAGAAGCCTAGCAATCCTAAGCCCCTGGGAGGCCATATGGAGATTCCAGGAGCTGGTAGAGAGGGGGCTTAGGAGGAGGCATAACAGGGAGCCAGCAAACCTTAGGGATAGAGATGTACTGAGAACAGCCCTCAAAATCCTTGGAACCGGGTGACCGCCACTCCACCCCTTACTCGGTAAGAACCGCTCCCCCACGTCCTCAAAGACTTCAAGCTGAACCCCACGTCAAGATAACAGTGACACAGCAACCTATCCAGCCCTACGTGCTACTCAATTCTCTTCAACTTGTAGGACCCTAGGGTTATGGGTGGTATGGCCTGTGACTAGGAGGGCTGGGATGCCGTTATACTTCATACTAGAACTGTTATCCAATGAGTGAAGCGTAGACGATATTGTAAGAGAATATCCGAGCCTAACGAGAGGTGATGTGCTAGCAGCTATAAGATACGCTAGGGAGGTTTAAGAGGGGAGGGTTATTGTTGAAGCCTTAAACCCCTAGATGTTCCTCCACGTTTTAGAAGATGGCCTACGCTATCTCTGCTACTCCACCTCTCTGATTACATCTTGTGGTGTTACCTCTAGGCTTCTCCTAGCGCTTATCACCTTCATGGCGTGGTAGTACACTGGGATTTGGTATGCGTACCTCCTCCTAACCCACTCCTCGTCCGGCACCCTTGATATCCTATCGCTTCCAGCAATGTATATGGCCATGTTGTTTTCTAGCATGAGCTCCTGTAGCTCTACATCTGCTTCATCCAGATCCTCTACTGCTTTCTCCAGGCTCTCCCAGATGTTCTCCCCTCTTCTCCTCATGGCCTCCCTTAGCGTCCTCCACGTGCTATCCAGGATCTCCTCCTGGACCCACCTCTCCAGCCCCCTCCTCTTGATGGTTATTAGAGCTCTAGGGTTACCCCCTGTTAGCCTCCATAGGATGCCTGGATCCTCTTGGAGCTCCAGCTCTCCAGCTAGCTCCACCATAGCCTCATAGCGTGCCCTCCTCCCCGCATCCCTGGGAGGCTCTAGGCCTCCCCCGAGCGGCTTGTCGGATCTCCGCTCGGACGCGCGCACATCATCCTTTTCAGCATCCCCATCCTAGGGGCATCACATTTCAGCTGGGGGAGGGCCCCCTGCCTAGGGAGTGAAGACCCCCTAGGCACCGGTATATAGTATTTTCAGCGAGAGCTTATATCTTTATATGTCGTTAAATTTATAGGGTTTAAACGTTAGGATTTTAATGTTTGGTGTTTGGGTTTGAGTTGTGTTGTTAGGGTTGAGGGTGCTATTGCTAGGATTTCTGGTGGTAGCATCGGTATATACGTTAGTAGGCGTTATCAGCATAGGATTGCTAAGTTCCACGGCAGGAAGATTACAGTACTGGTGATTGTGGATGATTGTGAGGAGATCTGTTGTAGTAGAACTACCGAAAGTTGACTGCGACATCTTGAGACTACAAGCTCTAACAAACCTAGCATACAGGTACAGAGAGTTAGAGATATGCCCCGAGGACATATCGAGGATAGCGTGCACAATGCTGTACAGGAAGTTTAACCTAGAGCTCGGGACAAAGCCCAAAAAGTGGTTTGTCAGGCAATGGCTACCAATGACTGTACAGAGAATACAAAACGGGGTTAGGAGAGGCGAAAATGGAGCCCCCCTAGTACTAGACCTGGACAGGGGTGTTATGAAGCTAAGATACGTATGCCACGCTGAAGCACCAATACCAAGATGGGTCTACGATAGGATAGGGGAGGGTGGAGACATAGTGTTTGCAATGCTAGGCCTCAAGGATGGTATCCCAGCTGTAATGCTTGTTGCTGAGAGGTATGTCGAGCCCTACAAGCCTGAGACACTCATAGTCGTTGATGCTAATAGCTGGAGGCATGGTGTAGCAATAGCCTACATAAACGCAAACCACAGGATAGGCTTCTACACCAAGTCAAGGCCAAACCTGAGGTTGATAGACATGCTTTACAGGAGGGCTGTGAGCCTCTGGAAGCTGTACAGTAGGCTGAAGAGGATGGGCTTACATGAGACACCAGAGGGTAGGAGAGTGTATAGGGAGCTGAAGCGGACCATAAGCAGGATCTACAGGATATTAAGAGATCACTCTCAAAGAGAGGCACACAATGTAGCTTTGAGAGCGGTAAAAGTTAAAGCCAAGGTTATCATAGACAAAGCCCTGGAAGAGTCCTGGAGAGACCTGCTGGAGGAGGGGTTATCGAGGGGAAAGGCGAAGATGTACATGGCGGGTGTAAGGAGGTTCATAAAGATGCTGGAAACACAATTAAAATGGTATGGAGTACCATACGAGTTCAAGAGGCTACCTAGCAGACTGTGCCCAAACTGCGAGATTGAAATGGAGGAGCTCCCTGGAAGAAAAATGAAATGCCCCATGTGCGGGCTAGAAGAGGATAGAGACAAGATACCAGTACTATGGGCATTAAAGCTATATCAACATTTAATCATAGAGCCTTAAGCCTGAACTCATTATATAATATAATTGTAGAGTATCCTGAAGAGTACCTAGACGTTGAGGAGTTTAAGGCTGGAGCTCCCAGCCTGCATAGCAAATTCATCAACTATAAGCATTCCAAGCACTCCCCCCAAGCAGAGCCTCAAAACTCTAACCTTACGAAGTGTAGGTAGAATCTACTCTAGACTCGAACTCCTAACATCCCCACTTCACGAGTAGTCGAATATCCTAACAAACCCTAGCATCGCGAGCTTCAGCATGGAGAGGACTTTAAAGCCGGGATGAAGCCTGGAATGTGGCGGGGAAATAATTGAGGTAAGCAATCTTAGCCATGTCGAGGAAACCCCTAACCTCACCTGTGCTTGACACCTCGAAGCCTAGGAATCTTGAGGCTTCTCTAACGACACCAGCTAGGGATGGCGGGATGTGGAGCCTCTCGGCCTTCCAAGCCTCCCTCTCACCACTAACAATAAGGACATCAACATCTCCCCCCACACCCTTCACAACATCGTGTAGGGCTCTGAAGAGGCTTGTCTTACCACAACCCTTAGGTCCGTAGAGGACCGTTACCATGCCGCCGAGGACAACCTTAAACCCAGGGTCTAGGATGGCTTTAACCTCATCCTCCCTATCAACAAACCTAACGCTGCCGACACCCTCAATTGAAACCCTGTAGCTACTGAGTCTAGAGACCACTCTCTCGGTGAAATTGCTTCTAACCGCTTCATTAATGGTATTGGATGTCACACTAGTACTCCAGCTTAGGGTAGGCTGTTCTGGGGGTTTAAATTACTGGATTCCATTGATGCTTCATGGTGTTTTGTTATGACATTAAGGTATTTAAGCTACTATTTTAGATCCCTAGAGAGAGTGTGAGGTGGGTGTGGAGTGTCTTCTCTAAGGTCTTTGGGCTACGCTATAAGCAGGTCTACTGCTCTCCTCATCGCTGCACTCTTGGTTCTCGGGGTTTTAGTTGCTGGTGTATACTATTATACTAGGGCTCCGCCAGCCCCTTCGGGTGTTCCTGTTCAGAAGATAACTATTATAACTACTACTGAGGCCGAGGATCCTGCTAGGTGGGCTGCTATTCAAGCTATCGCTGCTGAGTGGAGGAAGCTTGGCTTCGATGTTGAGGTCGTAGGCTTGGAGGCCTCTATGGTTGATAAGAAGTGCTACTACGAGTGGGATTTCGATGTATGCGTCTTCGGCTGGGGTGCTAGGGTTGATAGGCTTGACCCCAACCTTTTCCTAGGCCTTATAACAACTGAGGAGATAGGTTCTAAGGGTGAGGGTGCTAACAACCCTACAGGCTACTCTAACCCTGAGTATGATAGGCTTCACGATCTCCAGAGGAAGACCTTGGATATCAATGAGAGGAGGAGGATAGTCTTCGAGCTGCAAAGGATATTCCATGAGGAGGCTCCAAGGTACAACATCTATCATATGCACTCCATAGTAGCTTATAGAGCTGATAAGTGGGCTAACCCGGTAATAATGCCTGGAGCCCCGTTATTCAACGAGTGGCAACCATACTTCATAACCCCTACCGCTGGGGGTATGCAGGAGCTCGTATACGGCTCTAACACGGAGCCTGACACATTACACCCTGTTAAGGCGAGCCTAATCTTCTCATGGTACGTTTTAAAGCTAGTATACGATCCACTAGTCAGGCTCACACCTGAGGGGAAGCCTATACCGTGGCTTGCAGAGGAGGTGAAGGT
>Ga0079998_103624_pt1 | contig 12654 bp, 9 predicted proteins | sample PerSpoBPS_BMetaG_FD_69201 | JGI IMG/M metagenome (GOLD analysis project Ga0079998, IMG submission 69201) | Thermal spring microbial communities from Yellowstone National Park, Wyoming, USA - Perpetual Spouter B (PS_B) MetaG (SPADES assembly)... | ecosystem: Environmental > Aquatic > Thermal... | reverse complement strand
CGAGGCTCCTCACCCCCCGCAGAACCCCCTCGAAGAAGTCGTCGGCGCCGGGGAACAGCCAGACGCGGCGTGGGGACACCCCGGCGTACTCCGCGTATAGGCTCCTCACCTCCTCATACAGCCCCGCCGGCTGGTACCAGTTAGCCACCGCCAGCGCCTGCCTAGCCGCGTCGAGCACATGTTGCGGAGGTGGGATGGGCACCTCGTTTTGGTCAAGCTTAAGCACCCCCGCAGGCGGCGGGAGCATGCCACCACAAAAACCCCGCTATAAAAACACAACCCCAGCGAAGAGCTACCCCAGCGCCTTGCACATGTAGGGGCCGCACCTCCCGTAGCCCAGCCTTCTGAAATACGGCCTGGCACCCACGCCGCTTATCACAGCCACCCTCGACGCTGAGAACTCCCTAGCCGCCTCCTCGGCCCTCCCCATGAGGGCCCTCCCGAGACCGACGTGTTGCCACCACAGCCCCCCCTCCCCCACGGGGGCCTCGGGGCCGTAGATGTGTAGCTCCCTCACAAGTGCCGTCCTCCCCGCAAGCTCAGACCTGTGTGGGGCATGCGGCATCCTCAGCCGCAGGACCCCGAAGAGCGTGTCGTCGGGCCCCACCGCCTCGAAAAACAGCTCCACGCCACGCGACGCCTCGTACTCCAGCCGCCTGATCTCTATGGGCCACGGCTCCACCGACACACTGTTGGCAAGCCTCACACCCACCTCCCTGCACCGGATCTCCACGCACTTCAGCCCAAGCCTCTCCATGTGTCTAAGCACCACCTGCCTCATGTTCCCCCACCTCGGCCCATCCACCACATGGTGAAGCGGAATGTCCCGACCCAGCCTCATAACCCTAGCCCACCTCGGCACCGAGGCGTACATCCTGGCCAGGAGGTCAAGCCACGTCTCATCGTCGTAGCTCCGGTACGCCCCCCGCCGCCACTCCTCAAAAAGCCCCGTCCCCGGCACCACATACGTCGGGTAGATCTTCACGCAGTCCGGCATGAAGTCCGGGTTGCTAAACACCTCACGCATCATCTCCAGATCCCGCTCCGGGCCGCTCCCCGGCAGGCCAGGCATGAGGTGGTAACAGATTTTATACGCCGAGTCCTTCAGCAACGCCGTCGCCCGCACCACCTCGGCCGCGCCGTGGCCCCTCCCCACCCTCGCCAACACGTCGTCGTAGATAGACTGCACCCCCAGCTCCACCCTGGTCACGCCCAGCCTAAGGAGGAAGTCGACCTCCCCCTCGTCTATGTAGTCCGGGCGAGTCTCCACCGTAAGCGCCACCAGCCGAACAGCCGCCTCCTCGTTACGCAGGTGCTCCCTCTCCAGATCCGGCGAGGGGTCCGCCCCCGGCCTCCACTCAGGGAAGTCGTTCAGCGCCTTGAAGACGTTGGCCACAAACCACTCCCGGTACCAACGCGGCAGAGCAGAGAAGGTGCCCCCCATAACCACCACCTCCACCTTAGACGGCACATGCCCGTTCTCCAGATACACCTTTATGCGCCCCGCAACTTGCCTGTAGGGGTCGAACCCGCTCCTCCCCGCCCTAAGCACCACCGGGCTGTCCGGCAGGTAGGACTTCGGCGCCCCCCGCGCCTCCGGGCAGAAGTTGCATCTGCCGGGACATGGAAGCGGGTGCGTCATCACGGCGACCACATGTACGCCACTCGCCATCCTGATGAAACGCAGGGGCTTCTCCACGGCGGGAAACAGCTATAAGATAAAATAATGTAATACGCCGTGTGGCCCCTGCTCGCCCTCATAGCGGTGACGGGCGCCGTTATATACATAACGCTGAAGCTTTTCAAGCCGGTGAAGACCCCCGCGAGGCGTGAGGCCGAGGTCGAGGCGGCGGTCCTAGCCGAGCTGATAAGGGGGGCCCCCTCGCCCCGGCTCAAATAGCCGAGAGAACCGGGCTGGACATAGGCGAGGTGGTGGCGGCCCTCCAGAGGCTGAGGAGGGAGGGACTCGTCGACACGGCGGAGAAAGACGGCGGAGTCCTCTACCTATGGACTGGGCGAAGATAGCGCGCGACGCCTACTTAGCCATCGGGCGCGAGTACGGGGCCACCCGGCGGAGGCCGATGCCGTTGGCCGACTTCGCAGACTTCGGCCCCAGGGCCCTCGACGTGGGCGCGGGCTCCGGGGCGCAACCGGCATATCTAGAGCATGAGCACCCCTACGTGGTGCACTGCGACCTCGACAGGAGGCTCATGCCCCCCGGCGACTCCGTGGAGTGCGAAGCCACCATGTTGCCATTCAGAGACGGCGCCTTTGACGTGGCGTATCTCATCGCCGTCATACATCACATGCCGCCCCCCGCCACCGCCAGGGCCCTCGCCGAGGCCAAACGCGTAGCCAGGCGGGCAGTCGCCACCACCTGGCAACCAGACAGAGGACGCGAGGTAGCCCCCGGCGTGTACGAGGTGCCTTGGGGCACCCGGACAATGCGCCTCTATTACCGGTACGGCGTCCACGAGATGCTTCAACTCGCCCCCACAAAACCCCTCTCCACAGGCATTATACGCAGAGGAAAACAACTGAACCACTACATCGTACTCTAACTCGTCCACGCCGGAGCCGACATCGAAAATGCCCAAGCTTCTCGTCTAGCCACAATCCCCAAATTCTGCCTAACTAAGCGCGCTACATCAGCGATTCGCAATATACACTTCTCCGCCCTCTACACCTACGAGACACGGCGCCGCGCTAGCTAACCACAAACCTCAGATACCTTGTGGACTGCGGACTGGGCATCGCCCACACGACGTAACACCCGCTCTGCGTGAGATCCACCCAGCCGTCTACGACGCAGTTCACCTCCTCTCCGGCCTGCGCATATATCCTCACCACGCCCTCCGGCTTCCTTAAGTCCGCCACGTTGTATACCGCCCTAGAAAGAGAGGCGGAAGCCGAGGCAGAGCCCCTGTACGCCGTCATATCCACCTGGACGTACAACACCCCGCCCACGTTGCGTAGCGTGATGCGGTAGTGAAACGCGTCGAAGGGCGGGGCATAGCTGGGGAGCGACGCCTGCTGTTCAAAGCCGTACACCCCAGGCAGAAGGGCGGTGGAGACGCCTACCCTGACTTGGTTAACTACCGAGTCCAGAAGGGCCTGTGCGGCAGCCCTCACCTCCGACTCAAACACCTGCTGAGCCTGCGTATTCACGGCCCACGCCACCAAGACGGAGAGGAGCCCGGCGAAGACCATCGCTACGGCGGTCTGCAGGGCGTTCATCGCAACTCCAGCCTAACCGGGATCACAACCACGGTCTCCACGCCCGTCAAGTCAAGACCGGGGAACGTACACTGAGACACGTCATACGTCACGGGCGCCCGCACCTCGTAGTACATGCCGACCCCAGTCGCGCCAGGGACCGCCCTGTATGTCACGTTGAGCACAACGACGACACTGCCGTATTTCACAAGCCTAGACACAAGCGAGGCGGAGGTGCCCCAGCCATATATGGCGAGAAGCGGCTCCGGGGCCTCCACAAGGGGCGCCCACCGCGTCCCCCTAAACTGCCCAAAGAGCGAGAGATACTGCGACCCGTAGATCAACGTTGTGTTGTATACAGGGTCGTCGCCGCAACTGCCGACCACTCGCGTGGAGAAGTCCAGCCCCCCGAGACGGAAGGTGGGCAGGTTCAAGACCTTCTGGGCATAGGCGGCCCCCATATCGCTCTCCACGCTGTCGGCCAGCGCGTTCAGAAAGGCAAGCCCCGCCCGCGCCTCCGCCAAGGCTTGGTATTGATAAATCTGCTGAAGCACCACCGGAACCACGGCAAAGATGGCAACAAGGGCGAAGCTCGTAATTACGAGGAGCTCCAGGGAGGCCATGCCCCGCAGGCGTCTATGTGCAGTCATGGGTAAACCCACCAGAGGCCGTTGTTCCTCAGCGCCGCCTTGATGTCCAGCGCGTTGCAGAAGTTTTGGGTAAAGTTGAGGTAGCCGTTTCTGTGAACTATGTAGTACGTTGCCAGCCTGTTGCCGACTTGGTACGTGGCCTTAGTCACGTTTCTGTACGCAGATGGCGCGTAAAGTATGTTCACAGCTGTAGTGTTCGCCAGCACTATAGGCGTGTTTCCTATGTTCACAACGGCGGAGCGGGTGCCCGACTGCTGGCAAGCCCACCCCGCGGGGCCCCCGCGGAGGTATATAGGCACGTTGGCCACGTAGAGCTTCACGACGGGCTCGACGAGGCGGCCGTCGGGCGTTATCCTATACACAGCGCTGTACGCCGTGTAGTTCACCAGCGAGACCTCCTTCAGCCTGGCCAGAGCGTATGTGACGTTGAGAGGATAGCCCGAGACAGTTCTGTTCAGCACAAGCGCCTCAGCCGTCCATATATAAGGCCTGCTGGTCGTTATGTTGACGCATATCGACCCTGCGGGACAGTTCCCGTCCACTGCCTGAAGCGCCCGTGCAGATATCCAAAACTCTTTTGTGACATTTAGCCCCATGAGCGCTAGGAGCGATACGTCCATGACCATGGAGATCCTGTAGCGCACATAGGCAGAGGCCCGGGAAAGCACCAAATCCAGCTCGGCGACTGGATTGGCGAGGCCTGCGTTGAAGTTCGTTGCGCTAACTGGCCGCGCTCTAAGCGTCCCGTTGGGCGCGGGGCTGAGCACGAAGGTTGCGCGCGACAGCCCGCCGGCGCTGGTGAACTGTAGCGTGTTGCACTGAGCCGTGGGATTGTGTTGGGGGAGCTCGACGGAGAGGCCCAGCGGCGCCCTGTTGGCCACAAAGAAGAACATAGAGGCGTTGAACATTGAAACGGTGCCGTTTATGTGGCGCCAGCGGCAGTAGACATCCCCGTAGCCGTATATGAGGCCGTATACAGATGCCGGCAGGGCGTACGATGCCGTGTTCTCGGTAAAGTTTATCAACGAGACCGCGCCCACGTAGTCTAGATACGACGTTATAGCCTCCACAGCCTTCGACACGTCGCGGGAGAACACCCCATACGCGGCGCGGACCCCGCCGAAGCCCGGCGCAGACGTCGCCACAGACTGCAGAATCAACACGGCAGACACCGCCACGGCGATAATCAAAGCCGTCAGGAGGATCACCTGCCCCCTCATGCCCACACCACCACACACACAGTAGTGCCGTTGGGAAGCACCGTGGCCAGCGAGATGGAGAAGCGGGGGGCCGGCGGCGACGGACACGCGCCCCCGACCGGAGGCGTCACGTCCACAGACGCGAGAGGCTCTATTGACTTGGCTTCGGCATTGGCCTGCCGCACCGCGCCGTCCCAGTCCTGCCAGAGGCGGAAGAGGAACTCCGGACTTGAGGCGAGCCTCACGGCGAATAGGGAAAGCTCGGCAAAGCGCCCCCTTTCCCCCGCCTGCACCGCGAGGGAGCCGGGCGCCGTGTAGTTATACAACGCGAGCACAAGCACCAAGATGAAGGAGGACACCGCCAGCTCCACCACCCACCTCATGGATACCTAAACACCCAGAGGTCCACCACATACGTTATCTCACCTGCGTCCGCCACCGCCGATGCGTGGGACACCGCCAGCGCCTCAGGCCGGTGGCCCACCCACCTCCTCCAGGTGGCGAAGCGGAACTCGTACAGGGGCGGGAGGCCGCCGGCCAGTGGCATCACAATTATGTCGTTCTGCGGTATCCCGCCGCACTTCGGCGGCTGGCCTTGGCTGTTCCTAGACACCGCCGCTATGAGGAATTTGGCGCGGCCGATCTTGTCCCACGGAATAAGGCAACCACCAACGTCTATACCGCCACCACACACGTTGTTGAGGTCGAGGCTGGAGCCCGGGTTGATGGTGAGGTCGTTGTACAGCGGTGCGGATTGGCCGCCTAGAAACACGCCCAAGTACCTCAAGCCCAGCGCAGAGACGCCGGGGTCGTCGCACCCACACAGGGAGGCGCCGCTCCCAGCGTTTTGTATAAGCTTAGAGTGGATCACGTAGACCCCTGCGTCAGGCTTCGCAATGAGCCCGATCAGCGAGACCGTCCCCGTGCCCGTGTAGTTGTAGTTGACGCCCTTCAGCATCACGCCCCTCACGTATGCGTACGCGAATAAGCTCAAGCCGCTGACCGACGCACCGCCTCTGCCGTCCTCCCCCGTCTGGCCGGAGGCACAGGCGCTTATCGGCGTGGTCACGTCAGGCGTGTAGCAACCGGTTTCGAACGGTAAGGGCCGGGTCCGGCTAACCGGTGCCTGCACGGTGTACGTCCCCGTGGCGTTTGTGAAGGTAACCTGCGCGTAACAGGTGGCAGTGCCGCAGGGGTTATATTTGGATGTGCCCTGTGTCGGCCAGGCAAACGACGTCTTGCAGTAAGAGCCCAGCGGCTGGGAGCCTGAGAATATGGTGGTGCTTCCAACCGCCACACTAGTTATCACGGCAGGGCCGCCCGTGTTCTCCACGTCTACTCTGGCGTAGTAGTTCTTGCCCTGCGTCCAGACGTAGGCGCCGCGTATGTATACGCCCAGCGGCTCCGGATTAGCCGGCGTGTTGCCCGGCCACGCCACGTAGCAGACGTCCACGTCGTAGACGCCAGGCGGATCCACCTTCACCAACACCTGAGAGCCGGCAGGCGTCACGATTATGTTTAGCGCAGGCCTTATCCTCAGCTCTATGTCGTACTTGCTCCAATCGCCGCCGAAGAGGCTACGCAGGATGCGCTCGTATACGGCGGGGTTCACATCAACCGGCGTCAAGGCGCCCCACATATATATGCCGTAGCCGATTTTCGTCACCGGGTAGTCCTGTCCCGCGGCGTTTACCCTGCACGCCGCTGATGCTATCGCCTGCGCTAGGTCGGAATCGGCGGCGGCTAACGCCAAGAGCTTCCTCGGGTCGAGCATGCCCGGTAGCTCTGGATCCGCCAACCCAAGCGAGTTTACCTGGTTTATGTCGGTCCAGCCCGAGGGATCTCCTGGCGACTGGAGGATCTTCTTGAGGATCTCCTGGGCGTCTAGCTTAGAGGCCGCCGCGGCTTCTGTCTGCTTGGACACGTCGGCAAAGTAGTAGGACAGAACGTATACCCCCAGTATGAAGAGAGCCACCAGGCTCAACGCGATCAACATGTCTATCGATTCCATGCCTCTCACAGAGAGGTTGGGACCTGAAAATAAATATTTTATGGTGCTTGCTCCAAGAGCCAATGCGCCTTCACTCGGCGACTTCGGCCATGAGGCGCTGGAGGCGCCTCCTCCTCAAGAACCATATCAAGAAGACGGCGCCGGCCGCGGCGCCTCCAATCGCCACAAGCGGCAGAGGATCCAGGCTCCACACCGCCTCGTACGTCGCGGGGCCCGTCACCACGGGCATTGCGGGGTAGCTGTACACCACGCCGGTCGCCACGTCGCGCCAGCCCGCGAAAACCCAGTGCAACGGAGGCGGAGACCACACGTCTGTAGGCGTCGGCACCACGGCGGCCGTCGCCCCCTCGTCAACCCACATTGAGGGCGGCGCCGTGCCGTATCTCGACGTGAACACCACTAGATACTGCCGCTTTGTGGTATACGTGATGTTGAGAGGCTTAGTTACTCTGACGGTAGCTGTGGGACCTGTAAGAGAGGCGTTCACAACCCCGTTTATCGCCCATTTGTCCACTACGACGCGCGTGTTGCCGGCCGACTCAATAACCGGCGGGGCGGCCACCCGAATAACGGAGCCCCTCTCGGCCCAGGTGGCGTTAGGAGGCTCGGCGACGTAGGCAGGCGGCTTGACCCAGACTCTGTACTCCACCGCGTATATGGGGGTGAGGGAGGTGGGCCGGTCGGCCGTCAGAACCACCACCCGCGTCCTCTCGTTAAGCTCCTTCCACAGCCTAAAGGCGAGGCGGGTCCCGTTGGAGAAGACGTAGTCGGAGGCGTTGAACACCACCTTGCTCCCCTCGTCGGCCCAGAAGACTTGAGACCCGTTAACCGCTGCAGGCCACGCCGTGGAGACCTTGACCTGCCTCACGTAGCTACCAAGCAGAGTCGCCGGGTAGACAGACACCACGGGCGCAAGCCCGGAAGCCGCCGGGTTCCCAAAGGCGTCAAACACGACGACGTTGTCAAGCCTCAGTCTGTTGCCGTCGTCGATCGGCACGGTGGGCGGCAACTCGGCTCTGTAGAGCGCGGACACCTCCACAGGCCCAGACACGTTGACAGTGATCGTGGGCACCGGCAGATTTACCACGCGTCCGTCCACCCGCCACCCCACCAACACAAGCCTACCCATCGACACGGGCCCCACGGCGGGGACCTCCACAGAGGGCTCCGCGTAGAAGGCGGCCGGCCCGGCCGCCCACTGCGGGCCCCTCGTCACGTTGGGAGGCGACAGGCGGACCCGGTACTCAAGCACGTACCGCACCGCCACGGGCTCCTCCAAGTCGCCTCTGACGTCTAAGGTGACGTTCTGAAGCGGGCGGCACCTGACGTCGCCCATGTATCTATACGCGGGCTCAAGCGACACCTTCCCCACCGGCAACAAAACCACGCCGGAGCCCGCCAGCTGGTAGCGGTAAAGCGACTCGCCCACCCGCACCCCCACCTCAACTGGGAGACACCTCTGGGGAGCATCCACCGCCACGCGGCCGAAGGCGATTCTGAGGCCGGAGGCGGAGTCCCACCTCTCCACCACGACGGTCCTCCCATCCACAGACACCGCCACGGAGGTCACGATCTTGTCCCCGAGAAACCTCGCCACCTCCTTCCCGTTCCAGAGGAGGAGGACGTCGCCGCCCAGGGTGCCCACCGCCACTATGGAGCCGTTGCCAGACGCGGCGATGGCAGTCGGCGTGGCTGGGGCCTTAACCCGCCACAAGACGCGGCCGCCGGAGAGGGCCACCACCTCGCCGAAAGTCGCCACCACAAAGACGCGGCCGTCTTGGCTAAGGGCGGCGGGGACCCGCGGCGTGTCTATGCCGTAGGTCACGAGGACCGCGGGCTCCAGCCTCACCCCGCTGGGGTAGTGCTCCACCACCGGCCGCTCCCCCTTCTGGAAGCACACAGCCACCGGGCTCCCGTCCGGCGCCGCCACCAACGCGTACACAGAGCCACTGCACGCACCCACCTGCACCAGAGAGCCGGCCGAGTACCGCCAAATCCTCCCGTCGGCAGTCCCCACGTAGAAGACGCCCTCGGCCCTGCCATAGGCGGCGGCTGTCACCGGCGACCCCACGCTCGCGACGTCAACTACCTTCCCGTCCCGGAGCAGGTACAGCTCCCCCGCCACGGTGCCCACCAAGACGCTCCGGCAGTCCGTGGCGACGGCGGTGGCGTTGACCTTGGGGCCCAGGTTCACAGCCCACAGCGGATATCCGTAGGGCGTGTGGAGCGAAGCCACAGAGGCCTTATACACGTTGGCAAGTATCAAAGGCGGAAGCGGCACAGTGAAGTTAAGCACAATGCCCACCTTCGGCGGCAGAGAGATTCCGTACCGCCTCAAAGTCTCCAACAAGTCAGGCGAAAGCTCAGCCGTGGTGGGGACAGAGATCTGCAGAGTAATCGGCTGAATCTGCAGGTTGTAGAGATAAGGCCTGTTCACAACCGCGAAGCACCGCCCCGCCGCGTCGGTGGCCACCAAGGGATAAACCGCGTCGCCCCGCCACAGCTCGGCCCCGTCGAACCCCTTAACCACAACCGTGCCGGGAGTAGCCCAGAAATACACATCAAGAGACTCCGTCGGAACCACATACGCAAACACCAAGCCAGCAAGAACCAAGACCAAGACCAGACGCATAGGCAACACATCACACTCATATATATTCACTACGGTGTAAACTCCCAACTCACCCTAACACAACATCAACTAAAAAATCTATATTAAAACCATATTAAATACATATTAAACCCAAAAATTACAAAAAATAAAGTAAATTTCAAGAATAATATTTTATAAAAAAGCTTGTAACTTTATGACCCTGGTTATGGCTATTATTAACAGTTTCCTGTAACTACCGTCGCTGTAAATGGCGCCATGGCACCACTTGACAGAACAACACGGCCTGTAAGCACTTGGCCCACTGCTACATTTAAGTTCGCCAGAGTCACCTTAACCGTAACCGGCCCAGTTACTTGTGTCACGTTTATGTCGCTTTTGAAAGTACTTCCAGCGACCTCTACGCTGGTAATCTCTACCGATGCCGCGCCTTGTGGGGTTACTTTGAGGAGTAAACAAGCGTCTCCGCTACTCGGCTTGTTTATTACTGCTGAGGTGACTACTAGCCCGCTTTGTTGTCCGGCGGCGGCGAAGGTGGTGTATAGGTACCAGCCAACGGCGATGGCTATTACCAGCACTATCGCTACTATTATTGCGATCTCGAGGCTTGTCATTCCTTTTAGTTTGGTTGGCATAAGCGGATGGACACCTCTCTTTAAATATTTTGTGGTGTCCCCGACGTACAGCAATGTGGACTTTATGCCTTTAATCCGGTTGCGCGGCTACAGCCCCCCTCCAGAGGTGCGGCGTCTGCATCGCTAACGTTGTGCCTCAAGGCAACGTCAGCCTCCTCGAGGGTTCTTCACATTTTCTGCACAGCGGCGTTACATATTCACGGCGGCTTTGTACATATCTCCGCCGACCACCCCGCCGCATTCTGTAGCCTCCCCACCGCCTCTCTACGCAACGGCGTACGCCGCCTCCTCCCTATGCCAGCTTCCTCGGGCTTGTCCATCCACGGCGGTAGGCCCGGCGAGTCGGGTTCACGTAGATGCCGTGAAGGGGTCGCCCGCGAATCGACAACCTCTCTCAAGCCCCCCAACACACTCTAGAGACCTTCACACAACATACAGCAATTCAGAGTCTCTGGAGGCTGATTTCCACGAGCCCCGCCGACCTCTCCGGGCTTAGCCAACGTGTTAAACGGGAGGTCCAGCCACTGCTCAAAACATCCTGCCAGCTGGCATCGTGCCGGGCGTTGCCCTGTGTCCTTCGCCTTAACCGACGCAGTCCGGTTGCCTGCGCGAATTGCCCGTTGGATGGAATGGATTGTTGCTGTCTCTTGCTACTGTGCTTCGTTTTGTGTTACAGTATTAGCATATATGTGGCGCCGTGGCTTCGGGCTGTATGTATTTTCTGCGTGTTTTACTCAGTTGAGTATGTAGTTGCGGCGTGGCGATGCAGTTGGGCGTTGTTGGAGTGGTCTTGGGGTGGTCGCGGCGGCGCGGTCGTGTGGGGCGTAGCGATGCCTTGTGGGTAGTTGGGTCGTCGTGGTGGTTCTCTGCGTTTTCCACGGCGGCGGTTGGCTGTGGCGCCCCTCTCCCGCAGGAGCCGCTGTCCTTAGGGTCTTCACGAGACTAGGACGGCGAGGGGACTAGGGGGATCCGTCAGCGCGGGGGTGGGCGACCGCCGCAGGCTGTTCGGCGCTTCTAGCCGGAGGGGCCCGCGGAGGTAGGGGCCTCGCATCTGCTGAGGCGGCTCCCATTTGCCTCAAGCCGGAGGCGCATTAAAGCCGCGTCCAGCTGACCGCAAGACCCGCCCCACGCCAAAACGGAGCGTCTGAGGCGGGGTGCTGGGTTGCGTCGTTGTGGGTTGTGCTAGAGTAGTTTCTTGAATCTCTCGACGAACCACTCCGCGTCTTCTACGGCGTATTTCACATCTCCGGGCGGCGTCCAGCCCGTAGAAGTCTTGGCGGGGACGTCGGCGCGGCTTCAGGCCTCCACTGTCTTCGCCGGCTGTTTCGCTGATGGGTAGCCGCGGATTTCGGCTCTTTTCCTTTCTTGGCGGCTTTGACTATCTGGGCGGCGGCCCAGGCCTTTTCGGAGGCTTGATGTAGTCGCCCCTCCCCAGCAACTTTTCGGCCTCCTTCAGAAGCCTCTTGGCTAGGTGGAACTCGGCGCGTTTCGGCGCCCTAGCGCCGCATTCAGCAACGACGACCTTTTCTACGGCGGCGTCTCTCCTCTCGGCCTCCTACTTGAGCCTTCGGTATAGCGTCGCCGTGCCGTAGATCTGCATGGGTGAGCACGGCCGCTTTTTAAAAAGGCCTACGGCGGGGAGGCTGGGAAAGTTCTCCATCTGCCTCTGTCCGCGCCGAGCCGCGCAACAATTCCGTAACTTGGTACACGCCGCTGGGGTTTTCCGCATATCGACTGCCGCGAAGACGCTGGGGATCTGCATATGTGCCCCGCGTGTCGCTAAATTTTTTACCGTGGGCCGCCTTTAAGCCTGTGAAGAGGATTAAGCTTGAGTTTGCTCTCGGCGTAGAGACTGAGTTTGTGGATAGGGACCGTGCTCTTGCGCAGGTGGAGGAGTGGGCGGAGAGGGGCACCAGATTTCCCGTGGTGATTTTTGGGCCGGAGGGCTGTGGGAAGACTGCCTTCCTGCGGCAGGCGGCGGCTGTGCTTAGGGATTTGGGCTACGACGTCTTCTACCTACATCCGCTGGACAGAGTTTTTGAGGCTGAGGTGGATGATCCAGACGTCAAGTCTCTTGTTGTAGATTTGGTGCGGAGGACTCTGGAGGATGAGAGGTGGGGTCGGCTGGCGCTGGCGGTGTTCGACTTGGTGAGAGAGGTCCTTAAGAGGCGGAGGCGGAAGATCGCTATCATCGCCGACGACGTCTTCCAAGCAATAGGGCTGGACAAAGCCGCGGCGTATGTGAAGGGTCTGCTAAACATGATAGAGCACCCCGTGTATAGGTATGAAAACATCGTGGTGTTGGTGGCAACTAGCGAAGGCGTGACGCGGG
>Ga0079998_113468_pt1 | contig 12665 bp, 15 predicted proteins | sample PerSpoBPS_BMetaG_FD_69201 | JGI IMG/M metagenome (GOLD analysis project Ga0079998, IMG submission 69201) | Thermal spring microbial communities from Yellowstone National Park, Wyoming, USA - Perpetual Spouter B (PS_B) MetaG (SPADES assembly)... | ecosystem: Environmental > Aquatic > Thermal... | reverse complement strand
AAAAAGTTTACCAATTTATAGCTGTTTTTGAGAAAAATGAGGATGGTGGTTATACGGTGACTGTCCCTTCTTTGCCTGGTTGTATTTCTAAAGGAGATACTTTTGATGAGGCTTTAAAAAATATTAAAGAAGCTATAACTTTATATCTTGAAGTTATGAAGAAAGATAAAGAGAAAATTAAAGAAGAGGAAGAAATTATTTTCGCTCCCGTTAAAGTAAAAATTTAAAAAATAAAGCGTTATACTTTGTTCAAAACCTCACAAGTATTCCTAATCCTTAATTTTACCTCCCAAGGAGTTTGTTTTAGAATATTTTCAATGGTTCGAATAAAGTAAGCAGTGCTGAGCAAACCAGAATGAATTTTTTAATTTAGAGGGATAATATTTTTACTAAAAATTTTTAAATTTTTTCATAATATTTGATTTCTCTATAAGAAAGGTAGAGGAAAATTGAAATTAGAATAAAAGTGTTTAAAGGAGCAAGCCAGAAAGGATGTTCTTGGCCAAAACTTTCTAAAATCATTAAAGCACCTAACATACCAATTGAGTACATAGCGCCATTTTTAAGATAAGCATATTTGGAAATTAAATCAATTCCTCTAACTGTAAATTCTCTAACTACAAAAGCGCCTATGCCGTTACCTATTAAAATAAGTGGCACAAATATCGTAAAAGCAAAAGCACCAATTACTCCGTCTAATGAAAATGAAGCATCCAAAACTTCAAGATAAAGAATCTTACTCCAGGCACTTAAATGTGGATCTAAAAGTTCTTTATCTTTAGCTTCAGCATTCTTTTTAAATCCATCAGTAATAAAAAATGCTGTTGCGCCAATAGAAGCTGCCAGAGCTAATATTGGATTTCTTTTAATTGCAAAATAAATTATAGTAGTTAAAAATATTGATGAAACAGCATAAAACCAAAACCCTTGACGATGAATGAAATGTTCAACCATAAAAGCATAATTTTTTTCTTCTAAAAATAACCAGCCTAGAAAGACTAAGAAAAGATAAACACCCCCAGCAAGAAGAAGTAATGGTTTCGATTTTTCAACATATTCAATGATTTCTTTATTAGATGAAAAAGCTACAGTAAAAGCCTGAACAAAATTTAAGGACGGATTAGCAATTTTGACAATAATAAATGGCAAAAATCCTCTTACGATAAAAACTGCAAATAATATTCCCCAAACTAAAAATATTTTTCTATATTTTTCAGGAAGTGTTTTTAAAACATGTGCATTAACAACAGCATTATCAATGCTTGTAATGATTTCAAAAAGTGCTAAACCAAATATGACTATTAAAAAATGCAATAATTTCGCCATCTTTAAGATTTTTTTAGAATGAATTTATTATATCTCAATACTTTAAATTATCAAAATAATAAACTTTGTTATTTGTTCTTTATGTTTTAAAATTTTATTTTGAAGAAATATTTAATCTTGTTTTTAAGATGCTTTCAGTGATTATTCCTGCTTTTAATGAAGAAAAATTTTTGCCTCGCTGTTTAGAAAGTTTAAAAAACCAAAAATTTAAAGATTTTGAGATTATTGTTGTGGATAATAATTCAACTGATAAAACAGCTGAAATTGCGAAAAAATTTAATGTTATTTTAGTTTCAGAAAAAAATCAAGGAGTAGCTTATGCAAGGAATAAAGGTGCTGAGATTGCTAAAGGTGAAATTTTGGTTTTTACTGATGCTGATACAATTTTTCCAGAAGATTGGCTTTTAAAAATAAAAGAAGCATTTGAAAAAGATAAAGAATTAGTTGCTTTTGGGGGCTGCTTTTATTTTTACTCTGGTCCTATTTCAGTAAAAATTGCTTCAAAATTCTTATTACCAATTTTTTTGTATGTTGATAAATTTCTTTCTAATGGTTGGAATTTGTTTGGTTGTAATATGGCAATAAAAAAAGAAGCGTTTTTAAAAGTAGGAGGATTTGATGTGAATTTAAAAATAAATGAAGACGCTGAAATTTCTTATCGTTTAAGAAAAATTGGTAAGGTTATTTTAGATCCAGGTTTTAAAGTTATGACTTCGGGAAGAAGATTTAGAAACGGTTTAATTTTAGGTCTAATAACATATCTTCCTTCTACTATTTTTAGGATTTTGTTTAAAAAATTTGATAAATTTCAAAATTTACCACCTATTAGAGATGAGAACGGTTCCTTTTTGGTAAAATTTTTTCTTAATTTTGTGTTCTTTATTGCTTTATTTTTAATTCTTTTCCACTCAGCCGGTACAAATATGCTTTTCGCCAAAAGCTTAAACAAATTTATTAAAATTAAAAATATAATAAAAAGCAAAAATAGCTTTTGATTTATTTATTCAAAATAAGTATAAGAAATGCATTAACCCAAGTTATTTTTCAGCTACTCAAATAACAAATATTAGATTTTTAATTTTCTCCTTTGCGAGCCCCTTCGTAAGCTTCAGAAAATTTTTTTCAAGAGTTTCTTTTAAATTAGAATCACCTTCTGGCTTTACAGCTTCTATTAATGCTTTTAAACAATAGAGTCCATCTGATTTATCTTTATTTTTTAAAGGTTCTGAATTATGAACTACTTCGACCGTAGCTAGGTCAACAATTCTACAATCTAAAGTGATGTTATGTAAAATCCTCAAATTAAGGTGAACCCATCCATTTTTGTGCATTAAGCCAATATTTCTTCCTAAAGTTTCAGCAAACCAAGATAGATATTCATCTAAAGATAAGGGTTTTCCTAATTCTTTGCTAACTAAATCTATAGCATCATTAATAAGTATTTCTCTATATTCTTTCGGTAACCCACCTTGTGGGAGTATATCCAAAATTCTTGCTTTTGTTCCAAAACATCTTATTTCAATTACAGGTTGAAAGTTTTGATTAATTATTCCGAGTTCTTTTGCTTCATCTACTGTGATTTTTTTACCTTTATGTATAACTTCTTTAAGTTCAATTATAGCTGCTACTCGATATGTCCTTATTCCTGCTTGAATAAACTTCTCACTTAGTTCGAAATCTCTTTCCGCCTCGTTTTTGTCTAAAAATCAGAAATTTTCTATAAAAGAAGGAAAATGTAAAGTAGGCCCTACACCTTTAAAATCAAGATCCCTATATACAACACCTCTACTGTCTCTAAAAATTACAAACCCACTCGCACTTCTTCTGTGAGCTGGTAACGTTTCAAGTGTTATTTGAAAATTTTCATATTTTGCGCTAAAGATTCTTTTTAACCTAAATATGACGTAATGAAGAAGATCACCTGATTTTAAAAATAAACCTAAATCGCTTTCCTTACCTTCTTCGAGTCTAAAAGGAAAACCTGGATAAATTTCAGGATTTACTTTAATCACCACATTTTTTTACTTTTTCAAAAATTTTTCTATATTTGATAAATTCTTTAGCTCGATTTCTGGATAAACGATCAGGTTGCATATTTTTATAACTTTTATGAATTTCTTATTTCCTATTTTAAAATATTTATCAATGGAAAAAAAAGAAGATTATAAGAAAAAATTGATTTGGCTTTTTGATGCATTTACTAAAGGATTTGCGATAATTTTAGCATTAGTTGGTGTTTTTGTGATTGGCTATAATTTGATTTATTTGATTATAGATCCTGTTTCATGGCTTAAGATGATATGGGGAGAGGAATATATAAATAAAAATTTTGTATTATTAGTTTTAACGACAGTTTTGGGTTTTTTGCTTATGATAGTTTTCTTTTTTTATCCATTTGTTGATGTTTTTATATATAAAAAGGGTGATCTGAATAATGTGGTTGAAAAGAGAAGCATCATTGAAGAATGGAAAAATTTTCCGCCAAATGAAAAGAGATTTTATATAGAACTTTTTTTGATTTTAACTTTAGTTTCAATTTTCGTATATATAGTTTTTATTAAAATGTTAGGTAATGTTTTATTAAGCTATGTTGTTATTACTATTTTCTTAATGATTTTAATTCCTTGGAGAGCTAAAAGTCTTAAAATAGGTAAGTTTAAAGATAAAAAAGAGGGTTCTAAAAATCAATAAAAAATTTTTCTCCTTTTATAGAGTAGATAATTTTAGCTTTCGGTGAATATTTAAGTGCTTTGTTGTCAAAAGGATCTTTAGGAATAGAAGAAAAATATTCTGGTACAAGTTCTTCTAAAGATTTTGGTAAATTTCCTTTTTCAATTTTGTATGCTTTTAATGCTAATAAGGTTTTTGCTGCTTCAATGTGTAGAGTTTCAAGACACTTTATTTCAAGTGGTGTATAAATATTAGCTGCTTTTTTGTCATAAATAGTTTTACCAACTAAATTTTTAGTAAAAATTCTTTTAATTTCTGATTTTGGCACTTTAGGCTTGTAATTTTTAGTTTCAATCTCATAGCAATCTTTATTTGCTTTATCTATAACATCCCTATAAAGATCGGCAATAAGTTTCTTTGTTTCATTTGGTTTATAAGAAAAATAGGCAAAAATTATATCATCCGGAAAATTTATAAAACGTGCTATAAAGTTATCCTTTTTAAATTCATTTTTTAAATTTTCTTCAACAATTTCTTTTTCTTTTAAAAAATTCATATAGTCACCCTTAATAGCTCTTATTAAACCTTCTTTATTTCCTTTAAAATTTTCAAGTTTGTTAATGTAATTTTTCGATTCTTCTTTAGAAAGATAAAGATAAGGAACTTCTTCTATCAAAGCTTTTAAACCATAGTTTTTAGTTTGAGCACCAAAAGAATAAATAGCAGAATCATGAATAAAACCTTCTTCTATCATATGCCCAATTTTTATTAACACAAAAATTAAATCCAAAGCTTCTTTTTCTTCCCCTTCTTTTATAAGGTATTTGCTTTTTATAATAACAAGTTTGCTTAAATCACTCAATCTTAATGCAAAATTTTTTGACTCATTTGGAAGAGAAATGTAAGAAATTGGATCAGGATCTGGAAATTGAAAATAATTATATTCTTCAGCTTTTTCAAATATTTTGAAAACATCTTTATTTTTTTCTAACAATTCTTCAACAAACTCTTTATCCCAAGTATTTTTATAAACTATATCATCTATAGCTTTTACCTTCTCTGGTGGGATATAAATTTTACTTACAGCTTCTTTTAAAGGATAATAAGCATTTTCTTCTTTAGGAATTACTACTTTTGATAAAAGAAGATCACTATCATCAACTTTTGGAATATCTCTAAAAATAAAATAAACAAAACCTAAAAATGTTAATAAAATAAAAACTCCAATGAAAAATATTAATTTTTTCATAACCTAACCATCGCTTATTTTATATTGAATTTTACAAAAAGAATTTTATAATTTAATAGTAGAATGAGAAAAAGAATAGAAGGAGGCGGAAATATAGAAAGAGAGCCAGAAATAAGAGTTTATGTTGCTGGATTAAGTGAAAAACCAGATTGGTGGCCAGAAGGTATAGCGAGAGGTTTTTAAGGGAAGCTGAGCAAAGAGGTAAAAAGCTGCCCTTTAGCTTAGCTTAGATTATACTGAAGATAGAAAAAATATTGTTTCATCATTTTTAATAAATCCGCTATGACTATTTCTTTTTTTCAGTTTCAATTTTTACTGAAATGAGTTTTTTTTAGTTGATTTAATCGTTCTAATAGTTCATTGGCATTTTTTACAATATTTATAATTTCTAAAATAGCAAAGTGTGTTCTGACCATCCTTGCTTTTTCTACATATAACCAGACTATTTTTATTAATATTTCTATAAGATTTTCAAAATCTTTTTTTTCTTTATCAAACAAATATCTAAGTCTATTTACTAATAACTCATCATATTCTAATCTATTTAATAAATCTTCTGTTTCCTGAACTATTCTTAGAAAAATACTCTCTATTTGAGGTAAGATGAATAAAATATTTGACATCCATTTATCTACACTAGATAAAACTGGTTTCAAATTTTCTATCATTTCTTTCATAGATATGCTTGTTTTCATGTGTTCTTCTATATATGTTGATAATTCATACAATAGATCGATAGCGGTTCTTACATTATCAATTAATCTCGATCTTCCTTCTATTATATAATCAATATTTTCCAATATCTTTAACATTCTCTCTACTCTTTCATCTCTCCCTTTGTTTTCAGGTTTTTGTCCTCCTTCTGGTCCTGGTGGTCTCATGTTGATTTAATTTTACAGTTAATTTCCAATAAAGTCAAATTTTCTATTTAGTTTTTTATTAATTAATTTTATTCCTATGCCTGAAATTTGGAAGCCTGCAGAAATTGTAAACCAAGAAAAGAAAACCATCTATTTTAAAAGTTTAAATCAATGCCAGGATTTTCACCTGTTGGATTAGCTTTACAGTTTTTTCTTTCTTGAACAAATGTTTTCCAGATTTGATTGTGTTCTTTTCTGTATTCTAACCAGGCTGATCTTACGCTTTCTCTAAAGTTTTTCCAAGCTTCATGAATTTTCTTTTGTCTTTCTTTATGATTTTGAAGAGTCCAAGCATCTAAAAGAGCTGATTTTCTAGCTTCGTAAGCTTGCATCACCTTATTAAAGTATGTTTCTCTTGCTGTTTTTAAAGCATTCTCTCTTTTCTCAACAGCATTTTTCACACAAGCAAGATCGACCTCTTTTCCTTTATGAGGAGTTGATGTTGCTGCTGGTGGAGTAGTTGTTGATGGCGTTGTGGTTGATTGCTGCGTGGATGTTGGAGTTGTTGTTTCTTGTGCTAAGACAAATAAAGAGAAAACTAAAAGATAAGCGAGGATTAAAATTAGCTTTTTCATTTTTTAATTTTCTTTTTTAATAACGACCTATAATAAAATTATAAAACAAAAAATGAAATTTTTAGTTATTTTACATAACATTAGGAGCGCTTATAATGTTGGATCAATTTTTAGAACTGCTGATGCTGTAGGGGTTGAAAAGATTTATTTAACAGGTTATACTCCTAATCCAGCTAAAGATAAAAAAATTGAAAAAACCGCCTTGGGTGCAGAAAAATATGTTTCTTGGCAAAGTTATAAAAATATTAATTATCTTTTGAAAAAATTAAAAAAAGAAAAATTTAAAATCATTGCTTTAGAGCAAAGTGAAAGGTCAATTCCTTATTATGAATTTAAGCCTCAATTTGATTTTATTTTAATTTTGGGAAATGAAGTTAGAGGTTTAAATAAAAAAATTTTGGAAAAATGCGATTATGTTTTAGAAATACCGATGTTTGGCAAAAAAGAATCTCTAAATGTAGCTATTGCCTTTGGAATTGTTGCTTATGATTTGAAATTAAAAATCGAAAAGCTAAAATGATTTTTTTTTAAGAATGTGCTATAATTTAATTAAATGAAACTTGCCTATTTTAGAAAGTCAAAACTTATTAAGGAAGAAATTTTAGAAAGATTTAAAGAATTTGCAGAAAAAAATAGTGTGGAGATTTTGGGACAGAAAGATTATAAAGAAAGCGGCATTGTTTTAGTAAGTTTTGGTTTACCTAATTTTCTTAAGAATTTAAAAACGAGTAAGGAAGCTTTTATTTTTATTCCTTTTCATTTAGTAATAATTGAAGAAAACGGGGAAACAAGTGTTGGAATATTAAATCCAGAAATATTAAATTTATTTATTGAAGATAAAAATAAGGTAGAAGAGATTGAAAATTTCTATAAAAAGATGATAGATGAAATTAGCGGAGCAGGCGAAAGAAAAATATCTAAAATTAAACTTTATGCAACAACTACCTGTCCTTACTGCAAAGCAGAAAAAAGTTATTTAGATTTAAGAGGTATTAATTACGAATACTTACTTGTTGATCTAAATCCTTTAGCTGCTCAAGAAATGGTTGAAAAAACTGGGCAAATGGGTGTTCCAGTAACAGAAATAATTTATGATGATGGAGATTATGAATTTATAATAGGTTATGATAAAGAAAGATTAGATAAAATTTTGAAAAATTATTAAAATGAAAATTTGGTTTAATAAAAAATTAGTTGATTGGGATAAAGCAAAAGTTCATGTTTTAACTCATACTCTTCATTATGGTGGAGGAGTTTTTGAGGGTATTAGAAGCTATGAAACTGTAAGTAAGAAACCTGCTGTTTTTAGGCTTAAAGAACATATAGAAAGACTTTTTAATTCAGCAGAATCTATTTATCTTAAAATTCCTTTTTCTAAGAAAGAAATAATAGATGGCGTTTTAAAAGTTATTAAAGTAAACAAACTTAAAGATGCTTATATTAGACCTATTGCTTTTTGGGGAGAAGGTAAAATAAACTTAGATCCTAGAAAAAATCCTGTAAATGTAAGTATCATAGCTTTTCCTTTTGGTGCTTATTTAGGAGAGAAACCAGTAAAAGTTTTAGTTTCTAAATATATAAGACTTCATCCCAAATCTGTTATCTCTTCTTCAAAAGTTTGTGGTTATTACATTAATTCAATTTTAGCGACTATCGAGGCGCATGACAAAGGTTACGATGAAGCTCTTCTTTTAGATTATAGAGGTTTTATTGCTGAAGGATCCGGAGAAAATATTTTTATAGTAAAAAATAAAATTCTTTATACTCCAAAATTAGGTAATATCTTACCAGGGATTACTCGAGATAGCGTGATCAAAATAGCTAAGGACCATCATTTTAAATGTATAGAAAAAGATTTAACTTTAAATGAACTTTTAAATGCTGATGAAGCTTTCTTTACAGGTACGGCTGCTGAAATAGTTCCTATTGGCCAAGTTAATAATAAATTAATTAATAAAGGCAAAGAAGGAGAAATAACAAGATTTTTAAGAGAAATTTTTAAAAAAATAGTAAGAGGTGAAGATAAAAGATATAAAAATTGGCTAACCTATGTTAAATAAAAAAATAGCCTATCAAGGAATACCAGGGGCTTTTAGTTGGCTTGCAGGTATAAAGTTTTTTGGGAGGAGAAACAAATTTATTTCTGTTGATGAATTTAAAAAAATTTTCGAATTAGTAGTTAATAAAAAGGCTGATTATGGTATAGTTCCTATTGAAAATACTTTAGCAGGCTCTATATATGAAAACTATGACAATTTGAATATTTACAATGTAAAAATTTACGGTGAAATTAGTTTAAAAATAGAACATCATCTTTTAGGAATCAAAACCAATCTTCCTTTTTCAAAAAGAATTAAATTGATAAAGAGAGTTTTTTCCCATCCTAAAGCTTTAGAGCAATGTCAAAAATTTTTTGAAAAATATTCGTGGATAGAAAAAGTTGGTTATAAAGATACTGCTGGTTCTTCAAAATATGTTGCTGAGCTTAAAGATATTAGTTTGGGAAGTATAGCTAGTAAAGAAGCAGCAAAGATTTACGGTTTAGAAATTATAAAAGAAAATATTGAGGATGATAAAAATAATTTCACAAGATTTTTAATTATAAGCAGGGAAGAAAATAAAAATTTAAAAAAATTAAATAAAGGAAGTTTAATTTTTTATTTACCTCATATACCAGGGAGTTTATATAAATCTTTAAAACCTTTTGCAGAAAATGGTATTAATCTTACTAAGATTGAATCAAGGCCAATTAAAGGCAAGCCTTTTGAGTATGTTTTTTATATTGATTTTGAGTTTTCTAAAAAGGAGTTGAATAGGGTTTTAGATGCTTTAAAAGAATTTAAAAAATTAGTTAAAAGATACAAATTTTTTGGTTTTTATCCAATAAATTAACTTTTATTTTTTAAGCCTATTTCTCTTTTTGTTTTTTCATCGAAAAGAAGTTTAAAAAAGATGTAAAGCGGAATCGGCAAAAGAAAAGAAATTAATTTTTTTATTTTTATTATTTCCAAAAGATATTTTAAGTTATCTAAAAGAGATTTGTGAGGATCTAAATTAAGCTCAAGAAAAAGAAAGTTTAAAAAATAAAAGAGGATAAAAAAGCTGATAAAAAGAGAAATAAAAAGTATAAAAATATCCACAAAATTTAATTTTAAATTTTCGGATTTATTTTTAAAAAAGAGATTACTAAATATTTCTTTTACCCTTTGAAAGTGAGAGATAGATAAATTTGAGGTAAAAGGTGAGAAAAGAAAGTAAAAAATTAAAGTGATTATAAAATATAAAGGTATTAACAAAAATAGAAAAGCAAAAACTAAGGGAATAACTATTAAAATATCCAAAAATAAATCAACATAAGTATTTTTATTTTCTAATAAAGAGCCCATTTCTTTGATAATAAAGGAAGAGAAAAAATTAGGGAAAAAATTTGAGAGGAAGTAGAAAAGCGATATTGAAAAACCATAAGCACTCCCTAGGCGTATTATTTCTGGAGACAAGGACTTTATTTTATTTTGTTTTAAATTTTTATAGATATTTTGAAAATTAAAAGTTTTATCTTCTTTTAATTTAGATGTAAAGTATAAAAGAAGACTTAAAAAAATGATTAAAAAATCTAGAAAAGCAAAATTTTTTAAATTAAGAAGATGATAAAAAAAGTTAAGAGAAAGAGCAAAAGTTAAAGCAGTTAAAATTAAGTAAGAAAGGTTATCTAATAAACTTAACTTGATTTTTCTTGTCATGGTTCTTTTTAAAAATTTTATTGCAAAAAATTTATTTTTATACTATAATTGGATTAAAGATGAAGAAAATATGGAACGTAGAATGTAAAAATTTGGTAGGCGAGAGGGTAGAACTTTATGGCTTTGTTGAATCGGTGAGAGATCACGGAAAGATTATTTTTTTTGATTTGAGAGATAGATCGGGTATTATTCAGCTTGTTATAAATTCAAATAATCCTTATTTTTCTTTAGCTAAAGAAGTCAAACCTGAAAGCGTTGTTAAAGTTGAAGGTAAAGTAAAAGAAAGAGAGCCACATTTGATTAATCCAAATTTAGAAACAGGTAAAGTTGAAGTTGATATAGAAAAATTAGAAGTTCTTTCTAAAGCAAAACCATTGCCATTTGATGTTAGCACAGATGGTTACGAAATTGATGAAGCTTTAAGACTTAAATATCGTTATCTTGATCTTAGAAGGAAAAGACTTCAAAAGAATTTAATTAATAGAAATAAAGTTTTACTCTTTTTTAGAAATTATCTTCATGCTAGAGGATTTGTAGAGATAGAAACACCTATGCTTACTAAATCTACACCTGAAGGAGCAAGAGATTTTGTTGTTCCCAGCAGACTCTTCCCAGGTAAATTTTACGCTTTGCCACAATCGCCACAACAATACAAACAGCTTCTTATGGTTTCAGGTTTTGAAAGATATTTCCAAATAGCTAGATGTATTAGGGATGAAGATCCAAGAGGTGATAGACAACCAGAATTTACTCAACTTGATATGGAAATGAGTTATGTAACCAGAGATGATGTTTTGAATTTTATAGAAGAAATGTTTATTGAAATGGTAGAAACTCTTTATCCTCATAAAAAAATAACTCAAGTTCCTTTCCCTCGTTTAACTTATGAAGAAGCAATGAGAATTTACGGAAGCGATAAACCTGATTTAAGAAAAGATCCCAATAATCCAAATGAATTAGCTTTTGCTTTTATTATTGATTTTCCTATGTTTGAATGGAAAGAAACTGAAAATAGATGGGATGCTGTTCATCATCCTTTTACTCAACCTAAACTTCCTGATGGAAGTAAAGATAAAGATGAACTTATTAAAGCTTTGGAAACCTCTCCAGAAATTTTACTTAGCGAGCAGTATGATTTTGTTTGCAATGGTTATGAAATAGGCGGAGGAAGTATAAGAACTACAGATCCTGATGTTTTAATTAAAGTTTTTGAAACGATGGGAAATCCAAAAGAAAAGGTTTTAGAAAAATTTGGACATTTAATAGAAGCTTTTAGCTTTGGAGTACCTCCTCATGGTGGAATAGCTCCAGGAATAGATAGAATTATGATGATTTTAGAAGGAGAACCTAATATCAGAGAAGTTATAGCCTTTCCTAAGACTGGAGAAGGAAGAGATTTGATGATGAATGCACCAAGTGAAATTGATGAAGCGCAACTTAAAGAACTTAAGATAAAGGTCGAAATTTCTAAGGAGGAAAAGTAATAATGAGAAAAAATTATCTTTATCTTGGTTTTTCTATAATTTCTGGTTTTTTAGTTGGACTTCTTTTAGTTTTTTCTTTTACAAATATTTTTAAACCAAAATATGTAATGATAGTAGTTGAAGGAGGAAATATTTATTTCGGAGAGAGAAGTTTATTTAATCCATACAAAATTTCTCATCCTGTTTTTGTTAATGTGAGCCAAGATGGTAATTTATCTTTACAAAGATTTTCAGATGCTGTTTGGAGACCGCAAGATTTTATTTATTTTAATCCCCAAAAAGTTATTTTTTGGACTTATTTAAAAGACGATTCTCAATTAATAGATTTTATAAAAAATAAAACAAGAGTTTTAGCGCCTCAAAATCAGCCACAAAGCCAGCAAAATATAACAACTTCTTCAACTTCAACGCAGAGTTTAGGAAGATAAATGTTGACTTATTTTTTCTTTTTAGTTATAATAGAATTGTAAATCTGTTGATTTGAAGGTTTTTACGGTTCTCTAAAAATTTTTTTTAGAATCTTAACGTTTCGGGTTTTTTAGAAAGAACCTGATTAATGGGATTCTTAGGAGAGTTTGATCCTGGCTCAGGGTGAACGCTGGCGGCGTGGATAAGGCATGCAAGTCGTACGCAGGCCTCTTTGTAAGTTTTCTTACAAAGAGGTGCTGAGTGGCGAACGGGGCAGTAACACGTGCCTAACT
>Ga0079998_102775_pt1 | contig 12686 bp, 13 predicted proteins | sample PerSpoBPS_BMetaG_FD_69201 | JGI IMG/M metagenome (GOLD analysis project Ga0079998, IMG submission 69201) | Thermal spring microbial communities from Yellowstone National Park, Wyoming, USA - Perpetual Spouter B (PS_B) MetaG (SPADES assembly)... | ecosystem: Environmental > Aquatic > Thermal... | reverse complement strand
GGAGGGCGCCTACGGCCCGCACCACGGCGTGGTAGAGCTCCGCTAGGGACACCTCGCGCTTCTCCTGGCCCTCCATGGCCTCCCAGCATAACGCCGAAACCCCCCGCCGGTGGGCGGGGGGGAGTAAGGGTGGGCCCTTCGGGATAAGGGCATCCCTGAGGCCCGGAGATTCCACGGCCTGAGGGCCCGCGGGCCCCTTTGGCCGCCGCCCGCCCTCCTCCCCGCGGGGAGGGAGCGGACTTCCCCGTCCTTCACCCGCCGAGGGTGGGGCAGTCCCCCGGGGGTTCCCTGGCGCGACCCTCCCGGCCGCACCTACGCCCGGGACCGGGCGAGCCCGTGAGGTGGGCCAGACCTCCCTGTGGCGGCGCGCCGCCCTTGGGCCCCTTTCGGCACCGGCTCCACCGCCCGAGGTGGGGGGTGAGCCTTCGCTTCACCCGCCAAGCGTGGCCCCAGCTTCTTGGCTGGCCCAAGAGCCGCCCGGCTGGAACCACCACCCCAAGCCACCGGCACCTACCGGCCAGGCCTACTGGGACGGCGAGCCCACCTGGCCCGGGACGGCCGTGGCTGTGGCGCTTTGGTGGCCACCTACCCTCCCATTAGGCCGGGAGCGGCCGGCTGGGCCTCCGGGATCCCGGCGGGGAGTCCCCTCCCCCGTGGATCCTTTTGGCCCTCGCCCTTGCTTCGGGGCTCCACGCCCCGCAGATTCCGATACTCCCCTTCCGGGGAGGCCTCCTTCCCGTGGGGGAGAGCCCGAGGCCCAGGCCCTCCCCCTAGGTGGCACTGAGGCCGGCCCTGGGGGTGGAAGCCCCCAGGGTGCCGGTCCAGGCTTTCGGCCCTGGTTGCTGGGATGACGTCCCTCCACGACACCACCGGGCATCCATCAGGTACCCCGTGTGGGAGCCGCTTCGGTTTAGCCTATTCGCCTGGTCTCCCCCTCTGGTGCGAGCGACTTATCCCCGGGCCCTCGGGGTTTCCCCCTAGAGCCTGCGCGACGACATCACGACGCGGTTTCGCCGCTCTACGCTACGGCCATCGTCCGGGTCCCCCAACCCGTCCGGCCTTCACGCCCAGAGGTTCCCCCGTTAGCCGGCTCCTACCACGCCAGTACGCCCTTATGACCCGCCAACCCTGTTGCGGTGACCGCACCCCCCACCCTACGAGGTTCCAAGCTCGGATAGGGGGGCCAAGGTATGGCGGGCGCTACCCGTGGGCACTTGGCTTCCCATAGGGACCACATGGGCCCCATGTACAGACCCGAGCTATGCGCGCGGCCAGGAGTTTCGGCGAAGCCTCCCCTCCTGTGCCCCTCCCTCCAGTCGCCCTCGGGAGGCTGGGAGCTCACACTCCAGCCGGGTTTCCCCGACTCCCCACGTGCACTCGTGGGCCTCAGCGCTGGGCCTGTGGGCACCGGCCTAGGGTTTCCCCCAGACCGGAGGCGGGATAGGGACATCCCCCCCGCTTTCGGAGCCGGCAGCCTAACGGCCAGCATGCGCGACGGCTAGAGATGCGCTGACGGCCAGACCTGTCCGGGTCGCCCAACGTCTAGCCCCGAGTCCCCTCGGGTTGGAGTGCGGTCGAAGGGGGTTTACCCCAGCGCCGCGTTGAGTGCGGGGCGAGCCCCCATTTCCTGAGGCACCCCGCTTCCCCGGCAACGCAACGTGTGTGGGGGAACACGCCGTTGCGCCTTCCGGCCCCAGTGCCACCTGGGAAGAGGTTCGCCTCCACCTTACTGCGCCGGCCCGACCGGGTCAAGGCCTGTCGCCCAAGGGGGCCTCGCGCCCAAGGGAACCTCAATAAGGCTGGCCCCACCCCTTCCCATAGCTTGCAAGAAAGGGCTTTTTTTAGCCCAAGCCCCTTGACACGCCCCCGCCCCCGCGGTATGTTGGCCATGAAGGAGGTCAGCATGTCCACCCTCTCCCGCCTGGAAAAGCGGCTAAAGGAAAAGGCAGAGCCGAAGCTTACCGAGCGACTTACCATTCGCCTAGACAAGCCCACCTATGAGGCCCTAGAAAGCCTTGCCGAGGAGCACGGTCTGAGCATTACTGAACTGGCGCGGGAAGCCCTTGTAATGCTAGCAGACGAGTACCGCACTAAGCGGCCTGAAAAGCAGCCCATAAAGCAGCCTTCTTTGCTACCCCAGGAGTAGCATGCCCGCCGACCCCGCCGACTACCGCCTCTACCGGAGCCAGACCGCGGTCATGGCCGCCATCCGGCAGGCGGTGGCCAAGGGCTACCGCTACTACCTGGTGGCCACCACCCCGGAGGAGAAGGTCCTGGGGGCGGTGGCCAAGCTCCACCAGCGCCACCGCATCCTGCTTTCCCCCGAGGCCAGGCGGGCCAGGAAGGAGGCGGGCCTGCCCGTGGCCCAGCTGTTCCTGGGCCCCGAGCCCCGGGGAGGGGTGTGGCCCTACGCCCTCTTGGCCACCAAGCGCCTGGAGGGGGAGGAGATGCGGAGCGCGGAGGGGAAAAGGCCCCTGCAGTGGGTGGCCTGGCGAAACGAGGCTTGGCTTCCCACCTACGAGCTCAGGAAGGACGGGGACACGGGCCGCTGGACCTGGTACCTCACCGAGGCCTTCTACCGGGAGCTCCTGGAGGAGGCCCTGCACTATGCCCGGAAGGGGGACTGGCCCCGCCTGGTGGGCCACCTCAAGACGCTGGGGCACCTGCCCATGTTTGGGGGGGTTTTCCAGCAGATCACCGACATCCGCCGGCGGGTGCAGAAGCTTTGGGGGGACACCCACCTCCGGAGCCCCGAGGGCCAGTGGAAGGCCCCCCCGTGGAAAAAGGCCCTGGAGGACTGGCCAAAGCGCCCCCTGGCCGCTTCCGTGTACCTTTACGTGGACCCGGAAGTGGACGGAGACCGGCCCAGGACCCTGGGGGAGTGGTGGGAGGCCCGCCGATGATCCGAGGCCTCGCCCGCCTACTCCGGGACGTGGCCCGGGGCCTCCCCGACCCCGAGCGGGACCCCGACCTGGGGCCCTTCTACACCGACCTACGCCTGCGGTGGAAGCGCGACCCCCGGCTTCTTCCCCCCGAGGCCTGGGAGGAGGGCCTGCTGGAGCTCCTCGCCGAGCGCATCGCCGAGGGATGGGACCGGCATGGGGCCCCTTCCGCGGCCCGGGACCCCGAGGGGGAGGGCTACATCGCCAGCTTCGAGGGCCCCGGGGAGGCCGTCACGGTGAAAGCCGAAACCAAGAGGGAGGCGTACAGAACGGCGAGGAAACTCTGGATAAAGCGCCTGCTCAAGGAGGACCCACGATGAAAGACCCCGTAGAAGATGCAGTCAGAGGCCAAGCTGGGCCTAGGAAAGGGATAGAGGCCCCCCTGGTGGTCACCGCCCACCCCGAGGGGGAGGCTCCGGCCCTCCTCCGGACGCTGGTGGCCAAGGTAGAGGCCCTGGAGGCGGAGGTCCAGGCCCTGAAGAGGGCTATCGAGACCCTGAAGAAGGCCTCGAAGAAGCCTTGGTGGAGGTTTTGGGGTAGGGGGGCTGACGGCGGAGAACTCACCTGGCGCCGGTAAAATGCCCGCGATGAAAGCGAATGCCCCCCGGGGTAGGGCAACCAACCCGGAGAGCCCCAGTTGCCGGACTGAGGCCTCCACCCTACCCCGAGGGGGCGGGAGGAGGCAAGGGTGGAGCACACAGAGGCCAAAATCTCCCTTCTCCAAGGGGAAAACCTTTCCCGGCGTGAGATAGCTCAGATTATTTTCCAGGGGCGCTACCTCGAGGCCTTCCGGGAGCGACTTCCCCGCTACCCCTACGCCACGGACGACCCCCGGCAGGGGATGCGGCCCCGGAGGAAGGAGCGGGCCCTGGAGCACGTTTACATCCAGGTTGGCCGCTACCCCCACGCGATTTTCCGCATCGTCCTGGACCTGGACGAGCCCACCTGGTGGGACGCGATGGACCGGATCCCGCCCACCCTCACCATCCCCAACCCCCAGGCCCCCTGGAAAGCGCACATCGTCTATGAACTGGACCCCCCCGTATGGCTTTCCTCCCCCGAGGCCCACGAGGGCCAGGGCAACCCCTTCGCCCTGGTGCGGGAGGTAGACGCCCTCCTTCGGGCCTACTTCGGGGCCGACCCGGCCTACAACGGGCTCCTGGGGCGGAACCCCCTGGTCCACCCCCACCTCATCGGGGGCGGGAAGCTCTGGGACCTCCCGAGCCTCCTGGAGGAGCTTAGGGACCTCACCCCAAGGAGGCGGGCCCAGGCCTACCTGGACACGGCCACCTACGGGCGCAACTGCACCCTGTTTGACCACGTGCGGGCCTTCGCCTACGGCGTGGTGGCCATGTACCGGGGGAAGCCGAACGGGTTTGAGCTCTTCCGGCAGGCGGTGGCCCACGAGGCCCACCGGCTGAACCGGGAGCTCTTCCGGGGCCACCCTCAGGGCCCTTTGCCTCCCAACGAGGTGGGGTGGGTAGTCAAGTCCGTGGCCAAATGGACCTTCTACCGCTACCGGGGGGCGAAGGTGTGGCCGGTATCGGGGACGGGCAGGCCGGACCGGAGCCGGCTATCCCCCGCGGCCCGGGCCCTGGTGGAGCCCCTTAGGGGGGAGGAAGTTGAGGAGGCCAGAAGGCGGGGGCGCAACGCCTCCCGCCCCAAGCGTGTGGCCAACCTCGAGGCGGCCAACCGGAAGCGGAGGAGCAGGGCCGAGGAGGCCCTTTTGGAAGCCCTCAGGAGGCTCCAGATGAGGGGGGAGCGGGTTACCCCCACCGCCCTGGCCCGGGAGGCGGGGGTGCACAGGAACACCGCCTCGCGCTGGCTCAAGAGAATGCGCTCCTAGACGGCGCAAACCCCCAAAAGTGCACACGCCGATGTGGTGGCTATCAGGGTTATCAGGCGGGGGTGGGGGGGGAAGGGGTGGGGGTGCAACCCCCAGGGTTCCCTTAGCCAGGTACTTGGCTAGCTAACCTAGGCGGCGGCCCTTTTTTCCTTGGCCAGGTACTTTAGCTAGTCAACCGGGGTTTTTGCCCTAGCCAGGTACTTGGCTAGCCAACTGAGGCCCGAACCGATGCGGCGACTGGGGTTTTGGGGGGGGCGGCCCGCGCCGCGCAAAACGGGCCTTTTCGCCCTCCAGGACGGCAAAATCCCCGACTCGCCTCCCCGAGGACCCGCCCTGAGAGGCCCGAGAAGGCGGGGGGTGAGGGGGGGCAGTCTTCTTCTACCACCTCCCCTCTTCCCGGGCCTTCTAGGCCCCTTACAGGCGGCCGCAGGGGGTCGTGCGGGGGAGGGTCAGACCCCCAGGTCCGGCCCCCGGCTTGCCCCCCACCCTGTTGGCCGCATACCCTTCCACTTAGCCCAGTTCGGGGTTAGCCTAGTTCCGGGATTGCGATGAAAAGGTATCTCTACTTTGGCGATAACCTCGAGGTCCTCCGGAAGCACATCCCCGATGAGAGCGTGGACCTCATCTACCTGGACCCCCCCTTCAACTCCGAGGCCGACTACAACGTTATCTTCCGCGAGCACAGCGGCAAGGGGCCGGGGGCCCAGATACAGGCTTTTGAAGACACCTGGCACTAGGGGCTTGAGAGCGAGAAGGCCCTGGAAGAAGTCCTAAAGCGCCACGGAAGGCTCAGGGAGTTCCTGGACTTCCTTGTCCGCTACTTGGGCAAAAACGACCTCTCCGCCTACCTGGTCATGATGGCCGTGCGCCTCCTGGAGCTTCACAGGGTCCTCAAGCCCACGGGAAGCCTTTACCTGCATTGCGATCCAACGGCCAGCCATTACCTGAAGGTCATCTTGGACCAGATTTTCGGACCGAAGAACTTTAGGAACGAGGTCATCTGGAAGCGCACCGGCGCCCATAGCTCCGCCAAGCGCTGGGGGCCTGTGCACGATGTGATCTTGTTCTATACCAAAGGGGAAAACTACACGTGGAACCCCACTTACCAAGCGTACAAGAAGGAATACCTAAAGGGCCAGTACCGCTTCCAGGACGACAAGGGAAGGTACGCCCGGGTCGATCTCACAGGAGCCGGAGTTAGCGAGGGCGATTCGGGCAAACCTTGGCGGGGCATAGACCCTAAGGAGAAGGGGCGGCACTGGGCAGTCCCTGGGCGGGATAAGATTCCCTCTTGGGTCGAACTCCCCAAGAACTGGGAGGAGATGACTACCCAAGAAAAACTGGACTTTCTGGACGAGGTGGGTCTTATTTACTGGCCCAAAAAAGGGAAAAAGCCCCGCTTCAAGCGGTACCTGGAAACTTCAAAAGGGGTCCCTATACAAAAAGGGGTCCCTATACAAGACGTGATCCTGGACATACCCCCTCTCAGCTCCCATTCCAAAGAGCGCCTGGGCTACCCTACCCAGAAGCCCGTAGCTCTGCTCGAGCGCATCATCCAGGCCTCCTCCAACCCCGAGGACGTGGTCCTGGACCCCTTTTGCGGGTGCGGCACGGCCCTGGCGGCGGCTCAGAAGCTGGGTAGGGCCTGGATCGGCATAGACATCACCCACCTGGCCATCAACCTCATCCAGGCCCGACTCAAGAGGGACTTTCGCTTAGAGCCCGGAAAGGACTACAAGGTGGAGGGTGTCCCCAAAGATGTGGCGAGCGCCCGCTTCCTATCTCAGAAGGACCCCCACCAGTTCCAGCTGTGGGTTGTGGGTCTCCTGGGAGCCCAGCCCTACGGGGACCCCAAGAAGGGAAAGAAGGGTGGAGACACGGGGATAGACGGCCTACTTTACTTCCGCGACCCCTCCGGGAGCCGCCTGGAGAAAGCGGTGATCCAGGTAAAGGGTGGGGACCACCTCGAACCGAGCATGGTGCGGGACCTTATGGGGGTGATGAAGAGGGAGGAGGCCGCTTTTGGCTTTCTCATCACCTTAAAGAAGCCCACTAAGGGGATGTTGCGCGAGGCGGCTAAGGCGGGCTCGTACTCCTGGGGGAGTCAGGCCTACCCGAGGCTCCAGATCCTCACCGTGGAGGAACTTCTGAGCGGGGCCACGCCCAAGCTTCCCCCCGGGAGCCTCAACGTGAGCTACGAGCTCAAGGAAGTCCGGACGGCGAAGCCGAAGGGGGGGATGGAGCGCCTGCTTTAGCCACGCATACCTTTCCACCCCCGGGAGGCCCTTCTCCCCCCGCCTCTCCTTGCGGGGTTTATGCGGGGATCCCCGGGGATCCACCGCAACTCTATGCGGGCCACCCCCCGCTCCGGGCCCAGGAAGGGTCTCTCTATGCGCGAAGGTGAACTTTCGCGAACGGGCGCGGGGCGGTGGTCTAGAATGGATCCATGACCAACCCCCTGTCCCGGGCCGTTGTCCTCCTGGAGGAGGGGAAGGACCGGGAGGCGGAGGCCCTCCTCCTCGCCCCCCAGGAAGGCCCCCTGGAGGCGGAACGCCTGGCCCTTTTGGGCTTCGTGGAGGCCCGCAAGGGGAACCTTCGGGCCTACCGCGCCCTGGCCTTGGAGGCCGCCCGAAGGGCCCAGACCCCCCTCACCCTCTACCACCTGGGCCTGGCCCTCCCCCCGAGGGCGGGCGCCCTGGCCCTGGAGGAGGCCCTCTTCCGCTTCCGGGGGGACGCCCAGGGAGAGGCCCGGCTCCACCTGGCCCTGGCCGTGGCCCTGGAGCGCCTGGGCCGGCCCCAGGCCCTGGCCCACGCCGCCCTCGCCCGCCTCAAGGACCCCTCCCCCTGGACCCCCCTCCACCACCTGCGCCTGGAGCTCCTCTTCGGCGCCAAGCCTCTCCTCGAGGTCCTGGAGGAGGCGGAGCCCTTCCTGCCCCACCCCTTCCCCGGGGTGCGCCTCCTCGCGGGGCACACCCTGGCCCTGGCCCACCTCCTCCGGGGAAGCCCCAGGCGGGCTGGGAACCTCCTCCGGGGCCTCCTCCCCCTCCTGGGGCCGCCGAGCCTCGCCAGCTTCCTGGTCCTCGGGGCCCTGGCCCTGAACCCCCCCGAGGCCCGGCTCCTCCTGGAGGGAGCCCAGGCCTTCCTCCCCCGGGAGGGCTGGCCCTGGGGGTTTTACCTCCTCGCCCGGGGGCTTGGGGAGGGGGACGAGGCCTCCCTCCTCACCGCCCACGGCCTCCTGCGGGAGGACGGGGCCCTCTACGCCCTCCTGGCCGAGGCCCGCCTGAAGGCCCTCGGGGTGGACGTGGAAGCCCCCCTGGCCCCCCAGCTCGGGCCCGGCCTCCGCCCAGAGGCCCGGGCCTTCTTCCTGGGCCCCGCCGAGGCGCCCCTCCTTCGCCTCCTGGGGGAAGGCCCCCTCCCCTCCCTGGGCCCTAGGGGGACCGAGGCCCTGGCCCTCCTCCTGGCCCGCGAGGAGGGCCTACCGGGGGAGGCCCTGGCGGAGGCCCTCTACGGGGAGCCCAACCTGGGGGCCTTGAAGGCCCTCCTCCACCGCCTGCGGGCCAAGGGCTTCCGGATCTCCTGCGCCCCCTACCGTCTGGAAGACCCTCCTCCCTCGGACCTTTTGGCCTTTCTCAGGGCCCTTTCCGGGAGAGACCTGGAACAGGCCCTTGCCCTTTACCAGGGCCCCCTCCTCCCCTGGAGCCAGGCCCCGGGGGTGGAGGCGCTCCGCCTAGAACTGGAGGAGACCCTGCGCCGGGCGGTGCTGGCCTCGGGGGACCAGGAGGCCCTCTTCCTCCTCGCAGAGCGCTTGGGGGAGGACCTGGAGGTTTGGGAGGCCCTCCTGGAGGGGCTATCCCCCGAGGATCCCCGCTACCCCATCGCCCGGGCCCGGGTGGAGCGGCTTCGCCGGGAGTACGGGGTGTGAACCGGGAGGGAAGCAGTCGGGACTCCAGCAGGCCAGGGAAGGGGCGGGACCAGGGCCTCTTAGAAGGGCCAGGAGAAGCCATCCCACGAGGAGAACCCAAGGCCACCTGTGCCTCATGCTTCCAGGGTGCCAAGGGGGAGGTTACGCGGGGAGTCCAAGGTTACGCGAGGTTACGCAGGGGCCATCGTTGGGAAGAGCTTCCACGTAACCTGGACGTAACCTCCCCCCTGCTACCCTGGGGCTAACCCGTAAGGGGGTGGAAGAAATGCACGAGAGGGGTTTACAACTTCCAAAGGTCGTAGGCCAGCAGCATGATTTCCTGATGGTTGCCATTGATACAGGCAATTTTATATTGGCTTACGAGGAGGACCTCGAAGAAGGATTAGGCTCGGAATACGAAAGGCTTTGGGTCGAAGACGTGCCCCTTGTCCTTGCCAGCGACGCTAGCGTTGTCCTACGCAGAGAGCGGTTCGGGGGAATACTCTACGGCTTTAAGAGGGGCATTTTTCTCAATCAGGAAGCCTTCGACCTTGTTAGATCCTTTGTAGTTGCTACTAGGCCATCGCTGGCCCTCAAGCAAGTTCTCAAAGAAGGAGGCTTAAGTGAAATTACCAAGGGATTTGTAGAGGCAGCGGGGCATTTAATCCTTTACTTGATTGCCGAGGGATACCTTCGCCCTTCTCAAGAAGGGCTGGAATCTAAAGCTTTGTTCCTAGACGATCAACACTTCTCCGATGACCGGTACTATAGGCCTCTATCCATGGAAATCGAGCTCACGAATAGGTGCTATAGGCGTTGTGCATACTGTGCATACGAATCCGGCCCTGAACCCAAAATACCTCTTCGGGAAGAGCTGACTTTCGATGAGTGGGGATATATCTTGGATTCCATAAGAAAGGAAGGGGTCTTCTACCTTGAATTCACAGGAGGTGATCCACTGAGTAGGCCAGATGGATTGGAGATCATCCGCCTAGCGGACGAGCTAGGGTTTAGCGTTCAAGTTAACACCGACTTGTCCGTGTTGCGAGATAGCGACTTAGATAAGATTGCGTCCACAAAAAATCTGAACTTCGTGGGTACCACTTTAGACGGATCTAGTCCGGATAGCCACGATTTGCTTCGGGGTAAGGGGGGATTTAAGACTACCTTGCGGCAGATAAGTCTCATTGCCAAAGCCGGTATCCCTCTGGCTGTCTTCACGGTAGTTCACAAGAAGAACTACACTGAGATTAGAAAGATAGGTGAAATCGCAACACAAAACAACGCTATGTATGGGATTGCGCCCATGTATCCCGCAGGGCGCGGGGCAAGCTTGAATCATCTCGTTCTTAGCCAGGAAGAGTGGGACTTCGCTGTAGGGGAATACATGGACATGGTTAGATTAGGTGCGATTAAGCCCCACCAAAGGCTGTGGTATAAGCTTTCTAGAGAACTTAGATCGGAAAACCCGGCCCGCGATCAGATATGGCTTACCTCTAGGGGTAATCGTGCTCTTCGCGTAGATCCGAGGGGTAATGTCTACGTTTCTGCCAAATTGCGTGAGTGGCGGCCCAGGTATTCGTTCTTCGGCAACCTTCTAACGAGCACTTTAGCCGACATTTGGGAGAATTCGCCTCTACTGCAAGAGCTACGGAAAATACCTGTTCAACCGAACTTCTTTGATGCCGTGGACATTCGGACTATCCCCAATTACACCAGCGAAATCCCTCTAGCTGATGGCTCAGCGTCCCAGCATGGCTAAGGATTTAACTCCGCCCTCGGGTACCTTCTCCTTCTTCCTCCTCGCCTTCCTTCTAACCCTGACCGGCCAGGGCCTGGTGGTGGCGGGCCTATGGCGGTTCCTGGAAGCGGGAGCCTCGGGGCTACAAACTTCGGTCCTCACCCTGGTTCAAGCCTTAGCGAGCATCCTGACCCCCTTTCTCCTCCAATCCTGGCTTGAGACCAGGCCCCAAATGGTGCTCCGCCTCCTCGCCTTTGGCCTTGGGGTAGCGGCCCTCCTCGCCCTGGGAAGCCCTGGCCTTAGCACCTTTCTTCTCCTTTACGCCGCCTTGCTCGCCCTCTTCCTCTTCCTTACGGCTGCTCTGGCCATCTACGGCGTTTTACTGGGAAGCGCCCTGCCCCGCCTCTTCCCTAAGGAGGCCCTGTCCCAGGCCAACGCCCGCTGGGAAATGGCCAATACCTTGGGCCTGGTCCTGGCCCCCCTCATAGGGGGCTTTGCCGTGGACCGCCTGGGGCCCTACGCCCTTCCCCTCTTCGCCCTTCCTCTGGGGGTGGCCCTGGTCCTCCTCCTGGGCCTGAAGGCCCCTCCTCCCCTAGGCCCTTCCGAAGGGAGGCGGAAGGCCTTTGGGGGTGTACCCTTGGGTGTTCTCCTCCCCGTTGCTCTACCTGCCCTTCTCCCTGCCCTGGCCCTCACGGGGGGCGGGGTCCTCACCGCTCTTCTCTTCCACGACCTCAAGCGGCCCGAGGGGCTAGGTATCGCCTGGGCGGGCTTTAGCCTGGGGGGCTTCCTTGTGGCCCAGGCCCTTACCCGCGTCTCCCTCCCCCCGGTCCTTGGCCTCCTCGGGGGGCTTGGCCTCCTGGGCCTGGGCAACCTGGGGAACGGCCTCCTCCCTTACCCCCACCTCCTCCTCGGGTCTTTGGTCTCGGGGGCGGGGGTTTCCGTGGCCCGGATCGCCTTCCGGACCTTCCTCCAGCGGCTTGCCCCCCCGGAGACCCTGGTGGGCCTCTTTGCCTACGTCAACGTCCTCACCCAGACGGCCCGGGTCCTGGGCTCCCCCTTGGGCGGGGGGCTTGGGGACCTCCTGGGGCCCAGGGGGGCCTTCGTGGCCTTTGGGAGCGTTTTCCTCCTGGCCTCCCTTCTCTTTCCCCCTCTCCTCCGCCTCTCCCAAAGGGTTCTCTCCCCTCGTGGTGACGCCGAGGGGCGTGGGTGAGGCCCTCCTGGGCTCCACGGGCGGTATTCCCCTGCTGCTACTCTGGGGCTAACCCGTAAGGGGGTGAATGGCGATGCTCAAGGAGGTGCAAGAGGTCAGGGTCGGCGGCCGGACGCGGCGGGTGTACGTGCGCCCCTTTGCCATGCCTGCTCCATTACAGGTGGGGTCATCTGGATGGTGGAAGGGTTCGCTCTAGAGGCTTGAACCCGGTCTGGAAACTGGCCTTTCTTTCCGAGGCCCTGGGCGACCTGGGGGCCGCCCTGGGCTTCAGCGCCTTGAGCCTGGAGGTGGCCCGCACGGGGGAGGCCTTCTGGGTAGGCCTCTTCGCTGCCCTCGGGTACTTCACCCTAGGCCCTTTGCTCCTCCTGAGCCCCCGGCTGGACCGGGGAGACCCGGTGAGGGCCCTCCTCCTCCTGGCCCTTCCGTTCCCTCCTTTCCTCGCGGGGGGCCTGCTCTATGGGTTTGCCGTCGGGGTCACGGGCGTCCACCTGCGGGCCGTGCGGGGGTGGTTGCTGCCCGAGGAGGCCCTGGCGGGGAGCCTGGCCGCCCTGCGGGCCCTGATCTACGGGGCGGGCGCCTTAGGGGGAACCCTCTCGGGGGTCCTGGGGGGGATCGGCGTGACCCTGCCCTTGCGGGTGGCCCTGGCCTCCTTCCTGGCCTTCTACCTCTTCGCCCTTGGCCCGCTCCATCCCAGGCGCCTGGAGGAGGTAGAGGCCATGGGGAGAGCCTCCTAGCCGGTGCGAAGAGGGCTTGGTCTTATCGCTAAGCTTGTTTCCCGCAAGGCTGACCCTCCCCTGAGGCCCGGGTGGACCGGCCCTACCCATGGGGGTGGGGGGTAACACTACCTTGGAAGGGCGCAGATGGGCGGAGGGGGAACGGAGTCTCGGGAAAACGGCGGGAGGATTCCTGAGCCGCTTTGGCGTGGGGGTTTGGGCGTATCCCCTCAGTTTGTGGTGGTCCCACATTCCGCACCCCCTTCACTCCAGCAGGTAATATCGCCCGGCCCCCAGGAGGCGCGCCGCGGTCTCGTGATGGGGAGCCAGGTT
>Ga0079998_106772_pt1 | contig 12687 bp, 5 predicted proteins | sample PerSpoBPS_BMetaG_FD_69201 | JGI IMG/M metagenome (GOLD analysis project Ga0079998, IMG submission 69201) | Thermal spring microbial communities from Yellowstone National Park, Wyoming, USA - Perpetual Spouter B (PS_B) MetaG (SPADES assembly)... | ecosystem: Environmental > Aquatic > Thermal... | reverse complement strand
GATGGGACAAAACCTGATGGAGCAAAGAGCTGTTTTGATAAACTTACATCAGAAGGTATAAAGCTCATAATAGGACCGGCAACAAGTTCAGCAATAATAAAAGGTATTTGTGGTGGGAATACTCAAAGTTGTGATACTGTAAAGCAGAAAAGAGTTCTCATTATATCACCCTCTGCTACAAGCCCTCTTATAACAGAAATCGGTGACGATGGGCTTATATGGAGAAATGCACCATCGGATAACCTGCAAGGAAAAGCATTAGCAGAACTTGCACGAGGGAAAATAGAAGGATTAGAAGCTATGAAAGTAGATAAGGTATCAGTAATATATAGAGATGACCCTTATGGAGCAAAACTTGCAGAAAAATTCAAAAGTGAATTTGAAAGTCTCGGAGGAACTGTTCTAAAATTTGTAAAATATGCGGAAGACAAAGAAACAGGTTTTTCTTCTGAAATTCAAGAAGCTTATGGTTCAGAAAATCCGGATGCATTAGTTCTTATAACATTTGTAGAAGATGGCATAAATCTTTTGAAGGACCTCAAAAGTTATATTGAGCAAAATAATAAACCTAAACCAAAACTTTTTGGTTGCGATGGTAATAAGGATACTTCAATATCAGGAGAAAAAACAATCACAGATCTTATAAAAGATAATTTTGTTGGTACTGCACCATCTGCGCCCGCTGACAGTGAAATATACAAAGCCTTCTTACAAAAATATAACCAAAAATATGGAAAACCGCCAGAAATAAATAGTGACAATGTGTATGATCTTGTTTATATTCTTGCTATGGGGATTCAAGCAGCAGGAGGAGCCGATGCAGATAAAGTAAAAGCAAAGCTTCCAGAGATTACAGCTGGTGGAGAAAAAGTAAAACCCGCTTCAGCTGGTGGAAACTGGAAAGATATAATAACTAAAATCTCCCAAGGTGCAGATATTGATTATGATGGAGCATCTGGTAGTAATGAATTTGACCAAAATGGAGATGTCAAAAGTGGAATATATAATATCTGGAAAGTTATAAATAACAAAGGAAACGCAGATGATTTCCAATCTCTTAAAATGGTAGAATTAAAATAATAGAAAAAGTAAAATAAACGGGCAACTATAATAACAGAATTGAGCAGCTAAATTTAGAAAAATTTCTTTTCTAAATTAAAATTTTATTATGACCATAAGAACAAAGATATTTCTCTCTTTTATTGCGGTGATTATATTCAACTCTGCTGCTGTTGTTTTTATTTTTCTTAATTTAGAAAGGCAAAGAAGAATTGCGAGAGAGCTACCTACTTTTTTCTCGCTTGAAGAGATGAACTCAAAACTTCTCTCAAAACTTTTTGAAGCAATAACCACATTAGATGAAAATAAGTTCAAAGAAGCGAAAGATATATCAGCAAATATAAAGGAAAATTTAAGCAAAGTTGGTAAAGTAGGTTTTTTATCAGAAACCACTGAACTTACAAAATCAATAGATGACTACATGAGTTCATTTGAAAAAGCAATAAAAGGAGATGAAAAAGCTTTCTCTATACTTCAAGAAAAAAAATTAACCCTTGATAAAGATTGGAATTCTCTCAGAAGCTCTGTATCAAAAAAAATAGAAAGTGCAACCAGCAGAATCTTTGCCATATCTTTGCTTATGCTGCCTCTGATTATAATAGTAGGTATATTAGCGTCAACCTTGATTTCAAGAAACATCACAGTTAATTTGAATCAGGTCATAAGAATTCTATCTGAAATAGCGAAAGGTGGAACAAATCTTAAATTCAGGATAAAAACTCAAAGTAAAGATGAAATAGGAGAACTTGCAAGAAATTTCAATTTATTTATTGAATCTCTAACAAAGATAATTTTGGGGATTCTTGAAGGTTCAGATAAAATAAAAGCTTTATCTTCAAAAGCAGAGGAGACATATTCTCACATACTTGAAAATACAAGGAAGGCGGGAAGATATATAGCAGAGGTCCAAAGTTCAAGCGAGGTGACATTTGAGCAAGCAGAAAGTATATCAAATAAAGCAGCGGGAATTTTGGCGTCATCAAACACGTCATTGGAGAAAGCAAAGTCAGAAATACAGACAATCTCTGAAAACATAGAAATGTTTAGAAAAATAGGGGAGCTATTTTCAAACCTATCAAAAGAAGCAGAGCAACTCAAAAAGAAAGAAAAAGAAATTTCTCAATATGTAAGCACAATTAATGATATGGCAGGAAATATACATATCCTTGCTTTGAATGCATCAATAGAAGCAGGAAGAGCGGGGGAAAAAGCCAAAGGTTTTACAATTGTTGCTGATGAAGTGAGGAAGCTTGCGAATATTACAAAAGATATCGCTCAAAAAATAGAGAAAACCGTATCATCTTTGGTCCAGACAATATCCTCACTTACACAAACCATAAAACAAGTCGGGGAACAGATGAATGTAGCAATGGAAAAAAGCCAAAGGAGTATTGCTGGTTTAAGGGAAATTGAGCAAATCTCAAAAAGATCAGTTGATATGATAAATGAGATCTCAAGCTCAATAGAACAAGTAAGAGCAACGATGAGAGAATCCTTAAATAGAATTACAGAAATTAACATTTTTACTCAAGATACAATAAATGAAGCAGAAGATTTCAAAAAGCTTATAAACTTGCTTTTGGAAGCAGCGGAAGACCTTAAAAAACTTGTAGGCAAATTTGAATTTTAGTGTAGCTCCAAATTTTCAATTACATTTTCACATCTTTTACAAATCTCACTCTCACCCTCAAAGTATTTCCAACATCTTGGACACTTTTTTGCGTTCTCATATTTTTTGACTTCAATAAGTTTCGGTTCTCCGGCTGAAAACCTCACACAAGATACTATGAAGAACTCCTCAAGGATTTGCTTCATCCCTTCTTCTGAACAAAAATCAAAGGGAGGAACAGAGATTTTGAGTTCTATTTCAAGGGAATTTCCAATTTCCTTTGCCTTTCTCATTTTGTCTATAACCTCTAAAAACTCTTTTCTTATCTTTTCAACTTCTGAAAAGAACTTGTTTATTTTTGCTTCGTTTTCAAAGATAATATTTGATTTTGAGAAAAGCATTCTTTCATATGTTTCAAAAAATACACTTTCAAACTTTCTGAAACCAAATACTTCTGGCATGTGAATATAAGCTTCTTCTGTGAGAAATGATAAAATCGGAGCCGAAAGAGCTACAATAGATTTTAAAGCTAAAAACACAGTGTATTGAGCACTCAATCTGCGGGGATTATCCTTGCTATCACAGTAAATTGTATCCTTAATTATATCAAGATACAGAGCTGAAAGAACATTATCAGCAAAATTATGTATTTTTCTTGCGGCTCTGTGATACTCCATTTGATCATAATAATTCAGAACCTCTTTTTCAAATTCTCTGAGCTTTGAAAGAAAGTATATATCTTGTGGGAAAATCTTTGAGGGAACAGAATCAGGATTATCTCCAAGGACTCCGAGCATAAACCTTATGGTGTTCCTTATTTTTCTGTACATATCTTTCACATCTGAAAGAATTCTTTCTGATATTTTTACATCTTCGGTTGGGTCGGAAAATACAGCCCAAAGTCTTACTATCTCTGCTCCGTCTTCCTTGATTATATCTTCCGGGGAAATGACATTTCCCAAAGATTTTGACATCTTTCTTTTGAACTCATCTAAAATGAAACCGTGAGTAAAAACTTTTTTGTAAGGAGCAACTCCTTCAAGAAGGAAAGACAGGGTAAGGGAGCTTTGAAACCATCCCCTATGTTGATCAGTTCCTTCTATATACACATCGGCAGGGAAAGAGAAATTTTCCTTACCTTTCATATATTTGAAGCTCAAACCTGAATCTATCCACACATCAAGAACATCTTTCCCCTTCTCAAAATCTGAACTTCCACACTTGAAGCACCTGAAATCTTCTGGGATAAAATTTTTTATATCTTTTTCCCACCAAGCATCAGGTTCTCCTTCAAGTGTAAATTCAGCAATTTTTTCTGCTGCATATTCGCTCCACATATACTCTCCGCAGTTTTTACACACAAAATAAGGTATTGGAACGCCCCATGCCCTTTGACGAGAGATACACCAATCTGGCTTTGACGCAAGAGTGCTTTCCATTCGGGTTATTCCCCAATCGGGTATCCATTTTACTTTTTTGGCTTGCTCTATCAGGTTCTGTCTTATATCTTCTACTTTTATGAACCACTGACGAGTTGCTCTGAAAACTACTGGTTTCTTACACCTCCAACAGTGGGGATATGAATGCTCATATTCTCCTTCCTGAAATAAAAATCCCTTTTCTTTTAAATCTTCAATAACTTTCCTGTTCATTTCCTCATAGAAAATTCCGTTGTATTTTATTGAATTTTGATTACCTTTTCCGAATTCGTCAAGAACGCTCTGGACTGGAAGCAAATACTTTTTACCTAATTCATAATCTTCCTTACCGTGCCCTGGCGCTATATGAACTATTCCTGTACCCTCTTCTTCACTAACAAACTCCCCAATAACACCAACCGAGTCCCTACCAAATATTGGATGAGAAAATACTTTCCCTTCAAATTCACTACCAACCACAGTATCAACTTTTTCATATTCTCCAAGAATCTTGGCAAGTTTTTCAGCAACTATTATATATTTTTCATCTTTTTTTGCGATGACATATTTTATAGATGGGTGGAAAGCAAGAGCAAAATTGCCGGGGATTGTCCAGGGGGTAGTTGTCCAAACGAGAGCAAAAAGTTTTTCAAATTCAGTATCAGAACCTCCGATTTTTTTGAATTTAGCTCGGAAAAGCACATAAATTGATGGAGATTTTTTGATTTTATATTCTACTTCTGCTTCTGCCAGAGCAGTAATACACACCGGACACCAAAATACAGGTTTTTGATCATTATAAATTCTTCCTTTTTTCCATATCTCGTTTATTGAGCGTACTATCATAGCTTCATAGTCAGGTGACATAGTGATGTAAGGTTTTGTGTAAGTTGCAAAAACTCCAAGTCTCTTGAACTCATTTTTTTGAACTTCAATAAAGTGTTGAGCATATTTTCTTGATTCCTTTCTTACTTCAACGGATGGTTTATCTCTTCCTATTTTCTTTTCAACCTCCTTTTCTATTGGGAGCCCGTGACAATCCCATCCCGGAACGAACTCGGCTTTTTTCCCGTAAAGCAAAGCATGCTTTACAGTTATATCTTTTATTACTTTGTTGAGAGCGTGTCCTAAATGTATGTGACCATTTGCATATGGAGGACCATCATGGACTGTGAAAACTTCTTTTCTCTCTTTCAAAACTTTCTCATATATTGAGTTTTTCTCCCAGAATTCTAAAATTTCAAGCTCTTTTTGGGTCAAGTTTGCTTTCATCGGAAAATCAGTTTTTGGCAGAAATATTGTATCCTTGAAATCCAACTTTTTCTCCTCTACCCTTTCCATATAAGAACTTGATTTAATACACTGACAAAAGTTTTCTTACTTTTCTATTTTTTATTTCTACAAATCTGAAAATATAAGAGGATAAAACAGATAATACAAAAAATAAACCAAAAAATGAAGACTTTTAGAAAATTTTTGATTGTTTTATTGGTTTTTGAGTTCATCGGCTGCGATTCCTTTTTCTACTTTTTTCAATCTTACCCCACAATATGCCATGTAGGAATAGATGAAGATAAAATAAAGGTTTTCGTATCTGATAAAAAAAACCAAAATTGTGTGAAAGTAAATTTCCCAGAACCGAAAGAATTTTGTGGAAGGAACGAAATAGAAATTTCAGATATCAGCAATTTGATAGGAAAGGAAGTGGGATATGAAGTAGTAAGTGGTAAAAAGAAAATCTGTGAAGGGAAAATCAGAATTCCCGACGGTAATAAAGTAAAATTTGCTGTAATCGGAGACACATCTTATACATCGGGTGTTCTTGGAGAAATAATGAAGCATATTCAAGAATTTAAGCCAGATTTTGTTTTTCATGTTGGAGATTTTCAATATAGAAATAGACTTGAAAGATGGGATAAATTATTTTCATATTTTGAGCCAACACTTCAAAGTTCTTTATTTTTTCTTGCTGCCGGAAACCACGAATATGAGGACGAAAAAGATATAGAACTTTTAGAAAAATATTTCCCTCACAGAGGTTTTTTCTTCTTCAAATTCGGTAAATTTTACTTTGTAGGAATAAACACATTTGCAAATGAACATTTAAACAATTTTATACAAGAGAAATTAGGGAAAGCAGAATTTCCATCTTTGGTTTTTATCCATAAACCATTTGTAGATTTGGTGGAAAGCCAAACACAAATAAGATATGATGATATTTTCAGCAAAATAAAAGACAAAGCCGTTTTGATATTTTCTGGACATAACCATCTTTACGGCAAAGTAAAGATAAACAATAAAATAACACAGGTTGTAACCGGCGGAGGCGGAGCAACAATTTATAAATGCGCTCTGAAAGAAAGAGAACAAAAAGAGATAGAGATAAAAAAAGGGAACGAGCAGGCAGAAAAAATAAAAGTTTCAATAGAAAAATGCGTTGAAAACTATAATTTCGTTTTGTGTTCAATTTCAGGAGATGAAATTTTCTGCGAAACTTTTTCCCATACAAAACAAAAAATAGATGAGGTTTATATAAAACTATGAAAATTATCGGAAGCATCCACTCTGTTCTTCTGATAGCTTGGTTATCTGTGAGCTCAACTTAGATTTATCTTGTATATTTGAGAGCGAAAGGATAACTTATATCTGCGTTCTCATCGATGTAAAAATCACCAACTATATAGATTGAATTATCTAAAACTCCGAATCCATATCCATATTGATAAAATTTCTCATAACTTACACTTACATTTCTGAGATAAATAGGGTTAAGGTCGGAGGAAAATACTAAAAAAACCGGATACTCCGTACCCCCCCAATTCCCCCCAACATTAACCCATATACCCTGTCCTCCAAAAACATAAATTTTTTCATCAGAAGAAACATAAATATTATCTATCCAAGAATAAGAATAGCAAGATGAAGAATTAGCCGGACAAGAAGAGCAAAATGAAGGAAAAGCAGAACAAAGATTTAAAGATTTTATAAGGTTAAAGTCCTGATCATAAACCTCAAGATAAAATTCACCCCTTGCAATATATATTGATGTCCCAGATGGATATATAGGAAACCATTCCGGTGCCGTTGTAAAAGAAGATAAAACAGAACCGGAAGGGGACACCCTAAATATTTTTGAATCACAACCCTCACGAACAAGAAAATATATATCTCCTGTGCTTTTGTTTATTTTCAAATTGTCGAAATGTCCATAACTAAACGAGCAGTTATTAGGAACAGGTATTGATGTTGTCCATACAGGATTTCCGGACGATGAATATTTCTGGACAAAATAATTTCCTCCACTGCCAAAAGCTATATATATATCATCTCCAAAAGTATCTATACCTATAAAGGAACCGGCAGTTATTGTGACTTCCCAAAAGGTAGAGGAAAGGTCGAACGAATGTTTGCTCACTGCAATTGTTACACCACTCGTCGAAATAAAAAATGGACTTCTATTTTCCACAACATATACTCCGTCCGACCCGACTACCACATCTATAATATAATATGGAAACTCCTTAGCGTTCAAAATGCGACCACCGTGATCAAATCTTACAACCTTATAAACACCATCTATACTACCGCCAAGAAGTGTGTAAAATCCATCAGTAGTTAATACAAGTTCATAAAAATACCTACCAAAAGAACTATCCATTTTAGTAAATTCCCAAACTTTATAATAATGATCTGAAGGCTTAACAACAACAGAATAACTTGCAGATGCAATCCCTCCTCTATCATCAGCTACCCTTATTGTGAAATTAACTTGGGTATCTGCTCTTACATCTGGTGTCTCCCACACTATATATCCGGTACCTGTATAAAATCTCCCAAAATTTCCACTTGCCAAAACTTTTACTTCAACTGAATCTCCGTCTGGATCCGAAATATTCAGAGGAATTGTAACCACACTACTTCCATCAACTTGCGCTGGAACATTTGCTGAAAATGTAGGCGGTGAGTTCGTAGGACAAGGCTGCTCATACGATGGATCCGGATGATACGGAGAACAATAATCCCCTGATACTATCTCAAACACCGGTGTTATCACAACCCCATCAGACCCAACCTGAATATCTAACGCCCTCCATATATTCCCACTCCCTGTGCTCGGCGGACTTGCTGTCGCTATCACCCTGTTCCCTTTCCACACCTGCATTACCGCTCCTGAATCCTTCAATAACCTCCCACAATCTGTATCATTCGGATTATTATGATAAACTGATACCCTGTATACTCCCTGTGTTCCTAAAATCAAATTCGCTATCTCTGGATAATCATCTCCCAAAATCTCTGATGATAAGCCATATTTTCTCCCCCACACTTTTGTTGCTATGTGAAATCTTCCACCCCCTGCCTTCGGTCCTGTTATATGTAAATCAAGATCGCAATTTTTATTCCCCCATCTCAATATTATCGTCAACTTATCTAAAATGAACTCTCCTATATCAGGGCATATACTCCATGCAAGTTGAGGATTTTGCCACCAATCTTTCAAGTAATATGATGGATACGATGATGTTGTTTGAACTTCCCCAACCTCTACCTCCTCTCCATCAGCAAGAACTATCTTTATCTTTGCTCTTGCATTCTTTTTTACAAAAACGAAAAATTTCCCCTCCGAATCCGCTCTTCTTCCCCAATCCCTTCCAAAATAGTCTACTCCCTCTGACCGAACTGGAACCCCCACGAGCGGATTTCCTTTTTCATCTTTTATCCTCCCTTTCACACATGTTGTATCAAGAGGAACATCTGGGTTCCACCACGAAAAATGTGAAACATATCCTCTCAAAACATATCTACCATCTTCATTATCTAAAACTTTGTATAAAACTCCTTCCTCAACCCATTCTGCTTTTCTCTCGTCAAAACTCCATAACGGAACTATATCAGGAACATAATCTACCATGTTTGCCGGTATTGGGAAACTTACCTCCGCTACTACACCAGAAGGAAGATTTAATTTTTCACCAGATTCAGATAAAAGTTTTGCTTCTATTGGTCCAAAAGTTTCAAGTAAGACCTTTTCCCCATTAGATTTTTGAGCTACAAAATCTCCTGGAAATCCTTTCAGCTGCAACGGGTCTCGTGGGTCTATATAAGAAAGTTTCAGATAGACTTTTCCGTTGTATGTTCCTCCTGATTCTTTTTGCAATCCCCCCGCTGGTATTACTATCTTTACTCCTGATGCTCTGTCATAAGCTTGCGCACCTTGTGATGTATTGAACTCAAAAGAAAATCTATAAGGAACAAGGCTAATATTCAAGACAGAAACAAAACCTGATTGGACAGAGACAGAAAAGAAAGAATCAGCAAAACCTTGTGCAGATACTTTTATAATATAATTATCTGGGTTAAGAGGGAAGAAAGCAGTACCCTCTTGCGATGTTGTTGCAACCTGAACGCCATTAACATAGACCACAGCATTTTCAACGCCAGAATTTGAGTTAGCATTAGAAACTTTGAGAAGAACATAACCTTTTGTTGTTTGATCTGAATTATTTCCCCCAGAAGACGAATTACTACTACCTCCTCCCGAACCACCACCTCCTCCCCCACCACTACACCCTACTCTTGCTGTTTCTAATCTTTTCTCCTTTACACCCAGCACAACTTTTTGCCCGTGTATCATCCCACTCAAATTAGTTCCCTCTGATTTTTGTTCATGCGTACATCTTACGGAAAGCAGAATGAAAATTGCAAGAAAGCCCCCTAACAGCTTAGATAATCCAACTATTATTACCTTATTATTTTTACCTTTTCTTATTTTTTCTTTTTTCTTCCACATAAAAATCCACCTCCTTTCTTTAAAAATCAAAGGTTATAAAATTCTTTTATAGCTTCAACCAAGGCATCTATTTCTTTTATAAGCTTTTCCTGCCAATAACAATTTATCACCCAATCATCTCTTGGATTCCCTCCAAAACATCCATCCATTTTTGAACGAAAGTCTCTTATCAGCTTCTCTACATCACCCCTTGGGCTTCCGCTCATAATAGCTTTGCTTATTGTCTCAAGCTTTTGAAGTAATGCCTCCCTTAAATTCTCAGCCTTCACCTGCGGACTTGACCTAAAACTCTCAACATCTATCGCTAATATCAAATATTCTATGTTTATTATGTAAACCTCAAAAACATTGCACAACTCAGAGTTAGGATCAGTAACTCTCAAAATAAATGTCCTCTGCGTAACCTGTGGGGGAAAAGAAGAATCTGTAACCTGAACAACGAAAGTAGCTCCGTCGTCCTGATCATTTATTGCTTTTGTTTTACAAATTCTTGCTTCCTGCGGAGGCTCACGAATTAAATCCCAAAATTTATCTTGATTGGTATTTTGAATGGCAATCCCCCATTCATAAGGCAGTTGCCCTCCCACAGCCTTTATCGTAGTGCAATAGTTCTTCTCATGTTTGCACGCCAGCTTCAAACTTTCCGTCACTATCCTCAACTCAGCCCCGCACATCCATGCATAATCATACCCCCACCCCAAATTATTCACAAATATCCCAAGAACAACAGCATCTACCACTGCTTCACTAGGTCTTAATATGCCCCCAATAACAGTCCTCACATCCTCAGCCATCAGATTCGTATAAACCGTAAAACTCAACTCAACCCCATATTCAGGTAAAATTTTCCTTACCAAAACCGCATCAAGTGGGTTAAACGCTGTTGTCCATCCCTCCAAAAACCTACCATCATACGAAACCGGCAACAAACATCTCACCAACTCTACTCCAGAGCACCCTCTCTCTGCAATTCCTTGCATACGACATGTATCGCAAGGCAATTCAACAAGAAAGTTTGAACCCCTCGCAGGTACCAAACCCGGACCAAAAATTGTGGGCTGCATTCCAACAGTAAAATCATAAGGAACTCCATTGAAAGACAAAGGAGTTCGCGATGCTATATATCCATCCTCCCTAACCTGACCATATCCAAACAAAGAAAATCTATCTGCATCGGAATTTACGAATCCTGTTATCAAAGTCGCAGGTGGAGCACACGCAGGAGGTGGCCTGAACTGCTGAACTCCTATGCCAAATCCTACCCTAAAACTTTGCGTCAACGGAAATTGAAAATTTATCAAAGTTGATGAGCCATATGGATGTTGTATTTGAATATTCCATGTGCCCGTTCCGGAGCTATAACTCAACCTTATGTAAAAAGGTGTAGGCGGTACTATTCCCGTAAAACCATTTCCATAATCTATCCAAGTCGCTCCACCGGGCGTAAAAGGTAGTACGCCATTATTTAAAATCTGTATTCCTATACCTGTTCCACCATATCTACATTCATACTCCGGCGCTCGCTCCCCATAAACAGACATCCCACATCCAGCTCCAAAGAAATTCCCAACTCCCGTCAAAAGAAGTGGTTCCTCTACAACTCCAACCCCAAAACCAAATGTAAATCTTCCACTACCTCCCTCTACTCCTCCTTGACCCCAAAATGCTGGCAAGGAAACCTCAATTGTAAAGTCTCTATCGGGCGTAAATTTCACTCGTGATATAACACCAGCAGCAGCCATAAGATATTGCGTCCAATTATCAACATCTATACTCATCGAAGGATCCCCTACCCTCATTGTAAGTCTTTGATTGAATTCATCTACATCAACTTGAAGATTTATACCAGGAGGAACCTGAAGAGGATGAAGTGCTTTAAACCATGCTCCAAATGTTTGTCCCCTAGAAATAAAATCAGATATTTGAGGGAATATTATGGAGGTGACACTTAAAAATCCAGGCTCTGTGTATCCTTGGGCAACTCTGACTCCCGGGGCACATTCTATATGTGATGAATGTGGATTTGACGATTTTTTCGGTGAGCTTAAAGATTCCTTTATTACCAAACTCAAAATTTCTTCTATTGCTTTCCGTTCGTCAATCTCATTCCCTGTGAAACTTAATCCGAAAAGCAAATTTAAAATTCCAAGAATTAAAAAGAACAGTAATGCTTTCTGGAAGCTGATTTTTTTTTCTTCGCTAAAACTTCCACTATTTTTTATTTTTATTAACATCTTGCTTAGCCCCTTCATAAATTAAATATAATCATTTTTCGTGGCGTTGTGTTGGAATTTGAACAACTCTTGGTTGGATCTTTTCATTTTGACATTCTATCATTTCCAGATTATTATATATATGTGAAGTTACTGGAAAATACTAAAAACTTCCAGAGGCTTTCAAGTTTAATAAAAAAAATTATTATCCTCGTTGCACTTACTTTACCAGTGGCATTTATTGTGTTCATATTATATCTTTACTTTTTTGACTTTGCAAAAAAAAGAGATATTCCACCAACAATAATAGAAATAGAGAGGAACGAGAGGATTGATTCAGTTGCAAAAAAACTCAAACAAATCGGAGTAATAAATCACGAAATAACATTCCTGATATTCGGAAGAAGTGAATTTAAGAAATTTAAAGCTGGGGAGTTTGAAATAGTGGGTGAAGTTTCATTAAAAGATTTGTTTGAAACTTTCATATCGGGAATATTTTTCAAAAGAAAAGCAACAATAATACCGGGATGGAGTATGTATGAGGTTGCAGAAGAACTTGAGAAACAAAAAATAATAAAGAGCAAAGAGGAATTTTTG
>Ga0079998_133121_pt1 | contig 12690 bp, 14 predicted proteins | sample PerSpoBPS_BMetaG_FD_69201 | JGI IMG/M metagenome (GOLD analysis project Ga0079998, IMG submission 69201) | Thermal spring microbial communities from Yellowstone National Park, Wyoming, USA - Perpetual Spouter B (PS_B) MetaG (SPADES assembly)... | ecosystem: Environmental > Aquatic > Thermal... | reverse complement strand
ATAAAGGCCTGAGCAGGCGCGAACTAGCCCGGATTCTTTTCCAGGAGCCCTACCTGGCGGCCTTCCGGGAGCGCCTTCCCCGCTACCCCTACGCCACGGACGACCCCCGGCAGGGGATGCGGCCCCGGAGGAAGGAGAAGGCCCTGGAGCACCTCTACATCCAGGTTGGCCGCTACCCCCACGCCATTTTCCGCATCGTCCTGGACCTGGACGAGCCCACCTGGTGGGACGCGATGGACCGCATCCCGCCCACCCTCACCATCCCCAACCCCCGGGAACCCTGGAAGGCCCACATCGTCTACGAGCTGGAGCCCCCTATCTGGCTTTCCTCCCCCAAGGCCCGCGAGGGCCAGGGCAACCCCTCCCGCTTGAGCTCTTTCCGATCCCGCCCTTCCAGGAGGCGGTTGTAGGCGAAGCGTGTAGCGCTGGAGAAGCGGCGCATCAGGTCCAGGACGGCCTGTTCGTCTTCCTTCTTGGGAAAGACCAGGCGGGCGTGGACGCCGAGGAAGAGCTTCGGGGCTGCGCCCTTGGGCATCCTTGGGTTCATTTTACCCCCTTTCGCCTCTTTCGCCGCCCTCCGCGAAGTCTTGCGCTTTTGGATGAACCGGGAACGAAAGGGAAAAAGTGTGCGGATTTGTGGGCTGTTTTTCAGCTGTTTGCACCTCCCTCCCAAAGCCAAAGCCTCTAGCGGTCCCCGGGTGTCTAGCCTACGGCCCTGTGCAGGCCTGCCCCAACCTGTCTTACCCCTGTCTTCCTTCCTCTCTTCCGCAAACGGGGGTAAGAGGCCCGGCCGCCAAACCAACCCACCGCCCAAGCCACCCCCTCGAGGCCCGCTAAGACGAACCCCCTTGGCCATCCTCTCCAGAACCTCCCTACAGCCGCCATCTGAACCCGGTGGGTCAGCTGTGAGGCTATGTTCTGGCCATCCATCTGGTGATAATAGGTGAAGGGATTTTTAACATCCGGAGGAACCGTAGTAAGAAGAGCTGAGGAAGGCGGTGGCGTCTGCCATGGAGAGGCTCAGGGAAGGGATAGGGCAGGAGTTGTTCCAAGCGGGTACAGCGAGGGGAAGGCTCGAGGGGCCGACACCCTAAGGAGCCAGCCATGAGCGTCTTTGACCTCCACAAAAGGGTCTTCTCCGAGTACCGGGAGTTCGTCCGCTCCTTCGTCCGCGTGGCCGATGAGCGCCTCAGGGCCTACGTAGAGGAGCGGATCCTGGGGGAAGCGGGAGAGCTTTGGCCCGAGCCCCTGGTGCAACTCTCCCCCGCCTATGAGCCCGGGGAGACCGTGGACGAGCTAGTCAAGATGGGCGTGCTCCACGAGGTCACGGCCCGGATCTTCCGCAAGGCGGACGGCACCCCCTTCCGCCTCTACCGCCACCAGGTGGAGGCCATCCGGAGGGCCCGGGAGGGGAGGAGCTATGTCCTCACCTCGGGAACGGGCTCGGGAAAGAGCTTCGCCTACTTCATCCCCATCGTGGACCTGGTGGTGCGGAACCCCGGGATTCGCGGGCCTGTGGCCATCGTGGTCTACCCCATGAACGCTTTGGTCAACTCCCAGCTCCACGCCCTGGAGGAGCTGCGGAAGCGCTACGAGGACCGGTACGGGGAGGGGAGCTTCCCCGTGCGCTTCGCCCGCTACACGGGCCAGACGGGCGAGGACGAGAGGCGGCGCCTACGGGAGGACCCACCCCACCTCCTCCTCACCAACTACGTCATGGGGGAGTACCTCCTCACCCGCCCCGAGGACCATGGCCTGGTGTCCCCCCCTCCCTCGGAGGTCCCCTTCTTCCTGGTCTTTGACGAGCTCCACACCTACCGGGGCCGGCAGGGGGCGGACGTCGCCCTCCTGGCTCGGCGCCTCAGGGCCCGGCTGGGGGAGAGGCCTGTGGTCTACGTGGGCACCAGCGCCACCCTGATGGCCCGGGAGGGGGCCACCCCCCGGGAGAAGCGGGAGGCCGTGGCCCGGTTCGCCTCCACCTTCTTCGGGGCCGACATCGCCCCGGAGGACGTGGTGGAGGAGAGCCTGGTGCCCGCCACCAGAGGAGGGCCGCCCACCCCCGAGGAGCTCCGGGCCGCCCTCCAAGCCCCCATCCCCGAGGACCTCGAGGGGTTTCGCTCCCATCCCCTGGCCCGGTTCGTGGAGAGCGAGATGGGCCTCAAGGAGGAGGAGGGAGGCTACGCCCGCGCCCGGCCCACGCCCCTCTCGGAGGCGGCGGCGAGGCTGGCCGAGAAGGTGGACCTCCCGCCCTTCGGCCCGGAGGAGGCCCGGGGGCTTCTGGAGAGGGTCCTCCAGGCGGGGGCCAGCCTGAGGGATGGGGGGCGGCCCCTCTTCGCCTTCAAGCTCCACCAGTTCGTCTCCCAGACCACCCCCGTTCGGGCCAGCCTGGAGGGGCCGGAGGTCCGGGAGTTCGGCCAGGAGCCTTTCAGCAAGAGCGGCAAGCTCCTTTTCCCCCTCTACTTCTGCCGCACCTGCGGCCAGGACTACTACGCCGTGGTCAAAGCGGAGGGGCGCTTCCTCCCCAACGAGGGGCTGGTGGGGGAGGAAGGGCCCGAAGGGGAACCGGGTTACCTGGCCTTCGTGGAGGACTTCAACCCCGACACCGACCTCCCCGAGGCCTGGTTTGACGAGAGGGGGAGGCTTCGGTCCACCTGGAAGGACCGGGCCCCCAGGCCCGTCTGGGTGAACCCCGAAGGGGAGGTCCAGGAGGAGGGGGCACCCGGGGCCACGCGCTTCTACTACCAGAAGGAGCCCTTCAGCCTCTGCCTAAGGTGCGGGGCAAGCTGGAGCGCCCAGGAGCGGGAGTTCACCAAGCTCACCTATCTGGGGAGCGAGGGACGCACCTCGGCCACCACCGTCCTCGCCCTGGCCCTTCTGCGGAGGGCCAGAGAGGTCCTGGGGGAGGGGAGGGACAAGCTCCTCTCCTTCACCGACAACCGCCAGGATGCCTCCTTGCAGGCGGGCCACTTCAACGACTTCGTGCGCACCACCCTGGTGCGGGCCGCCCTGGTGCGGGCCCTGGAGACCAATAGGGACAGGGGCCTGGACTACCTCTCCCTGGCCCGGGAGGTCATGGCGGCGCTCCCCTTCTCCGTGGGGTACTTTGCCCGCAACAAGAGCGTGGGGGAGGGCACGCCCGCCAGCCGAAAGGTTAGGGAGGCCATGGAGGAGCTCCTCCGCTACCGCCTCTACGCCGACCTAAAGCGGGGGTGGCGCTTCGCCCAGCCCAACCTGGAGGAGGTGGGGCTCCTGGAGATCGCCTACCCCTACGCCGAGGATCCGGGTTTCCTGGCGGAGGCGAGAGGGACCCTCTTCCCCCACCTCTCCCCCGAGGAGACCCTGGAGGCGGTGCGCTTCTTCCTGGACTACCTGAGGCGGAACCTGGCCCTAGAGTCCTCCCTTCTCAGCCTAGAGTCCTCCCTTCTCAGCAAGGATGGCTTTAGGTATTTGGCCAAGCTCACGGCGGGACACCTAGACGAGTTCTGGGCCATCGACACGGACACCGAGTCCCCGGTCCTGGCCACCGCCTTCTCCCCAAAAGGAAAGGGAGACCTGTCCTTCTCCAGAAGGAGCCGGGCGGGCAGGCTTTTTTGCGAGCGCTTCGGGGTGGACCTCACGCCGGAGTTCTTGGAGAGGTTGGTGGGGCTTCTGGTGCGCCACGACCTCCTGCAGGAGGTGGAGCCGGGCCTCTACCGGATCCCGGAGTCCGCCCTGAAGTGGCGGCCCGGGGACGGCACCCCTCGCTTCGACCCCCTCCGGCTCCGAGGTAAGGCGGAGCGAGAGGCCAACACCTACTTCGCCCGACTCTACCAGGAGAGCGCCCAGGTCCTAGGAGGCTTGGAGGCCCGGGAGCACACGGCCCAGGTGCGCCCCGAGGAGCGGGAGGCCAGGGAGAGGCGCTTCCGCCGGGAGGAGGAGCCCCCGCTCCCCTTCTTGGTGGCTTCCCCCACCCTGGAACTCGGGGTGGACATCGCCGACCTGGACATGGTGCACCTCCGCAACCTGCCGCCCACGCCGGCCAACTACGCCCAGCGGGTGGGCCGGGCGGGTCGGCAGGGGCAACCGGGACTGGTGGTGGCCTTCGCCGGGGCCTTTTCCCACTACGACCGCTACTTCTTCGGGAGGCGTCAGGAGATGGTGGCGGGGAGCGTGCGCCCACCCGCCCTGGACCTGGCCAACGAGTCCCTCCTCCGGGCCCACGTCCACGCCGAGTGGCTGGCCGCCACCGGCCTGGCCCTCCGGGAAAGCGTGCGGTACACGGTGAACATCGAGGAGCCCAACCTCCCCCTCTACCCCGAGGTGCGGACCCGGTTGAACCTCTCCCCTGGGGCCAGGCGGAACCTGATCGCCCACTTGAAGCGGGTCTTCGCCTACGACTGGAAGGACCTCTCGGCCACGGGGTGGTTCGGCGAGGGGTGGCTGGAGCGGGCGGTGGACGGGGCCCCCGAGGCCTTTGACCGGGCCTTCGACACCTGGCGCTTCCTCTACCGGGCAGCTCGGGAGATGCGGGAGCGGGGACACAGGCTGGCGGAGTCCAGGCAGAAGGAGGAGCGGGAGAGGGGCGAGAGAATCCGGGAAGAGGCGGAGCGCCAGATCAGGCTCCTGCTGCAACGGGACGTGGCCAAGGAGGAGGGGGACTTCTACCCCTACCGCTACCTGGCCTCGGAGGAGTTCCTCCCCGGGTACAACCTCATGGCCCTTCCCGTGCGGGCCTACATGCCCAGGGGCGATGGGGAGTTTATCAGCCGCCCCCGGCACCTGGCCATCAGCGAGTTCGCCCCTGGGAGCGTGATCTACCACGAGGGGGGCAAGTGGGTGCCCGAGGCCCTTTATGTGCCCCCCGGGGGGCTCAGGGGACGCCTCTCCAAGGTGTGGATCTGTGGGGAGTGTGGCCACCTGGCCTCCGAGGAGAAGGAGCAATGCCCGGGTTGCCGCACACCCCTGGCGAAGAAGGGGGATCTAGTCCAGGTTCTGGACCTGGTAGGGGTGCGGACCAGGAGGCGGGAGCGGATCACCGCCAACGAGGAGGAGCGCTTCCGTAGCGGCCATTGGGTGGAGGTGGCCTACGAACTCCTGGAGAGGCGGGAGGCCCAGGCCATGGTGGATGGCACTGGGCTCCCCCTGGTTTACGCCCCCTCGGCCAGGATCCACTACGTCAACCGAGGGCTTAGGCGGGCCAAGGAGCGGGACTTCGTCGTGGACCTTGACACCGGGGAGGTTCTCGATACCGACCAGAAGAGGGAAGAGGCCAAGAAACTGGGCAAGTCGGTGGACAGAACGGCCCTGCGGGTCCAGGTGACCCAGAATGCCCTCATGGTCGATGTCAGAAAGCTTATGGAGGAGGAGGACGAGGAAGCCCTCGTGAGCCTGGCCATCGCCCTCAAGCGGGGCATGGAGGCCCTCTTCCAGGTGGAGGAGGGGGAGCTGGGGCTGGTAAGGGTGGGCACCCTCCTCCTCTACCACGAAAACGCCGAGGGGGGCCTGGGGGTCCTCCGACGGGTGGTGGAGGAGGAGGGGACGCTGGCCGAGGTGGCCCGGGCTGCCCTGGAGGTTCTCCACTTCTCGGAAAAAGGGGAGGACCTGAATCCGGAGTGCGTCCGGGCCTGCCACGAGTGCCTGCTCTCCTACCAGGAGCAGCGGATGACGCCTTTCCTCAACCGGCACAAGGCCCTGCCCTACTTGTTGCGCCTCCTGGGGGCCAGGGTGGAGCTCAGGCACGGCGGCGGCGGGCGGCTCGAGGAGCTCCTCGCCCACTGCGAGTCCGAGCTGGAGCGGGAGTTCCTGAGGCGCCTTCAGGCCAGAGGAGTGCGCCTCCCCGACGAGGCCCAGTACCGCATCGGAGAGGCCCACACCAAGGTGGACTTCCTTTACCGCCCCAACCTTGCGGTCTACGTGGATGGACCCCACCACGACAGCGAACGCCAGTCTAGGATCGATGAGCGCCAGCGGGAGACCCTCCAGGAACTCGGGTACCGGGTGGTGGTGGTGCGGTACGAGGACCTGGAGGGCGGGGTGGAGGCGGTCAGGAGAGCGCTTGCGGAAATGGGCCAGGGTGCGAGCGGTGAGTCCCCTCCACGACCCCGAGGCCAGGAAGGAGCTAGTGGACGACCTCGCCTGGCTCTGGGAAGAGGTGCGCATGGCCTTGGTGGCCCTGGGCAAGGCCCGGGAGGCCACGGAGGTCCTGGCGGTTCATCTGGGGTGTAGGGGCCCCAGAGAAGAGGAAGACCGCCTCCTGGGGGTCCTCTTTGGGGCCCCTACCCCAAATGAACCGCTACGCCTCCCTCCCCCGGGAGGGGCACCGGGTCCTGAGGGAGACCCTCCAGGAGGCCCTCCGCCGCCTGGAGCGGGCCCACGCCCGGGCCCGGGAGGTCCTGGAGCCGGTGGTCCGGGAAGAGGGCTAGGGCAGGGCCCTCGAGGTCAGGGGGAAGGCCTCCCCGACAAGCCGGCCCCGCTCCACCCGGCCCAGGGCCAGGACCAGCCCCCCAGGGGCCGGGGCCAGGTGGGGGCGGCGGAGGAGGAAGCGGAGGACGAAGGGCCGGGTCTCGGGCTCTTCCTTGGGCCCAGGTACCACCCGCACCCGGCCGAGCCCCGCCCAGCCCCCCAGCCACTCCCCCAGGAGGAGGAAGCGAAGGGGCTCCCCCGGTACCTCCCCCACGGGGGCGGGGGAGAGGAGCTCCCGGTGGGCCAGGTGGAGCCCCGTGAGGAAGCCCTCCCCGTCCGTGCGGGGGTGGAGGACCACCCGGTAGAGGCCGGGGACGAGGCCCTCCCTCAGGCCCCTTGGGGCCCGCACCCGCTTGGAGAAGAGGCCCTGGCCTTCCAGGCGGAGGCTCACCGCCCCCGGAAGGGGGGAGAGGTGGACCACGCCCCGGACCTGGGCCAGGTGGCCTACTGGGGGTCGTCCCAAAGGCGGGCGGGCTCCCAGCGCCGGACCACCAGGCGGCCACTTTTGGGCCGGACCTCCCCTTCCAGGTAGACCGCGCTCCCCACGGGGGGCAGGGCCTCCAGGAGGGAGAGGGGGGCTAGCAGGGTCAGGGTGAAGGGGGCCCGGAGCTTGCCCCCGGGGTTGGGGCGGACCTCCACCTGGAGCCGGCCCTCCTCCAGGTCCACGGCGGCCAGGCGGCCCCGCAGGTGGAAGTAGGGGGCCCTCTCCCAGAGGGTGGGGTCCAGCCGGCGCAGGTAGTCCAGGCGGCCCTTAAGGGCTCCCTGTTCGTCCGTCCTGGGAGCGTAGACGACCCCGATCCTCTGGTTCAGAAAGGTCTGACCCAAACCCCTGGGGAGGGGCAGAAACACACCCCTGGGGTAGCCGGGGGCTTCGAGACGGTAAAAGGAGAACACCTTGTCCTTCTTCTTCACCTCGCGCAGGCGCACGTGGCCCACGCTCCAGAGGGAGGCGTAGTAGGCCTGATCCCTAGGGCACCGCCCCTCGCTCTGGGGAGTCTCAGCGGGGTCCTGAGAGGCTGCCAGGCTCACCCTTTCCACCCCCTCACCCTACCACACGGGCCGCCAGGACGAGCTCCCTGTCCACCAGGTGGGCCACCCCGTCCACCTCCACGAAGGCCTTGGCCCCGCCTCCGGTCCAGCCGGCGAAGTAGCCCCTCCGGCCGTCGGGCAGGTGGAGGAGGGCCCCGTCCAGGATCCCGTCCCCGGTTCCCCCAGGCGGGGGCGGAGGGGCGGGGGTGCGGGCCGCTTTGGGGCCCCCTTCCCCCAAATGAACCGCCAGGTCCGCCATCACCGCCTCCAGGTAGCGGGCGGGGTAGCGCACCCCACCCTGGGCCACCCCCCTCAGGGTGAGGGCCAGAGCCTGGAGGAAGACCTCCCCCTTGGGCAGGGCCTCCCGCTCCAGGCGGGCCAGGTAGGCGGCCCAGAGGGCCTCGGAGGGGAAGCCGGGCCGGAAGGCCTTGTAGAACTCTCCCCAGAGCCCCGCCCCCTTGAGGGCCCCCTGCAGGGGCTTTGTGCCCGCCTTCACGAGCGGCGGGGAAGGGTTGGAAGGGACCCAAGGCTCGTCCACCGAAGAGGGGGCGGCCGGGAGGCCTTCGCCACCGAGGTCGTCCTCTTCTTGGAGGGGCTGGGCCACCTTTTCCTCCGAGGCCTCTTCCTCCTCCTCTTCGGCCCGCGCGGGCGGGTGTGGATGAGGAGGATCTTTTTCTTCCTTTACTTCTTCCTTTATTTCGGGCCCCTGGAAATCGCCCTCTGGAAGGCCATTTTCCCCACCTCCGCCCTGCAAGGCGTGCAGGGGGGCGTGCAAGGCTTGCAGACCGGCGTGCCCCCCTTGCGGGAGCCCCCCCGCCAGGCGGTAGCGCCCGGGGGAGTCCACCTCCACCAGCCCCGCCTCCCAGAGGTCCATGAGGGCCTTGCGGGCCGTGCGGGGGTCCACGCCCAGGAGGGCGGCCAGCTCCTTCTCGTCGGCGCTCTTCAGCCGGAGCCGGGCCCGGGAGGCCAGGGCCAAGAGGACCAGGCGGGCGATGGGGGAGAGGGTCCCTTCCCACCCGGGGACCTGGCCGCTGAGGCCGACTGCCATCAGGCTGTTGGGGATGAGGCTGTAGCTTCCTTCCGCTTGCAGATACCTCCACGAGGGATGGCGCATCTTGGCTTGTGGGCCGCTTTACCCCCGACCCTGGGGCCAGGGGGGTTGACTCTTCCCTCGCTTTGCGGTACCCTTGAGTTGGGAAACCAGAGTACCGCATTTCAGGGGAGGAGCAACCCCGCTCCTCTTGTCTAGCATTTACGCCGCCCTAAAAGTGCCCGCTCTTCCCACCTCCTTAGCCCCCCATTCTAGCACAAGGGGCTAGGGCGTCCAGTCCGTACCCTAAAAGCCTTCGTGTGCTACCTGATGCCTCCACCGTCCGATGAAGGCCCAAAGACCGTACCGTCGCGCTGAAGCGGGTCTCTATCCATACCCCACCTTGCCCCTGCGCTCGCCCTTTATGTCCCTGGGACCGGGGTAAGGGGGCACCCGCGGCAGGGGTCCCCAAGGCTCCACGAGGGTCGGCCCCCTCCAAAAGCGGTGAAGGGCCTCGTCTTGCCCCTGGACTCCCCGTCTTGGCGTTGCTAGGGGGCAAGAACCACCCCATCCCCGCCGGACGGGGCAAAGCTCGGGCACCCGGAGGTCAAGGCGGGAAAGGCCTCGAGGGGTCTCTTTGACGGCCCATTGATACTAGGGTGAGTCGGAAAGCCTCCCCTCTGCTTGCCCCTCTTGACCAGAATCGGCCAGGCCGTCAGGGCGCAGGCGGCCTAGGCGGCGACTTCCCCCCCGCCCTCGGGGGGAAAGCTCTTCCACGCTTTGGGGACCCTTTCTGGCTCGTGATCAACCCCCACATCCCAGGGGGCGAAGGAGGGGGTGCCGGGTGCCGGGGGCGCTGAGACCCCCATCTTGCCCCCACGGCCTTCTGTCCAGCCTTGTCCAAGGGGCAAGAAGGGGAGGGGAGACGCAAAACCCACTCCCAGGACGAGCTCCCCACCCCGAGCAGGGTCCCCGGCTTTTTCCTCACGGTGACGCACAACCTGCACAGGAACCTCCCCTCGAGGGCCCACCTCTTCCCAGGAGCCTCCTGCAACCCCGCTTTCCAAGCGGAATCCCTTCGTAGGCTACCTCATAGTGCTCATCCGTAGACTTTGCGACACCCCTGCCCCACCCCTTCCCTGAGCCCCTTGACACCGGGTTCGCGCCGCGGCAGGTAGGCCACCGCAAGCCTCCCCCACCTCCCGGCCCGTCCCCTCCAGGCCGGCTCGGGCCACCCTGGAGGAGCCGGAGGGGATGGCCAAGGGGGTTGGTCTTGGCGGGTCTCGGGGGTGGCCTGGGCGGTGGGCTGGTCTGGCGGCCGGGCGTCTTACCCCTGTTCGCGGAAGAGAGGAGGGAAGACAGGGGTAAGACGCCTCGGGGCGGGCCTGTTGGGGAAAGCGACTGGGGAGGTCATGCGGGGGAGGCGGCGGGGCCCTTCTGGCCTCTTCCTTCCCCTGAGGGCACCCGGCCGCTTTCCCCTGGCCCAATGGCGGGCGGTTCGTTTGGGGTGGGGGCCCCAAAGTGGCCTTGCAGACCTGGCGGTGCCGGGTGCTTCCGCCTCAGCCCGTCGGAACATGAGGGAGAAGCTCAGAGGGGGTGGCTTGACAGGCAAGACGGTATCAATCCCCAAAAGGGCAAGCCGCCTCGCCGTCCCTAACCCCCGACGCCAGCCGGAGAAGATGCTGGAGGCGGTGGCCAACCACTCCGCCTAGGTGGTGGTGGACGAGCTGGCCTGGATAGAGGACAGCAAGGTGGTGGAGATCATCGTGGGTAAAGGGGTGTGGGTCATCGCCACGGTGCACGGGTCAGACCTCCGAGAGGCCAGTATGAACCCCATGTACTTCCCCATCACCGGGGTGGCCAAGGACCCGGTGAAGCGTACCCTGGTGGTGGTAAAACCCCCGGTCTTCAAGATCGCCGCGGAGGCCTACGCTCTAGGGCGAACCCGCCTCTACCGGGACCTCGCCAAAACGGTGGAGGCCATTCTGGAGGGCGAGAGCCCGCCTTACTTGGACATCAACTTGCGCACTGGGGAGGTTCACCATGTGGCCTGAAGTCGCCCGGCGCCTCGCCGCCCTCCTCGCGGGGGTAAGGGAAGGGGAGTTGGAGAAGAGACCGCCCCTGGGGTGTACGCCCTGGCGAGGCGTGACCTCCTGGTTCGGGTTCTTCTAGAGGAACTCGCCGACTTCGCCAAGCGCCCCTACCTTCCCGAGGCCTCGGCCCTGGCGGCCCCCGCCCTTCAAGCGGACGCCTCGGGCTACCGGGCCCTAAACGCCACCGGAAGGGCCTTCGGCTGGGGCACCGTGAGACGGGCCTGGATCGCCCGAGAGGGAGAACCCCTTCCCGAAGAGCTGGCTCCCTGGTCTTCCCTTCTCCAAGAGAGCTTCCGGCGCTACAAGGCACCCCTGTACCTCATCGCCCAGTTCACCCGCCGCGCCATCCCCCTCCTTCTGCCCCTGAGGCGGATATAGCCCAACGCCCCACCTCCTGCCCCCCGGTACTCGCCGGAGGGGCGCCCTTTTTCGCCCCGAAAGGGGGCTGGCAGAGGTCTGCCAGGACGACAGGAAGGGGGGGTAGCGGGAGGCGGCAGGAGCGCCGTGTGGGAGCCCGCTGGCAGAGTTCTGCCATTTGCCTACCTCACCCCTCGAGGCCCGCCCCCCCCATTGGCCCGCCCTTTCTTCGGCTCCAACCCCCCCAGACCGGCAGGAGGCTCGCTTGGGAACTGGCAGGGGGACGCCCGGCGAGCATGAGGCTGTGCACCGCCCCCTTCCGCGGCCACGGGGGTTTCGTCAGGTCCCCAGAGGCCCGCGGCTGGCTCGGGGTCTAGGGGCACTTGGACCACAAGGGCGAGAAAGGGGTGGACGTGGCCTTGGCCGTGGACCTCCTCCTGGCGGCGGGAGGCTCTACGAAGAGGTGGTCCTGGTCTCCGGGGACGGGGACCTCAGGCGGGCGGTGGAGGCCGCCTAAGAGTTGGGCCCTCGGGTGAGGGCAGCCCAGTTCCAAGACGTTATCGCCCGGGAGCTGGCGGGCGCAGCGGCGGAGGTAACCCTCCTGGACGGGCTAGACTGGAAGGAGCTTCGGAGGGAGCGTGTGGGAGCCTGTAGCGGGTGATCCCCTCATGCAGTTTGGGCTGATCGTGGCGGGGATTGGGGCCATCATCGCCTTGGTGGGCCGCTGGCTCTTCCGAAGGTGGGGGCTCCTCGTGGAGTCGCCCCCGCCGAAGGGCCCGGAGAGGCCGCCCCGTAGGGCAGGTGAGGAAGCACGCCTCGAGAGCCAAGCTCCCCCTCGGCCTCCCGTGGCGGTGCAAGCGGTTCAAGAGGAGCACCGGAGGTCCGTGGCCCGCCTGGAAGTGGGCCCTTCGGGGAGCCTCCTTTACCTCCCGGACAGGAGGCGAGTGGCCTTGAGGCACCGGGACTACCGGGCTTTGGGGGAGGCGGGGCAGTACCTCCTGCCTAGGACGATCCTCCTGGTGCAAGGGCTCATCTTGGGCGAGACCGCCCGGACCCCGAGCCACCTCCTGGGGGTGATGGGCTTCCGAGTGGCAGTCCAGGGGCCGAAAGACTTCTAGGAGAAGACCCCGCCGCTTCAGCGTTCCCGCCGTGAGGGCGGAGATCTTCGAGGCTCTTCCCGACCACATGGCCCCCAGCGACGGGGACATCACGCTCCTCCTTGGGAAAGAGGGAGTGGTGGCTCACCGTTACGCCTGGCGGGAGAGGTGGTCCCTGTAGGGGTGAGGGTAAAGGGAGCCACGGCTCCCCCTTGGCTACCCCCTGGGGTTCGAGGGAGTTGCAACTCCCCTTCGCCCTCGAGGGAGTTGTAACTCCCCTTCGGCTACCCCCGAGGGGCTCGAGGGAGTTGCAACTCCCCCTTGGCTACCCCCAGGCCCTAGGGGGAGTTGTAACTCCCCTTCGGCCTAGTTGTACTCAAACCAAACAACCCCTGCACCGTGGCCAGGCCCGACTCCGTCCTGGTAGCCTCGGTGCGGACCCACTGGATCATCGAACCGCTGGTGGTGTGCCCCCTGGGGGATGGGCACTACGAGACCGTGGCCGGGGAGGGGCGGTACCGGAGGAGGCCGCCCTTCGGGCTTAGGGGAGCGCCATGAAGGCAAAACCAACCCTCACCGACGTGGCCAAGGTTCTGGCGGGCCGGTGCCCCCGGCGGCTGGTGGAAGAGCGCGAGCGGAAGGC
>Ga0079998_128217_pt1 | contig 12719 bp, 14 predicted proteins | sample PerSpoBPS_BMetaG_FD_69201 | JGI IMG/M metagenome (GOLD analysis project Ga0079998, IMG submission 69201) | Thermal spring microbial communities from Yellowstone National Park, Wyoming, USA - Perpetual Spouter B (PS_B) MetaG (SPADES assembly)... | ecosystem: Environmental > Aquatic > Thermal... | reverse complement strand
ATCTAACAGCCTGATATGTAGCGATTTCTCTTTTCCACCAGTAGTATTCAGACTTGATCTTTCCGCCTTTGATAAGCATTGCTGATCCGTCCGAAATTGTAACAGCAAACAAGTTGTTAAGCCCCATATCAATGAAAGCCTCCTTATCCCCTATGGGATCCTTCTGCTTGATACTCCTCGGGTTCACGATCCTACCCTTTTTATCCTTGTAGTTAGGCTTTACATAGCCTCTCTTATTGGATTTAGGTGGCTCAACACCAACCTCTATTGGTAGGTGTGCGAACCACCTACCATTAACATATATTATCTCAAGTCTTCCTTGCTTACCCTCCCACCTGATCCTGCCAACATATCTCATTTTGAGATTAAAGTCTTTGAGTACAAGGTAGCCTTCGCCCTCTTTTATAGGCTCCAAGTAGTATCTATCACTTCTAATGAATATGTGTATCTCTTTCTCCCCTGTAAGCCTGTCCTTCCAATAGCCTGGTGGAGAGACCTTCTTAATATGCTGAGGTAGCCTACCCTGTTTCCTTAGATCCAGTTGCTTGAAGAATGCGCTCCAAGCCTCATCATTCTTCTGGATAACTGCTTGAGCATTAACGCCTAATGTCTCATTATACTTATTAATAATACTTGCTATTTATCTCACGGTTCCTCCTTTTTGTTAGCCCTCCCTTGAAGAACGCATGCCTCTTCTCATAGTTAAGCTCATTGAATAACCTAGCACACGTCAATCCAATACCCATTAGGCTTTCATGCTCGTTTTCTGTAGGTAGCAGTCTTAGCCTAACATCTCCCCAGTTATCGCTAAGCCTCTCCTCAATCTCCTCTCTCAGGGCTTGGAGGGGGTCGAGATGCCCATCCGTGAGTAATGATCGGGGAGTCGTCCCCCCTTGGGTCATCCTTCCAGCACATCCACCCACAGATGGACACCCCAACCCCTATATAGCACGATACAAAGGTTAAAAAGCATAACGATCCAAAGCCCCACCCCGCCTTAAAAGACGAGGTTTGCCAAACTTTAATTCTATCAGGTGTTATTATACTTAGTTGACTATTAACTCAATATTATATTAGCGAAGATACTTTAAATATGAGTGGAGGTTCCTGAAAGAGCAAGTTAATAACCTCTATAACATCCTTGGGGTTCCCAGCGTTGTTAGGCTTAAATTGAATCTATTGAATCAAAGGTGGGGTAGCATTACATGGAGATCATTAGGCCTGTTATCACTCCTAGGCTGAATGCTGCTCCAGAGCTGTGTCCTATGCTCAGCAGATCTATTATATGCTCTAGCATTTCATATCTATTTCCTGCTGATAGGATTTTTTCTATTGGCTCATAGATTGCTCCTTTGACTGCTTTCTTAACATGTATTTCGATATATCTGTTGTTTTTCTAAGATCTTCGGTGTTAGGTGATCTACTATAGAAAAGTAGAATTGAAAGTAAAAGGTATATTGGGGGCATTATAACATTTAGTGGTGGGGGCTCTTGAGACCTAGGATAGGTAGAATATATCCACTTGATCTTAGAAGACCTAGGATAGGTAGAATATATCCACTTAGGCTCGATCTTGGTGCTAGCCTTGGCGGTCAGGGTACTGGTGAGGATCAAGATAGCAGGCTGTGAGGTAGAATCTGTGGCTTTAGTAAATAGCGGCTTCGAGACAGAGACTCCCCAGATCTTGGTTCCAGTGAAGATGCTTATAGAGAATAATATTGATGTCTCCGCTCTTAAAGGGTCTAGCGTTGAGTACGGAACCCCTGCAGGAAACGTGAGTATGTATGTTGTTAGGAGAGGCTGCACAATCTCTGTTATCGAGCCTGATAGGGTTGTGGGCGAAGTGATCTCAGACCTGGTGATTTCTCCCATTGAAAGGGAGGTCTTAATAAGCGACGCTCTAGGAGAAGAACTTGGAATAGAGATCCTCAGCCTCAAGAGAGGTTTTTGGAGATTCAGGGATGATCCTCCAAACACTATAAGGAATTCTCGCAGACCACAGCTATGGTAATAATCTAGGGTGTTTTTTATTTTACTTGGTTGTATACTTGTATTGCTTAAATACCCCCCATAACATAAATAATAATAGACAAAACAGATCTACTATAGAACTGGGCAAAGACAAAAGAGACCACACGGTTCGGAGGATCTACTATAGAATTGAAAGAAGAGCTATAGACCTAGCATAATTATCCTGATGATCTACTATAGAATTGAATGAAGTTCTGGGTGTTAATGCCCAGGCTGTTATTCAGAAGAATGACAAGGCTTGGAGCGCTTTCTTCGAGCTACTAAAGTATAAGAATCAGGGAAGGCTACCACCTCATATCAGGAAGGTTACACCACCAGGGTATTGGAAGGATAGGCTTACCGGTGAGAAAGAGATACATAGTTAGAAGCGATAGATACTACCTAGAGCCCATAGATGATAATGGAGGCTACTTGGTTCTAGTAGACTTCGGTTTGAAGATTAGATACGCTGGTAGGATCAGGTGGGAGGGTAAGCAGGGTAGGCTTGAAATAATATATGTTAATGGCAGGTGGTTTGCGCTAGTACCAATAGAGGTTGGTGTTGAGCCTCCTAAGTCTAACAGGAGGATTTATGTCAAGCCTAAATACAGGGGTAAAAAGGGTAGGGTTATAAACCCTAGATCTATCAAGCAGAAGGATCCCATAGGGGATAAGGAGGCTTTCATGAATATGGGGCTTAACAACCTATTCGCTGTGGTGATCTCGGATAGGTCAGCATTGCTTATCAAAGGAGGAATAATCAAATCCGAGTATTATTGGTGGAAAAGAGAGACATCAGTCTACCAGTCTATTAGGGATGTGCTGAGGAGGCTTGGCATATCAACATGGATATACTATCATGAGAAATATCTAGATGCTATGTATAAAAGGGATGAGAGGCTCATGCACCTCTATATAACAGCTACCAGGTTTCTAGCAGACGAGCTCTATAGCAGGGGTGTTAGGAAGCTATACATTGGATACCCGATCATGCCTAGCCAGGATAAAGGAAACGAGTATAATACTAACATTTGGTAGTTTAGGAAAATAGTGCCGTGGACAGTGGATATATTCAGAGAGTATGGGATAGAGGTTGAGCTCGTACCAGAATACTACACAAGCAGGGGATGCTCGATATGCGGAATCAGACATAAGAATGGGAGGATATATAGAGGGCTATATATGCAAGAAGACTGGGAAGAAGATCAATGCAGATATTAATGCAGCACTAAACATAGCAAGAAGACTAGGATACAAGATAAAAACAACAAAAAAGATTGAGAGCTATTTAGTAACGCACAATGGTGTAAATTCATTAAACCCTCTCCAGAGGGCTAACACACCAGACCCCAGCATAGAAAAGATGATCTACTATAGAATTGAAAGTAGAATTGAAAGACTAGGGTCCACGGTCTCCCTCTGATACCCCATTACTCAGCAGGAGGCGTGAGCTTTGTGGCAAGCGTTCCTCCTTTCAATTCTACTTTCAATTCTATAGTAGATCACCCTTAACGCCATGGGGCTCCTATCTGAGGAGAGCTCGAGCATCATCGCTCTCCAAGGATATCTATATGCCAAACACATAGGGGTATCACCTCATCATGAGTTAAAGTAACTAAGGATTAGATGCTTATATGCTTAAATGCTTAAGCCTTGCATTTCCTCTCCATGCTACACCAAGCATTCATAGATAAGGTATTTAAATCTATTGGTAATCCTGTAACAGCCTCTCCTATGATAGTATATGATCCCTCCCTGTTCAAAGGACGGGGTTTTCTATGCTGGGGTCTCGGGTGTTAGCCCTCTGGTAGGGGATTAATGGCTTTATCTCTACGATCATCGGGTTGGGGGTATGCTTCGGGGTCTCCCCCCAGGGACATCGGGGCACACTAACGGGGCGCCCATTCGAGGCATCAGCCCCCAAACTCTCAAAGCATTATATATACACCTCATCACGGCCATAGATATTTACCTAGAAAGCTTAAAAATACAAGCGTACCCCGCCCTAAAGGACGAGGCTTGGCCTGTTGTCAACAGCCTTTTTTCTATCAGATCCCTGAATTCGTAGAGTGTATACGCTGTTTCATATCCTGCTATGGGGATATCCAGAGCTCTGGCTAGCTCAGCACTAAGATCTGGGTGATCCGTCAATATAGGCTCCTCAAAGAATATCACCCCTAGTTTCTCGAATTCCCTTCCAGCCTTTAGGGCTTCATTAAAGCTGTAGACATTGTTTGCGTCAACAGCCATCCCCAGATCTTCTCCGAACTCGTCTCTTAGAGTTTTCAGCCTCTTAAGATCCTCTCTGAGCTCGAGCCCACCGACTTTGATCTTAACGGTTCTAAAACCCTGTCTAATATATCCTCTCACCTCTTCAACGAGCTCCCTAATCCCCTTACCTTCCCTATAGTAACCTCCAGTTATATACCCCTTAATTCTTTTTGGGGAGCCCCCGAGGAGCTTATATATTGGGGCTCCTAGTTCTTTCCCCAGTAGATCCCAAAGAGCTATGTCTATCCCGCTTATTGCCGAGATCATGACTCCTCTTCTTCCTAGCCTGAAGCTCGCCTTATACATTCTATCCCACATAGAGATTATCCCATCAATTTCTGAACCCCTGAGCATGGGAGCCAATACTTTCTCAACAGCCGTATAGACAGCGTAGAGGCCTCCATACGATATCGATTCCCCATATCCTACTAACCCATTGCTCGTCTCGACCCTCACAAGTAGCACCTCTATCGGGTGCTCGGCTTCTCCCTTAACGGCTAGGGCATCCCTCTCATAGATCTCGTCAGAAAGCCTGAGCATCACACTTTCAATACTTTTAATTCTTAACCATATCTACCGTTCAATATCTACTCAAGGACTTTTATATAAGGGTTCTCCTCGGCTAGTTAAAACATCTGGAAGACTCTTCAGCGCCTAATAACCCTCACTTAGATCAAATAAATACATTAATCTCAAACGCTTTTATATCTTAAGTATTCATGTTAGGGATCTATAGTTTATAATTAATGAATAGAAGCCTTGAGGATAGCTCTTTAGACCTTGGGATAAGTAGTAGAATAGTTTCTTAGCGATCTTATGTGAAATTTACTTAGCAAATCAAGGGCGGAATTTATACTCTAAAAGATCAGTGAGCAGAGAGGTCAGGAATTTATATTATCATAAATAATTAATATAATTATGATAGAGAGGGATGACTGCCTCATACAAATTTATTAGGAGCAAAAACAAATCACCACTGGTCTGAGGAATGGTAAAAGAAACCAGGATTATAGATATAGAAACATATCCTCTATTAGTGGCTCGACCTGGTGTAGATATTCACAAACCTGATCACTATCTCCCATACTGGAGAGAGCTTGCAGAGGCAGGTGTCAGAAGAAATTTCTATTCCTTAATAGTAAAAATAACTTCTTCTGAAGGTATTTCCGGCTATGGTGAGGCAATTGTTAGGGAAGTACCGACAGCCCATAAGGAGATTATAGATAGGCTCTTGAAGCCTATAATAATTAACCAGGATCCTCTAGCAATTGAAGATCTTTGGCAAAGGATGTTTGCATCCCTCAAGACCCGCGGTCATATTGCAGGTTACTTTATTGAGGCTATTGCTGGTGTTGATATGGCGCTATGGGATTTGATGGGTAAGATTCTTGGACTCCCAATATATCGTATCCTTAGGGGACCTACCATGGATAAACTTAAGGCATATGCTTCCTCCATATATTGGCACTATCTGAAAGGTTTTTCTGAGAAGGATTTCTTAGACGAAATCTATTCACTTATTGATAATGGCTTCGATCAGATTAAAATAAAGATTGGATTGGAGAAATTAGTAAAGATAAAAGGATTCTCGATAGAAAAGATTATGCGCACTATTAGAGATAACATAGGATACGATCTCGAGATAATGGTTGATGCTAATTCAGCATATAGCGTGGGCGAGGCAATAAAAATAGGAAGGATCTTAGAAAGATACGAGATTACATGGTTCGAAGAACCGATCCCCCCCTACATGGTTGAAGGCTATAGGGAGATTAAAAAGAGGCTAGGGGTAATGATCGCGGGTGGAGAGTCGCTCTTTACCAAATACCAGTTCCAGGAATATATACGTAGAAGAGCATTGGATATTCTCCAACCCGATATCGCTAGAGTAGGCGTATCAGAATTCATTAAAATAGCTCATCTAGCAGAGACAGAAGGGCTTTTTATAGCCCCTCATGTCGGGCTTTCAGGACCCGGATGCAGAGCTGCAACAATATATGCATCAGCATCCATACCGAGAGAGATATTTCTGACATATGAATATATGTATAAAAGAGATAATCCACTAGCAGAAGAGATACCGGCAAAACCGATAGAGATTATTGAGAAGGGCTATATAATGATACCCAAGGAACCTGGAATAGGCTTTGAACCTAAAAGAGAAGCCATAAATAAATTCTTACTGAAATAGGTTAAGTTAGACATACCATTTTTAACAAACACTATAGATATAGACCTTTCTATTAATGTATAGCATAGCACTATATATACCCCTCTAATTTACTATTTTATGAGGGTGTTAATATGGCTATTAAAATGGTTAGTTACAGGATGATTAGTATTATATTATCAATAGTGGTAATTCTAGGAATTATAACTTACTACTTCCTCTTCCTATATCCGAGACCCGCAGAAGAAGTTAAAGAAGTAAACATAGCAGTATTTATGCCTCTATCAGGCGAGCAGTCCGTATATGGGCATGATATATTGCAGGCCATACAATATGCAGCTGAAGAGATAAACTCACAAGGAGGGATCAAAAGCTTGGGAGGTGCGAAGATAAAACTTATAGTTGTAGATATAACTAGTGATGCCAGTAAAGCCGTTTCTATAGTTGAAGATACATTAGCTAGATATAAAATATCAGCTGCGGTGGGTCCTGGTCTCAGTTATCTAATGATAGCGGTTCAGCCTATATTCATTAAATATAAAATACCAGCTGTGGCAGGAGCTATTAGCATAGATATTCTGAAAAACAATCCAAGAGGTGAGCCATGGGTATTTATGATGGGTCCGACATCAGAGATCTTCGGAGGTACATCAGCAAAATTCCTAGATGAACTTAGGAAGAGATATAACCTGAGTATAAAGATTGCTATAGTTCATGGAAGCACAGAGTATGAGGTAAGAACCGCTGAAGCCGCTTACTCTAACTTCAAGAATCTAGGATTCGATATAGTATTGAAGGAGCAATATAGCACGCCTTTAACTGATGCAACTCCAATAGTTCAAAAGGTTGCCGCTTCTGGAGCTAATTTCGTCTACCCTGTTTCATACTTAACAGACGCTATTCTCATAATAAAAACAATGAAAGCCCTTGGCGTAAAAGCAGTTGTTATAGGGGGTGGAGCAGGATATCTCTACCCATCTTTTTATGAGGCCCTAAAGGAGAATGTCGCATATGTCATAAGCGTTGCCCAGTGGAACCATGATTTTTGGCCTAAGGATAAAATAGAAGAGTATAAGAGGAAATTTAACGTCCTATTTCCTCAAGAACAGGTTGGGGTTAACTATGCAGGGGTGTATGCTCTTAAGGAAGCAATTGAGAGGGCAGGGAGCACAGATCCTATTAAGATTGCTGAGGCGCTCAGAAGGCTGGTTATAAATACTGGTCCTGCAGCTCCTCCCATGTACTATGGTGTCGAATTTGATGAGAGGGGCTGGAATAAGAGAGCAGTAGCTGTAATGGTCCAGTGGACTTCGGATGGGAGGCTTATAACTATATATCCTTTCGATTTAGCAAAAGGATCATTTCAGCTACCTAAATAATTATGGAAAAGTTAAAAATATCATATAATGGGGAAAAGATGTGTTTGAGAGCATTCTGATACAGGCTATTATAAATGGTATAGCAGTTGGCAGTATCTATGCTATAATTGCTGTTGGCTTGAACATAATTTTTGGCATCATGAAAATCGTTAATTTCGCGCATGGAGAATATTTAATGATCGCGATGTACACGGTCTTTTGGTTGTATTATTACCTAGGCATTGATCCTCTCTTTACCATGCCCGTATCTTTGCTCGTATCTCTATTCTTAGGATATATAACATATAAAATTGTAATTAACAAAATAATTTATAGAGAAGATTATGTGCAAATAGCTGTAACTATGGGGTTAAGCGTCTTTTTAATAGGTATGGCTCAATTGCTATGGAGCCCTACATATAGAGGGATCACTACGCCATACGCTACTTATAGTATATATATTGGAGGATACTATCTATCATTTCCACATCTGATAGCTCTATTATATACGCTGATTATATCGATATTTCTATACTATTTTCTTAAATATACAAAAACAGGGATCGCTATAAGAGCTGCTGCGCAAGACGCTATTGGGGCAGGGTTATGCGGTATAAATATAGAAAAAATATATTTGTTAGCATGGCTATTCGGTATAGGAATAGTCGGTGCATCAGCCGGCATACTTGCTGGGATCTACTATACACATCCATACATAGGTCAAATCCTTGTACTATATGCCTTTGTCGTTGCAGTTATCGGTGGATTAGGGAACTATATAGGAGGATTAATAGGGGCATTCATACTAGGAATAGCTTTATCAATCTCTACGACCTATGTTTCATCAGATTTGAGCCTAGCACTGGCATATCTAGTATTTATAATAGTTTTACTACTAAGGCCTTCAGGTCTTATGGGTGTTAGGGTTGTTAGGAGAGCTTAATAGGGTTATTTTTAAAGTATTATTAGTATTAGTAATCATTTTAATATTAGGGATGATACCTACCTTTGCAGGGCCAGCTATACTTAGACTATTAATACTAACCTATATGACGCTTATCATGTGCATATCATGGAATATTGTCAGCGGATATACTAGGTTTTTGTCGTTAGGGCATTCAGTGTTTCTGGGTATTGGAGCATATACATCAGCAATATTGTATACAAAGTATGGGATATCGCCGTGGATTGGCATGGTTATATCTCTAATACCCAGCGCATTACTAGCCTTTGTTATCGGAATTCTTACATTCAGGCTTCATGGTGCATTCTTCGCGTTGACTACGATAGCAATACTACAGATACTCATGCTCTTAGCCCTCCATTTTGTAGATATTACTAGAGGGGCTCTAGGCATTATTTATCTTCCGAAGAATGATCCCTTTAACTTCTTCTTTCTAGATATAGCAGTCTATTATTATATAATATATGTAATGCTTCTAGTAGCCCTATATATAAGCTATAGCATTGATCGAGGTTTCCTCGGTAGAAGTTTAAAAGCTATAGGGGATGATGAGGTAGCTGCAGCTGCAATAGGCATTGATACAATGAGAACAAAGATATTAGCATTTATTATTAGCGCGGTTATCGCGACACCCGTAGGAACTTTTTATGCCCAGTATATTGGCTACATCACACCGGAAAGCGTATTTAGCCTAGGCTTCTCAATAAGAATAGCAGTAATTGGTATGATAGGGGGAGCTGGCACTTTTTTGGGACCAATTTTAGGTACACTCATCTTGGTTCCTGCAGATCAATTGCTAACTATATATCTATCTTCATACTATGGTTTGAATCTCGTAGTATATGGATTTCTACTTATGGCAATAATGTTATTTCTACCTAAAGGTGTTATAGGTATTATAGAGGGATTTACTAAATGGCAGAGGAGATACTAGCTGTAGAGAATATAGTTAAGAGGTTTGGGGGTCTCATAGCACTTAGAGGAGTTTCTATTAATGTTAAGAAAGGAGAGATTATAGGGATTATGGGTCCTAATGGAAGCGGTAAGACAACACTAATCAATGTTATATCGGGTGTCTATACACCTGAGGAAGGTAGGATATACTTTGAGGGTACAGATGTGACACGTATGCCGCTGCATAAAAGAGCTAGGATGGGGATCTTAAGAACATTTCAAATACCAAGACCTTTTAGAAAATTGAGTGTAATAGAAAATGTAGTACTAGCTGTCAAGAACAATCCGAAATATGGACATGCTTCTAAAGACGCATATGCAGTGGCTAAGGAGCTACTAGCATTTGTCGGTTTAGAGAGATATGCCGGGGCCCCAGTAACTTCTCTAAACACTTTTATGCTTAAAAAATTAGATCTTGCGAGGGCATTAGCTCTGTCTCCGAAACTATTAATGATAGATGAAATTGTAGCTGGGCTAACAGAGATAGAAGCTATTGAGATCTCTAGACTAATAAAAGAGATAAATAGCAAAGGAACAACATTAATAGTAGTGGAACATGTTATACCATTCCTTGCTAAAATATGTGGGAGAATTATAGTCTTGAGCGAGGGTAATGTTATTGCCGAGGGAGCACCAGAAGAGGTTGTATCCAATCCTATAGTTATATCATCATATATAGGGTGAGTAATAGATGCTCCAAGTTAGTGATCTTATTGTTGAGCTAGCAGGTCTAGAAATAATAAAGAATGTATCCTTTAGAGTTGAAAGAGGAGAAGTAGTATCTATAATAGGTCCAAATGGATCAGGAAAGACCACCATTTTAAACACACTAGCCGGGATATATAGGCCACGCAGAGGTTCTATTATATTTGATGGTGTAGAAGTAAAAAATCTAGGTGTTCATGAGAGAGTAGCAAAAGGGCTTATTCTGGTCCCTGAAACACGTAATATATTTCCTGAAATGAGTATATATGAGAATATAGTTGCGGGAGCTATACTAATTAAGGATAAAAATAAAATAAGAGAGAAGCTCGAGATAATATATAATATATTCCCGTGGATGCGATCACGTTCAAAACAATTAGCAGGTACATTAAGTGGTGGGGAACAGAGAATGCTCACAATAGCTCGAGCGCTTATGTCAGAGCCCAAACTCTTAATGTTTGATGAGCCATCAGCAGGGCTAGCTCCTAAAATCGTTGCGGAGATATACAATATTATTGAAAAGCTGAATAAAGAACTTAATATAACAGTCCTCATTGTAGATCAGAACGTTAAGAAAGCTTTGGATCTGAGCTCTAAGTTTTATATATTATTTAATGGAGAGATAGTTTATGAAGGCAGACCTGGGGAGATTGATGAGAAAAATATTATGAGGAGGTATTTCGGATTCTGACCTCCTCCCCGCCCTTTTACTGGCGGTTCATTGGTCCCCCCCATCTATTCGGGTTTCTGTCATCTGGAAGGCAGTGGGGGTGGTCAGAGATCCCCCGAAATCTGCTTTGATCTTTAGCATTTTCAAAGCCCTCTTCCTTATATTGAGCTTTCCAACAACGTCTCTGTCTCCTTCGAATCCACAACTTGGGCATCTAAGTCTTCTATATCCATTTTCAATCATCTCTGCACCGCATTTTGGGCACTCCGAGGATGTCCCCCTAGGATCCACTATTGCTAGTGGTGATCCCGCTTCATAGCTTGCCAGTCTATTCACTTCCCAAGCCTTGAATACCCCATTATTATGAGCCTTGCCCTGTGATCCCTGTTCTCGATCCTTCTCAGTGTGTTTATCAGCCCAGTTAGATCCTCTCTAGCGACTGCGTATTGAAGTCTTAAAGCTAGCCCTAAGATCTCCAAGGCTGATTTCCTAGCCCAGTCCTCCAATATATTCCTAGCCTTTCTGTGATAGGATCTTATTCTATTCAGGATCCCCCTTCTCCTCCTCCATGCAGGATACCTTGGAGAGGAGTATCTCTTCTGGAGGCTCTCGGCAAGGAGTTTCCATCTATGGGCTCTATCAACCCCTGTGTCCCTCTCCTTGTTAATCACGTGATCTCCATAGACTATCTTCCTCTCATTAATATCTACGGCTATAACATCCCTAGGCTGGTAAGGCTCTGGCCTCGGTATCTTCTTAGATATCCACAGAATCATCTTACCCTCTCTATAGACAAGCCTTGCCTCCCCATTCTCATAGCCATCATACCTCCTATCCCAGCCGATAATCATGAGTTTAACCCCGCCTATGATCTCTACGTAGCCCTCTTCAATCCTATACCCTGATCCTTGGTGTAGTAGCATGTTTAGCTTCCTAACCCTAGGCCTCCTACCCCCTCCTAGGATTATTCCTCCAGGTATTGGCATTTGCAAGGGCATCCTATAGCAGTCATTAGCAAGTCTAGGTGGAAGTCCAAACCATTCTTTGAGTTCTCTATATAGAGCGTTATGAACCCTCTCAATGCTCCTCAAATTCAGGCTCAGGATCCTGTTTATAGCGTAGTTAAGGGCCACATTGTATCTCTTGAGGAGCTCTATGGCCCAGGCTCGAGACTAACCTCCATGCCTATCGATATGGTTAGCAACCCCTCAACGCCAGAGGCCATAGAGCCCTTCCAAAACAAACACCTGGAAGCTATTAAAACCATCCCTCCCTGAAGGGCGAGGCTTTCAGTTGTAAAATTATGTAACAAATTGGATCGATATATTATGGATTTATATTCTTTTGAATGACTACTTTTAATGGTGAGCTGGGTGATACTCGGCTCATTTATTGATGGTGAAATTGTTAAAAGGGAGGACACTCCTAGGATTAAGATCTTGAATCCTGCTGATACTAGAGAAGAGATTTCTATATTCTCAGGAGCCTCCCTCGACGATGTTAAGCGGGCTATTGATAGTGCTTATGAGGCTTTTAATAAGTGGTCTGGAGTTCCTCCGCATGAGAGGTCTAAGATCCTGTTTAGGGCTGCTAATATCATTGAGCAGGAGCTGGAGG
>Ga0079998_115329_pt1 | contig 12745 bp, 9 predicted proteins | sample PerSpoBPS_BMetaG_FD_69201 | JGI IMG/M metagenome (GOLD analysis project Ga0079998, IMG submission 69201) | Thermal spring microbial communities from Yellowstone National Park, Wyoming, USA - Perpetual Spouter B (PS_B) MetaG (SPADES assembly)... | ecosystem: Environmental > Aquatic > Thermal... | reverse complement strand
GGTGGGAGTTGGTGTTTGCCCCGTCGGGCGCGGCGCGGGTGGTCACCCTCTCGGAGGATCAGCAGCGCGAGCGCACGCGGTTCTGGATGAACGAACACGCGCCCACCTTCCTGACAGTGAACCCGCCTGCCCAGCGCGGCGAGCCGTGCTTCGAGGTGCTGTTCGCCATCGACGCCAACAAGCGACTACTAATCACCGTGCGCGACCTGCGCACCATGCGCCTCGTCATGGAGGATTATCCCGTCGTCAAGTTGACCTGAGCGGGGCAGTCTCGTCGCGCTCGCCCGTCGTCCGAAAGCCTGCCGCCGCCATCCCGCGCTGCACGGCTGGGATTTTCGAGCAGACCTCCCACACATAGCCCGTGCGGTGGTTCTCCAACGCGAGCAGCATCATCCCCAAGTCGATGCCGATGACCTCTGGGTCGTACCAGTCGCGGTCTACATTGAAGGCGTTCCGAAGCCGTAGCGTCCCCAGAGGCGGGCAGAATAGCGGTCGTAGATGGCTTTTGCCGCGCGCTGGCTGAGGTCGGGCGTGAAGATGATGGAGGTAATCGCGGCAGTCGGGGCGACCGTGCCGTCGTGGTCTACCCAGTCGGGCGCGCCGTAGGCGCGGTAGCCGCGCCCTTTTGAGTACACTTCAAACCACACGCTCTTGCCCTGGAGGACTATAGGAAGCCCATGCTTGGGTACAATACCCTGTCAGAGGGAGACGCTATGCAAGGAAGGCTTCGTGCGGCAATGGTAACCGATGTCGGCGGGATTGGCGACGAGTCGTTCAACGCTTCCGCGTGGCGCGGGCTGCAACGGGCACAGAAGGAACTCGGCGCGGAAGTACGCTACCTCGAATCGCGTACCGCCGCCGACTATGTGCGCAACCTGACGACACTGGCGCGGCAGGGTTTTGATGTGGTCTTCGCGGTCGGCTTTCTGATGGAGGACGCGCTGGCTAAGGTCGCCCCGCGCTTCCCGAAGACCTACTTCGGCATTGTGGACGGCAAGGCGCCCAACCTGCCGAATTGCGTGTCGCTGATTTTCAACGAACAGGAGGGTTCGTATCTTGTGGGCGCGCTGGCTGGGGCGATGACCAAAACGAATATCGTCGGCTTCATCGGCGGGATGAATGTGCCGCTCATCAAAAAGTTTGAGTACGGCTACCGCGCGGGCGTGATGACCACCAATCCGCGAGCGCGGGTGTTGGTCGGCTACACGGGCAACTGGGACGATGTGAACAAGGGGCGCGAACTCGCGCTGACGCAGTTCAATCAAGGCGCGGACATCATCTATCACGCGGCGGGGCGGTGCGGGGTTGGCGTCATCCGCGCCGCCGAGCAGAAGGGCAAGGGCTACTATGCCATCGGCGTGGACAGCGACCAAGACCACCTCGCGCCTGGGCGCGTGCTGACCAGTATGATGAAGCGCGTGGACAACGCTGTGTTCGATGTGTGCCAGCGGGTGGCGCGCGGGCAGTTCCGCAGCGGCACCATCGTGTACGGCGTGAAGGAAAAAGGCGTTGGGCTTAGCCCCATGCGCTTCACCCGCAAGGATGTGCCCGACAGCACTATGAAACTGGTGCGGATGCTGGAACGGATGATTGCGGAGGGCAAACTGAAGCCCCCCTACGACGAGGCGACCTTCCGCCGATTCAAGCCGCCGAGCATACCGACAGGGGTGGTCTAACCGATGCGACGCAACGGACGGAACGGACAGGCGACCGAGGGGAGCGTGTGGGAGTACGCGCCTGCCCCCGAAGCGCGAAACATCGTCAAACTCCAGCCGCGCTACGGGCTGTTCATCGACGGCGAATTCGTAGAGCCGCACAGCGGACGCTACTTTGAGACCATCAACCCCGCCACCGAGGAGGTGCTTGCCGAGGTTGCCTACGCCGACGCAGAGGACATCGACCGCGCCGTGCGCGCCGCCCGACGCGCCTACGAGACCGTCTGGGGCAAGCTGCCCGGCAAGGAGCGCGCCAAGTACCTGTTTCGGATTGCCCGCATCTTGCAGGAGCGTTCACGCGAGTTCGCCGTGCTGGAGAGCCTGGACGGGGGCAAGCCCATCCGCGAGTCGCGCGATGTGGACATCCCGCTGGCGGCGGCGCACTTTTTCTACCACGCTGGGTGGGCGGACAAACTGGAGTACGCTTTCCCAGGTCGCACGCCGCGCCCGCTGGGCGTCGCAGGGCAGATTATCCCGTGGAACTTCCCGCTGCTGATGGCAGCGTGGAAGATTGCGCCCGCGCTGGCATGCGGCAACACGGTCGTGCTGAAGCCCGCCGAGACGACCCCGCTGACCGCGCTGCTGCTGTGCGAGGTGTTCCAGCAGGCAGACCTGCCTCCTGGCGTGGTGAACATCGTCACGGGCGACGGGCAGACGGGTGCGTGGCTGGTGCAGCACCCCGATGTGGACAAAATCGCCTTCACGGGCAGCACGGAGGTCGGCAAGCAGATTCAGAAGGCTGTCGCGGGCACACGCAAACGCCTCACGCTGGAACTCGGCGGCAAGGCGGCGAATGTCATCTTCGAGGACGCCGCGATTGACCAAGCGATTGAGGGCATCGTCAACGGCATCTACTTCAATCAGGGGCATGTGTGCTGCGCGGGCAGTCGGCTGCTGGTGCAGGAGAGCATCGCCGAGCTGGTGCTGCGCAAGTTGCGGCGGCGCATTCAACTTCTGCGCGTGGGCGACCCGCTGGACAAGAACACCGATGTCGGCGCGATTAACTCGTTGCCCCAACTGCGCAAGATTGAGCGGCTGGTGGAGCTAGGCGTGCAGCAGGGCGCGGAGCTGTACCAGAGCGACTGCACACTACCCAGTCGGGGCTACTGGTATCGCCCGACCATCCTCACGAAGGTTAGCACGGCAAACATCGTCGCCCGCGAGGAGATTTTCGGACCCGTGCTGAGCGTACTGACCTTCCGCACACCCGACGAGGCGGTGCAAATCGCCAACAACACGCGCTACGGGCTATCGGCGGGCGTGTGGACGAACAAGGGCAGCAAGTATCTGGAGTTCGCCGCGCGTATGCAAGCAGGCGTCGTGTGGTGCAACACCTACAATAAGTTCGACCCCGCCAGTCCGTTCGGCGGCTACAAAGAGAGCGGCTTCGGACGCGAAGGCGGCGTTCACGGCTTGGCGGCGTATGTGGCGTTATAACATCAACGCCTGCGCGAAGTGTTCCATTGCGTCGCGGGCGCGTTGAAGTTTGAGCTGGCGGCGCAGGTCGCGGTCTTTCGGCGCATCTTCGGGGTCGGGCAGCAGCCCCCAGTTCGCGTTCATCGGCGGGAAGTCGGGGTGCGGGTAGGTGCTAATGTAGTGCAGGAGCGAGCCGATAACCGTCTCGCGCGGGGGCGCAACGGCGGGTTTGCCCAGCGCAATCCGCGCCGCGTTCAGCCCCGCAATAATCCCTGTAGCCGCCGATTCAATGTAGCCCTCCACGCCGACCAGCTGCCCCGCGAACAAGAGCTTGCCGTCGTCGCAGAACTGGAGCGTGCGCTGCAGTAGGCGCGGCGAATCGAGGTAGGTGTTGCGATGCACGACGCCGTAGCGCACGAACTCGGCGTTTTCCAGCCCGGGCACGAGGCGAAACACGCGCTTCTGCTCGCCCCATTTCATGCGCGTCTGGCACGCGACGAGGCTATACAGCGTGCGCTCGTTGTTTTCGGGGCGCAGCTGCAGCACGGCATACGGGCGCTTGCCTGTGCGTGGGTCAATTAGCCCCACAGGCTTGAGCGGACCGAAGCGCAGGGTGTCTTTGCCGCGCGCGGCTAACTCCTCCAGCGGGGTGCAGCCCTCGAAAAAGCGCGGCTCCTCAAACTCGTGCAGCGGCACGCACTCCGCCGAGACAATTGCCTCCCAGAAGCGTTCGTACTCGTCTTTAGTGAAGGGGCAGTTGATGTAGGCGGGGTCGCCCTTCTCGCGCCGACTGCCGAAAAAGACCTTGTCGTAGTTAATCGTGCTGGCGTCCACGATGGGCGACACGGCGTCGTAGAAGTAGAGGTGCTGTTTGCCCGTCAGGCGCGCGATTTCGCCTGCAAGCGCGTCGGAAGTCAGGGGTCCCGTGGCGATAATCAGCGGGCGGTCGGGTGGGATGGCGACGACCTCCTCGCGCACGACTTCGATCAGCGGGTGGAGTTCGATACGGGCGGTGATGGCTTTGGCGAACGCCTCGCGGTCTACGGCAAGCGCTTCGCCTGCGGGCACGGCGAACTCGCGCGCGGTGGGAATCACCAGCGAGCCGAGCCGCTCCATCTCCCACTTCAGCTGCCCCGACGGAGTGGTGGGCAGCATTGACTTGAACGAGTTGGAGCAGACCAGCTCGGCAAGCCAGCCCGTTTTGTGGGCGGGGGTCATCCGCTTAGGGCGCATCTCGTAGAGGCGCACGGGCACACCGAGCCGCGCGGCTGCCCACGCCGCCTCGACTCCTGCGAACCCGCCGCCGACAATCGTCACGCGCGGCATACCGATTCAGTATACCCGCATTCGGGCGTGCGGGTTCCCCAGCGAGCGGTACAATTGCGTCGTGAGTCGGGTTGTGGGCAAGCCGAAGATCCGCCGTCGTCCCAGCCTACCGATGCGCGGATGACGCGCGCGGTGTACGGCGCGGCGTATCGGTGGCGGCAGGTGTGCGGGGTTGAAGAGCAGGTTTCGCCGCTTGCTGCGCCTGGCGCGAGACTGGAGGTCGCGGCGCTGCTCCCGTGAGGGGGGGACGCACTTTGTGCGCCCCCGCGGGTTCACTCGCTACCCAGCACAGCCTGCAAGCGACGCTGTGCCCGCGCCTCCAACGCGCCTTCCACCCACGCATAGAGCGTCGGCAGCACGATTAGCGTCAGCAGCGTGCTGGTAATCAGCCCGCCAATCACGACGGTCGCCAGCGGACGCTGCACCTCCGCGCCCATGCCGTGTGAGGTCGCCATCGGCAAAAAGCCGAAACTCGCCACCGCCGCGGTCATAAGCACAGGTCGCATCCGTCGCCGCGCGCCCGTCAGCACCGCCTCGCGACAGAGCGTCCCGTGCTGGCGCAACTGGTTGATTGCGGTAATCATCACCAGCCCGTTCAGCACGGCAATCCCGCCCAGCGCGATGAAGCCGACGCCTGCCGACATCGAAAAGGGCATTCCACGCACCCACAGCGCGAGTATCCCGCCCGTGAGCGCGAAGGGGATAGCGGTGAAGACCATCAGTGCGTAGCGCAGGTTGCCCAGCGCCAGCACCAGTAGCAGTAGGATTGCGCCGAAGGTCGCAGGCACGACGACGCTGAGCCGCGCCCGCCCCGACACCAGATGCTCATACGCGCCGCCGTACTCAATCCAGTAGCCGACGGGCAGGTTCAGGCGCGCAATGCGTCGATGCGCCTCTTCCGCCATCGTGCCCAAGTCGCGTCCGCGTGCGTTCGCCAGCACCAGCACGCGCCGTTGCCCGTTCTCGCGATTGATGCGCACAGGTCCCTCGACCACCTCGATGCGCGCCACCTGGCTCAGCGGCACGCGCCCGCCCGACGCGGTCGGCAGCAGCAGTCGCCCTATCGCTTCGGGTGCGTCGCGGTAGGCAGGCGCGAAACGCAACGCGACCTCCACCTTCTGGTTGCCCTGCACGACGGTGGTGGCGACCTTGCCCGCGAAGGCGGCTTCAATCGCGTCCATCACATCTTGCGCGTGCAGGCCGTAGCGCGCGGCGCGTTCCCGATCGAGTGTTATCTGCAGCTGGGGCAGCCCCTCCAGCGTTTCCATCCTGACATCCGCCGCGCCAGGGACCTTGCGCAACTCCGCCGCAATCTGCCTACCGATACGGTTTAGCTCCGCCAAGTTGGGTCCGAACACCTTGACTGCGAAGTCGGCACGCACATCTTGCCCCTCGATCATCTCGTCCATGCGCATCTTGATGGGCTGGGTAAAGCTGACCGACAGTCCGGGCATCAGCGCAACCGCCTGAGCGATTTGCTCCACCAGCGCCTCTTTCGTGCGGGCGCGCGTCCACTGCTCAGGCGGGTGCAGTTCAATCATGATGTCCACCTGATTGTTGAGCATCGGGTCGGTCGCGGCTTCGGGGCGTCCGATTCGGGTAAAGATGTGTGCGATTTCGTCGGGGAACTGCTCGCGCAGGCGTTGTTCGAGCCGACCCGACAAGCGCACGACCTCCTCCAGCGAGGTGTCGGGCGGGTAGAAGCCAGAGATTGCGATGTTGCCCTCGTTGAGTTCGGGCACGAACACGCTGCCCAGCCGCGGGAAGAGGCTGAAGCACGCCGCCACGAACAGCACGGCGACGCCGACGGTGAGCGCGCGACGGTTCAGATGCCACTCCAGCACACGCCCGTACAGGCGCGCCAGTCGCTCCAGCAAGCGGTTCTCGCGCTCCACCTGCGGCTTGAGGAACTGCGCACACAAGGCGGGCACGACGGTAAGCGACAGCAGCATCGCGCCGAGCAACGCGAAGATGACCGTCAGCCCCATCGGGCGGAACATCTTGCCCTCCACGCCCGAAAGTGTCAGAATCGGGATATACGCACCGATGATGATTAACACCCCAAACAGCGCGGGGCGAATGACCTCCACCGTGCTGTCGTGGACGAGCCGCTCCATCTCTTCGCGGGTCAGCGGCGCGGTCGCCTCGCGCACCACCTCCGAGAGGCGGCGAATTGTGTTCTCCACGATGATCACCGCGCCGTCCACAATCAACCCGAAATCGATGGCACCCAAACTCATCAGGTTCGCCGACACATCGAACAGGCGCATCCCCAGCACGGCAACCATCATCGAGAGCGGGATGACGCTGCTGACGATCAGCCCCGCGCGCAGTTGCAGCAGGAACAGGAACAGTATCACGATCACCAACAGGCCGCCCTCGGTGAGGTTGCGCAGCACGGTGCGCAGCGTGCCGTTGACCAGTTTCGAGCGGTCTAAGTGAGCGATGAGTTTCGTGCCTGCGGGTAGCGATTTCTCTATGGCGAGCAGTTTGTCTTTGACGCGCTGCACGACCACGCGCCCGTTCTCGCCGATGAGCAGCAGGGTCAGGATGTAGACCTGTTCGCCCTCGCCGTTTTGGGTGAGTGCGCCGTAGCGCACGGCGGGCGCCTCGCGCACGGCAGCGACCTGTGCGAGCGTGATAGGTGTCCCGTCGCGTGCGGCAAGCACAATACGCCGCAGGTCGTCCAGCCCCGTGATTTGCCCGACGCCGCGCACCATCGCCTGCTGTCCGCCGCGCAGGATATACGCGCCGCCCGCGTTCTGGTTGCTGGTCTCTAACGCCTCCATCACATCGCGCAAGGTCAACCCATACGATTCGAGCCGCTTGGGGTCAATCTCCACGAGGTATTGGCGCGTTTCACCGCCCCAGCGCGTCACTTCCGCCAGCCCGGGCACGGTCAACAGTTGCGGGCGCACTACCCAGTCTGCCAGCGTGGCGCGCTCCATTAGGCTCAGGTTCGGGTTGCGTAGCTCGATATGCGCCAGCTCGCCCAGCCCTGTGCTGACGGGACCCATCTCCGCGCGCACGCCTGGGGGCAACTCGCTCTGAATCGCCTGAAGACGCTCGCTGACGAGCTGGCGTGCAAAGTAGAGATCGACGGAGTCTTCGAACACCACCGTGACTTGCGACAGCCCGAACATTGAAGTGGAGCGCATCTCCTTGAGGTAGGGGATGCCCGCCAGCCCCAGTTCGATGGGGAAGGTGACTTGTCGCTCCACCTCTTGCGCCGCCAAGCCAGGCGCGAGCGCGTTGATGACCACCTGTTTGTTGGTGATGTCGGGCACGGCGTCGATGGGCAGTTGCAGCGCCTGGTAAATCGCCGCGCCTACCAGAAACAGCGTCAGGATGAGCACGACGGCGCGATTGCGCACCGAGAAGCGAATGAGGCTTTCCAGCATCATTCCTCACCTCCCCCAAACAGCGCGCCTGTGAGCAGTGAAGCGTTGCGCGTGACGACGCGCTCGCCGGGCTGCACCCCACGACGCACCACAACCGAGTTATTGACGGTTTGCCCCAGTTGCACTGGGCGCAGGGCGAACTCGCCGTCGCGCCCTGTGGCGACGAACAGATACGGTTTGCCTTCCAGCGTCTGCACTGCCTCTGCGGGGACAATCAGCGCGTTGCGCTCCAACACAATCGGTAGCTCCGCCTGTAGGAAGACGCCGGGCTTGAGCTTCGGGTCGGGGTTGCTCACCGTGCAGCGCACCTTGACGACGCGGCTGTTGGCGTCCACTTCGGGCATAATGAGTTGAATGGTCGCTTCGAAGACCCGTCCGGGCACGCTGTCGGTTGTGAAGCGCAGTTTCTGCCCGACGCGCACATAGGGCAGATCTTCGGAGTAGAGGTCGAAGGTCGCCCACACCGCGTCGGTGTTCACGATACGGAACATCGGCTTGTCGGGCGTGACGGTCTCGCCGACGGTGACTTGGAGGTCGGCGATGCGTCCGTCGAAGGGCGCGGTGATGACCAGTTTGTGTCCGCCGTCAGGCTGTCCGCCGAGCAGGCGCAGCTCATCGAGAGCGGCTTCGAGGGCGAGTTGCGCCTGTTGGTAGGCGGCTTCGGCGTCGGCAACCTCCTTGCTGGTGAGGTACTGCCCGCGGAAGATTTGTTCGGCGCGTTCCGCCTGGTGCTGAGCGATTGTATAGGCTTCTCGAGCGGTGTTCAGGCGCGCTTCGGCGGACTGGAGCGCAGCGCGTGCGGACTGGAGCTGCGCCTGCGCAATCTCCACATCTGCTTGCGCCTGCTGCGCGTTGGCGCGAATGGCTTCATACTCCTGCTGGGCGATGAGCTGGGCTTGGAGAAGCCGTTCCGCGCGTGCCAGTTGCGCGTTCGCCTGCTGCAGGGCGGTGTTCGCCTTCGCGAGTTGGGACTGGGCGGCTTGCACGGCGTTTTGCGCGTTGCGGTGTTCGGCTTCGGCGGCACGGAGTTCGGCGCGTGCGGACGCCAAGCGCGTGCGCGCCTCCTCCAGCGCGGGGTTGCTGTACGCGCCGAGTTGCGCCAGCCGTTTGCGCCGCTCCAGTTCGGCGCGAGCGAACGCCAGCTGCCGCTTCGCTTGCGCATAGGCGACCTCCGCGCGGTGAATCTCCTCGCTGTCCAGCACCGCCAGCACTTGACCGCGCCGCACGCGGTCGCCCACATGGGCGCGTATCTCCAGCACGCGCCCCGTCACACGCGAGTTCAGGTTCACAAGGTTCTCTGGCATCGGTTCCACCTGCCCGAACAGGCGTAGAACGCGCGTCAGGTCGCGCGGGCGGAGCGTCTCGATGCCCAGCTCCGCTAACTGCAGGCTTTCTGGCGGGAGGGTGATGGTTTCGGGGATACGCGCCGCATCGTCAGGCGTCGCCTCTTCGGGCGTGGGGCGATTGAGCCACCACAGCACCCCGACACCGAGCGCGATGATGACGGCACCCGTGAGCCACTGCGTCCATTTGCGTGCTCCTGTAGGCATCGTTTCGCTGCTCATTGGAACACCTCCAAGTAGGGAGCAAACTCCCCGCGTAGCCGCCGCAGTTCGATTTCGGCGAGTTTGAGTTCCAGCGTTGCGAGTAGGGTCTCTTCGCGCACTTGGCGCGCGGTGCGTTGCGCTTCCAAGAGTTGGAGAATGCTGATCTGCCCCACTTCCAGCCCTGTTTGGGTCGCTTGTACGAGTTGTTCGGCTTGGGGCAGGATGCGTTGTTGGTAGGCTTCGGCGCGGGCGCGCGCCTGTTCGTATCGCTGTTGGGCGGCGGCGCGCTCGCCTTCGTAGCGCACGCGCGCGGCAAGGAGTCGCTGTTGTTGCGCCTCAGCGCGCTGCTGCTGGGCGCGCAGTTGCTGCTGTCGTGCGCCGTAGTCCAGAAACGGCAGACTGACGCTCAACCCGAACGCGGGGCGCGTGCGGGCGTCGCGGAACCGCTCGATGCGCACTTGCACGCCGAGGTCGGGTAGCCCTTCCACGCGAATCTGCTGGGCTTGCGCCTGCGCCGCCTGCAATCGCGCCTGCTCGATACGCACTGCGAGCGGGGTGTCGGGCGATAGGCTTGGCGTCGGCGTGGCGCGCGTGTCCGCCGTTGCCACCTCGTCGAGAGAGACGCCTCCTAACGCCGCACGCAGCCGTTCGAGTGCGGCAGCGGCTTCCGCTTGGCGCAACGCGGCATGCTGGCGCACACGCTCGCGTTCGATGTCCGCTTGAATCAGGTCTATCCCTGCGCGTGCGCCCACTTCCACTTGCAGCCGTATCTTCTCGCGCGTTTGCTCGGCAAGTTGCAGCGCCTCTTGCGCGACTGTCGCAATCTGGGCGCGATAAGCGTACTCGTGATAGGCGGCGAGCGCGTCGGCAAGCAGGTCGTTGAGTTCCAACTCGGCTTGCGCACGCACGAGCGCATACTCGGCGCGAGCAAGACGCACCCGCGCCTGTCGCGCCCCGTTCAACTCCAGCGGCTGCTGGAGCAGGAACTGCTCGCCGACGCCGCCTGTCGTCAACTCTGGCGATAGCAGCACAATCGGCGCGTGCGGGAGGTTTGCGCCCCGCTCCAATCGGCGCGCGCTCTCCAGCTCCATGCGCAGCGCGCGCACTTGCGGATGACGCGCCAACACCGTCGCGAGGACTTGCGACTCCACATCGGGCTGTGCGCCCGTAAGAGAGATAACACCAACACCAGTGATAAGCCATAAGATTCGTTTCATAATGCCTCCTACTGAAAGTTGCCCAGCGTTTCAAGAAGCGTGAATCGCTTCGAGAGAGCAGCTGTCGCGAAACCGCTCTGAAGGCTATGCAGGGTTTCAGGCAGTAGGAGGCGCGCGGAGTAGGGGGTGAGCGCAGAATGCGCTGGATGGTGGGGGCGCTTTATCGCGGGGAATGCGCAGGTAGACGCTTCGCGCGGGGGCGAGGCTGTGCAGTTCGTGAAGGAGCAGCGGCTTGCCCCAGTGGAGCGGCGCATCGGGGATGCTGCGGGTTGGCAAGGGCGCCGTGAGCGTGACGAACAGGCAATCGCACGGGCGTTTGTCCCAAACGGGCGCGCCAGAGTGCTTAGGGGCTTCGGGCAATCGCAGCGCGAAGGAGACATCCTCGCTACAGACGCGCAGCCAGAAGCAGCCACTGCGCACTTGGTCGTGGCAGACCCAGTAGCCCATGCCCCCACTGTTGAGCAGGGCTACCAGAATCAGCACCCACAGTTTGACACGGCTGATTGCCACGATGGTAGTATACCCCATTGGCATCAGTTTTAGAACAGCCCAGAAGAAGGTACACTCAACGCGCTATGAAACGCATCACCCATCTCGCAACGCAAATCGAGAACGCGCTCCAACAAATCCTTGAACACGACGCCGACGCCCTCGCACGCGAAACAGGCTTCGTCCAACGCCAACGCAAACTCACAGGCAGCACCTTCGCCCAAATGATGGTCTTCGGCGCCGCCAGCAATCCCTGTCCCACCTACACAGACCGGACGCACGCAGCAACATGCGCAGGCACGACCCTCACGCCACAAGCTATCGAGCAACGATTCACCCTCCAAGCTGCGCACTTTCTGTACGCCCTGCTCCAACGCTTTGCCGAGCGCGCCATCACCCTCGGCACGCCTGAGGTTGCCCCCCTGCTCCAACGCTTCGCGGGGGTCTTCATCAAGGACAGCACGGTGATTAGCCTGCCCAAAGCGTTAGCGACGCTCTGGCAGGGGGCTGGGGGCAGCACGGGCAGCACAGCGGCGGTCAAGGTGCAAGTGCGGTGGAACTTCGGCACAGGGCAACTGGACGGACCGACCCTGCAGCCTGCCCGTTGCCACGACCGCACCACGCCGTAGGGCATAGACGACTTGCCTGCAGGGAGCTTGGAACTGGCGGACTTAGGCTACTTGTGTCTGGAGGAGTTGTAGGCAAAGCAGGCGTTGGGGCAGTATTTTGTGTATCGCTACAAGGTGGGCACGGCGGTGTTCACGGAGGCAGGCGAGCCGTTGGACTTGCTGCAATGGTTGGCGCAGGTGGAGACGGTGAGCGAATGTCGGGTGTGGCTGGGGGCGCAGGCGCGTGTGCTTGTGCGGCTGGTGGCGTTTCGGTTGTCGGAGGCGAGCGTGAACCGTGCGCGTTGGCGGTTGCGGGAGTACGCGCGCAAGAGAGGCAGGCAACCGACGCAGGAGCGTGTTGCGTTGACGCAGTGGCTGGTGTTGGTGACAAATGTGCCCGAAGAGCTGTTGTCGGCGCAGGAGGTGGGGGTGTTGGCGCGGGTGCGGTGGCAGGTGGAGATTTTGTTTCGGGTGTGGAAGAGTTGTTTTCGTATAGACGAATGTCGCAGTCGGAATGTGTGGCGCGTGTTGTGTGAGTTGTATGCGAAGTTGCTGGGTGTGGTGCTGTGGCACTGGCTGTTGTTGGTGTGGCGCGGGGGTGTGTGGGATCGGAGTTTGCACAAGGCGGCGCGCGCGTTTCAGAGGTTGTCTGTGGTGTTGGCGGTGTGTTGGCGTTGTGGTTGGGGTTTAGAGGGATTGTTGGAGTTGTTTGAGGCGTGTATGGCGACTTGTCGTGTGGGGAAGCGTCGGAAGCGTCCTGCGGCTTTTCAGTGGATACTGGGATTGGAGGGCTTAACTTGATGTCAATGGGGCAGTTGATGTAGGCGGGGTCGCCCTTCTCGCGCCGACTGCCGAAAAAAAAACCTTCTCGTAGTCAATCATGCTGGCGTCCACGATTGGCGAGACGGCATCGTAGAAGTAGAGGTGCTGCTTGCCCGTCAGGCGCGCGATTTCGCCTGCAAGCGCGTCGGAAGTCAGGGGTCCCGTGGCGATAATCAGCGGGCGGTCGGGCGGGATGGCGACGAC
>Ga0079998_114286_pt1 | contig 12784 bp, 9 predicted proteins | sample PerSpoBPS_BMetaG_FD_69201 | JGI IMG/M metagenome (GOLD analysis project Ga0079998, IMG submission 69201) | Thermal spring microbial communities from Yellowstone National Park, Wyoming, USA - Perpetual Spouter B (PS_B) MetaG (SPADES assembly)... | ecosystem: Environmental > Aquatic > Thermal... | reverse complement strand
TACCATGAAGGTGTCGTCTATGTTGCCGACACCTACAACCACAAAATCAAGCGGCTGTTTCCGAAGACAAGGGTATGCCAAACCTTTGCGGGCACGGGAAAGCCCGGTCACAAAGACGGCACCCTTTTGCAAGCCCAATTTGACGAACCGAGCGGACTGAGTTACGCCAACGGCAAACTGTTCGTCGCCGACACCAACAACCATGCCATTCGTGTCCTTGACCTGAAAAGCAACACCGTGACGACGCTTTCCCTTCATGGTGAGCCTTAACGGAAGGAGTGCTGATGCCGAAATGACAAGGCGGGAGGTATTGCGAAAGGTGGGAACGATGGTGATGGGCATGAGCGTAGCGGAAACGATGGCGGCACCCAAACCGAAGTTACCCGAACCGACGCCCCAAAAATTGCCCCGTTGGCGCGGGTTCAACCTGTTGGGCATGTTCGTCCAAGGCGCCGATTGGGTGGAAGGGCGTTTTGACGAGCGCGACTTTGAATGGATTGCCGAATTCGGTTTCAACTTCGTTCGGCTGCCATTGGACTACCGCTTCTGGGCGGACCCGACGGATTGGGCGAAAATCCACGACGAAGCCCTCAAGCCCATTGATGACGCCATCAGGTTCGGCGAGAAGTGGGGCATCCATGTGCAACTCAACTTCCACCGAGCCCCCGGCTATTGCGTTAACCCGCCCCCCGAACCCAAGTCACTTTGGACGGACGAGGAGGCACTGAAAGTGTGCGCCCAACATTGGGCATATTTCGCCAAGCGCTATGCGGGCATCCCCAACGCGCAACTTTCTTTCAACCTGTTCAACGAACCCGCTCGTCTTGACCCTTCGGTGCATCGGAAGGTCGTGGAGCGGGTTGTGGAAGCCATTCGCCAACACGATTCCCATCGGCTCATCGTTTGCGACGGGCGGGAATGGGGCAACGCCCCGCCGACGGAATTGGTCGGGTTGCAAGTGGCTGCAGCGACGCGGGGCTATCGCCCGATGCAAGTCACCCATTACCGTGCCAGTTGGATTCGGAGTTCCGACACTTGGGCGGAGCCGACTTGGCCGCTCAAAGTCGGCGACGAAGTTTGGGACAAAGAGCGATTGCGGCGGGAGCAAATTGAACCGTGGAAGCGGTTGGAAACGCAAGGGGTCGGCGTCATGGTCGGCGAATTTGGCGTCTATAACAAAACGCCCCATAAAGTTGCCTTAGCCTTCCTGCGCGATTGCTTGGAACTTTGGAAGGAAGCGGGATGGGGCTGGGCGCTTTGGAACTTTCGGGGCAGTTTCGGGATTTTGGACAGTGGTCGGGACGATGTTGCCTACGAAAATTGGCGCGGGCACAAATTGGATCGGGCGATGTTGGAGTTGCTTCAAGCCTACTGACCTCAGCGCCTTTGGTGAACCGCTGTGAACCTTCACTCAAAGACGATGCGAGACGGGAAAAGCAATTTGTGACGCAGCAGCGGATAAAGGATGCCGCCCCAAATCACGCCCGTCATCAAGAAGTGCCCCAAAGCCAAACCCAAAAACAGCGGCACTAATTTTCGGTGCAAACTCATCCCGCCGTAACGCAAAATCAAACCCTTGACCGCCCAAACGAAGAAAGTCGGAAACCAGTAAGGGCAATGGTGGCTGTAAGCGTAAGCCAACGGGAAACCCAACGGATGCAGCGGGAAGGTGGGCATGAAGCGTCGCAGATGAGCCAGCAACAAAGTGACCGATGCACCATAGACCGTGAACCCAATCCGCCACCAATCTGGAGGCGTCGGCTTGTTGAGCAAGTTGCTCAGCAGCCGATAATCTTGGGCAGCAACATAGGTTCGGTAATCGGCAGTGCCCGGCGCACCTTCCAAAAAGTTCGCCCCTCGCCCATAGTAAGCCGTCAAGTGGCTGACGAAGGCTGACCACAATCCCACCAACATCGCCCCGAAACTCAGCAAGCCCAATGGCAAGGCAGGCAGTTGAGTTTCCATCGCCAATTTCACCGCATCGGCAGCGTAAGCGCCGTTGAGGTTCAAGTAAAAGTGGCGGGCAACCCAAAACAGCCCCGAAAGCAACACCAAACTTTTCACTCCTCCCATCCGCAACAAGCCCGTGATGCCGAAAGCGTAATGCAAAAAGTCTCTGGGTGCGCCGTAAGGGTAAACCCACGAGTAAGGCATCCCCACTTCCGCACGAATGCGAGCGTAAGTGACAACGAACATGGTCAAAACGAGCCAATAGGTCAGCGCAATCGTTGCTGCCATCCCCGATGCCATCATCCAACCCGCAACAATCAAACTCCCCACTGCCATCAAACCGACGGCTGCCATTTGATGCTTGAAAGCACCTTGCCTCAAGCCACGCCACAAAAGCAACGCTGCCATCGCCAAATAACCGCCGACGCTTTGCGAGTGCGGGAACGGGAAAGAGTCGCCGATGCCCATCACCGTCGGAATTTCCCACCCAAACACCCCGACGCCGACAAGGGCGATGAGTTTGAGCACGAAGTAGAAGAACCAAACTGACAGCAAAACTTCCTGCGGGACGAGATAGCCGAAACCGACGCCTTCCACCAGCGGGAAAATCATCAGCGGGCGCAAAGCATTGAAGGGGCGGTCGGTAAGGTAAGGCGCTAAATCCCAAAAGCGGCGAACTTCTCGGAAAAGGGAGAAAAGAGCCATGATTGCTGTGGGCATCGCTCCCAAAAAGATGCCGAACCAAACGAGTTTTGATGCGAAAAAGTTTCTCCCTTCAACGCCACGAACCATTTGCAACGGGAGTTGAGCGAGCGGGAAGTTGAGCCGTTCGGTCACTAACCACTTCGGCGCTAAAAGCCAAGCCAACCCGTAACTTATCGCCCACAAACCGACGAAAAAGACCGTCCATCGCAAAAGCGACGGAAGCCACTCATCCCAAGGGATGCGTCCCTCCATACCTTCAAAGAACCCTTTGATGATGGCGCTGTCTTTCGGCACCCACCAATCGGGCAGCAGAACCCAAAACTCCTTGAGACGGTTGTCGGGCGTTGCATAGTAAAGCGGAGTCGTCAACGAAGGGAAAAACGAGCGAACGCCACCGAAAGTCGTGGGCAACAAAGCGAAGCAGGCGAAAATGTAAAACGCTAAAAGTTCGGCGTCACTGAATTTCAACCAGCGGCGCAAAGGCAAAAGCAAAGTCAGGGCTAACAAAACGGGAACTGGCGGGTTGCCACCAGCGATGTTGGATGCCCCCGTGCGAAGTTCCGAATGCAACACCCAAAAGTTGACGGCGACCGCAAACAAAACTCCCAACCCCACGACCCGATGCCAACGGACAGGAGCAGGTGTTGTCGTCAAGTCGGCGGAAATAACTTGCGAAGCCATTCCCTTCTCTTCCTTTCAAAAGGCGACTAACTTTCGGATTGCCTCACAAATTATGCCCTCTATCTCTGGCGCAAAAGGTGCAGGCAACCCGAAAAAGCGAAAGGAAGTGATAGGCTCGTAACCGCCTTCGGAGAAATAACGGGCAGGGCAAAGGTAACCGACCAAGCCGTTGCAGTAGCCCAAAGGGATGAGCGTTCGTCCCTGTTCCGCCCCCAATCGTTTGATGAACAAGCCGTAATCGCAACAGGCTTCCCCGCCCAAAGCGATTAGGCTCACCTGCTCAGCGATGTCCAACCGTTGAATAGTCAATGGGCAAGTGGGAGGGTTCGGCAAAGAACTATCATCAAGGCGCATGAAAGGCAAATCAACGGTTAACGCCCACCCGCCCAGTTTCGGTGTGAGTGGGTCGGTCGCTTCTTGCGCAACTCGCACGACCTCGTTGCCGAGTGCCTCTCCGAACAAAGCGACATCTTCAGGTTGACCTCGGCGAAACTTTGTCCCGCCGATGAAAGTGCAATTGGGTCGGATGTCGCCAAAACAGCCGGGCAAAAAACCTGCCACTGCTCCATTGAACGCTCGTTCAATAACCCTTCGGGCAGCGCCCGGATAGTCCGCCGTGATGCGGTAATCTCCCATGACCGTCGGATGGCAGGTAAAATGGAAGAGCACCGCCGTAATCGTCCCCTCCTGAGCGTCCCGAAAAACCAAAACGGTCACTTCGTCATCCCGCACCCCGTCGGGATTAGGAGCGAACAGACAAACACCATCCCGCACCAAGCGTCGGTTGATGGCGTAACCCTCGCATCGCCCGCGCCCGACGCTCACGACCACTGGGCGCAAATGCTGATGCGCCATCGCCACTGCGTCCAAAATGCGTTCCCGCACCATCGCCACGACTTCCGCCACCATCTCCCCGACGCCGACCATGTTCTCGCAAGTTTGCGGACCTGAGTGGGTGTGGCTGGCTGCCAACAGCAATCGTTCAGGTGGCAAACCATATCGGCTCTTCAGTTCCGACCGCAACTCTGCCGTCAACTTCGCCCCAAAGCCGATTAGGTCAGCGGTGATAAGGCACATCGCATCGTCAGCGTCTGACGCCGATTGAAGCCAAAAAACACGAACCTCTAAGTCATCTAAAACGCTCTCCGCACCGTGATCACGATGGGCAAATCCCGCCAACGGCGTCCCTATCGGTGGCGTGATGACAGTTTTGCCAATTCCCAAAAGCATCTGGCGTCACCTCAAAAACGCAGCGACTGAAGCAACCGCAGGGCTTGCTTGACAACTTGTTCGCCACTCCCTTGCCCGCAAAGCGCCCATTGACCGATGCTTACTTCATAGCCGCCTTGCTTCCACGCTTCTTCAGGCGTTAGGTAACCGTTGTAGCCGTTGGCGTAGCCAACGATGAAGGTGAAAGGGAAAGGAGACGAGCGTTTGATGAGCAAGCCTAACGAGACGAAAAGTTCACCCGAAACTCCCAACAACGCCAATTCGCCCAAAGCAATGACTTGAACCTCAACTTTTCGTTCCCACTCGTTTCGCCCTCTCACTGCTGTCCGCCACCTTTCCCAAGCGTTGCGGACTTCACCGCCTATGCGCCTCTCTCCTTCGTTTAAAGACCGCTCGGAACGCATCCACCACATTTGCCCACCAACTTTCGCCAACGCCTCCCGATACTTGGCTTCCGCCTCCAATGGCTCAGGCAAATCGGTTCTCTGCGGAAGGACAAACTCTGACCGAGTGAAAGCAATGTGCGGTTTCAGTTCCGATGAACGCCAACCGCTGATGCGCCGAAAAGTTTCTGCCACTCCCTCCCTCTCAGGATGCCCATAATGCAACCGCAACAACGCCACCTGCTTGATGACCTCTCCAGCCAAAACCATGCCGTAAAGGGCAACATCGTCAAAATCGCTCGTCGTCTGATAGACAGGGTTGACATCGCCACATGCGCCCTGTGTGAACAAGCACATTTTGCAATCAGGCAAGTGGCTTTTAACGAACCGCATTAACGCTCCGGGGTAATCGGCTGAAACGAAATCGTTGACCTGAACGACCGTCGGGTGGCAGGTGAAGTTGACCAAAACGATGTCGCCATCGCTGCGACGGAAAAGCAAGATGCCCAATTGCGGGTCATAGTCTTCACGGTCAACTTGTTCATCGGGTGGTCGGTCGGGCAAGCGGTAAACTTTTCCGTCCTTGCCAACGATGCGGCGACTCCAAGCCACGCCGACAACTTCGCCGACAGAAGCAAATGCCTTCGCTGGTTTTCTCTCCTTCCATGCGTTGATAGCGCAGGCAACCAACTTGTCCAGCAAAACTTCAACCCATTCGGCAGCGCCTTCAACTTCCCTCAAAGGTGTCAAGCCAATTGTTTCGGGAGTTGAGTGGGCGTGAGAAGCAGCCAACATGATGGCGTCAAAGGCAACGCCCGTCACCTGCGAAACCCTTTTGCGGAACTCAGCGATGAAGTCTTTGTCTTCGCCCAGCAAATTGCGATGGAAGCCGATGGCGTCAGCAGTGACGATGATGGCAGCGCCGTCGTCCGTTTCCGCCGCCAACGCTTTGGCAAATAACTGGTCATGGACACCTTGAAACCGATGCTGGCGCGGGATAAAGCCGAGTTCAGGAATGTGCAACGGTGGCGTGATGTCCACGCAACTAACCCCAACCCGCCATGCCATTGGCTTTGTCACCTCCTTCCAACACTCTTTCGGCTTACAATTATAGCCGTCCTGCTTAACGGTAGGGGCGAGACATAATCCTACAAAAACAAGACAGTGTTGCCAATTTGGGCATTGTCTTCTTGAAGTGGAGAGCCTTAAGTCAAAACACTTGCAACACTTTCATCATCACTTTCACTTGCGTGTGGCGGGCGTTAGGATCGCCCAATAGCAGGTAAATGTCCAACCCTTTGCGAGAAAATTGGCGGAAGCCCAGGTAGAAATTGTCGGTGGACAAAAGGGTTTGAGGGTCGCCGGGCTTAGGCACAGAACCCTTCACCCATCGGAAAACTAAAGAGCGTTCTGATGTCAAATCGTAAACCCCAGAGATGACCAACTGATATGTTTGACGGCCGTGTCTCAATTACTCGTAACGCAAGTTAAGCGACCATCGGTTAGATGGGCGGAGGGATTGACTAAGTGTTAAGAAGCGGTAACCTTGCCCTGCTCGTCTGCCCCATTGGTAACTAAGGCTACCCGAGCGAAAAGGATCAAAGACTTTCCATCCAATACCGAGATTGAATGTGCGGTCTAAAAAGGGTGGTCGTCGGTAGTTATTGTATGTGGCAAAGACATTCCATCCTTTCCTTCCAGTGATGAATGCCCCAATACCCTCGTTTTGATCTAATAGTTGCCCTTTCTTTTGCCCTCCTCTGAACCGCCGAGAATGGTAAGAAGCAAAACCTCCACAGAATAGCACTTCTCCCTTATTGTATCGGTTAAAGTAGTTGAGGTTTCCGAAGAACTCCTTAAAGTTGACCTCAGGCTTAAACCCGACAGAAGGGCGGTAATCCCCAATTTCCCCGTAGTTAAGAAAGAAATGAAGCCGACCGGGGGTGTTAGAGAACGAACCAAAGTATAAACTCCAAGTATCTGCGCCACCGTAAACTAAGTCTCCTCCTAAGTTCCAAAACCAGTCCATCTTTGACGGTAGGGTGCCGCGGAAAGCCAACCGATAAGCGGGGAATCTCCCCATCTTTGTCCGGTGGGCGTAATTCCCTTCTACCGACCATCGCTTGTCCAAATCGTAACTAAAGCGCGACGCTAAAGTTAAACGGGAATGGGTCTCAATAACGCTCATAGCGCCGATACTTGCCCGCCCCACTTTGCCGAAAAGTTTCGTCCCAACCAAAACATCCTCAACCAAGCGGCTGTGAAATATAAAGAATGGCGGGAAGTAACCTTGCCCCTCACTGAAGAAAGGGCGTCGGTCTGGCAAAAGGCGGGGGATATAGGTAAAGTCAATTGTCTCAACGACATCTTCTATATTGCGGAAGTCCGGGTTAAGAGTCGTTTGCCACTGCAAGCCGTTAGGTAAATACTGTTTCAAGTCCAGCCCCATGCGACTGCCCTTTTCATCATCGCCAACCACTAAACTTGTGTAAGGCATGAAGAAAATTGGGGACTTATGTTTGGGCAGATTCAAAGGTCCCCACTCAGCAGTGTTAGCGATAGCCTCTCCTCGACGATAGGGGAAAGTGCTCTCTTCAAGACGGGGTGGCGGAACGGTTCGGGAAAACCAAAGGGCGAAAGCCGTTGGTTTTCTGGGTAATCGGAAAATGCGGAAAGGGATCGCCATCTCTACTTGCCATCCCCTTTCGGTAATCTTCGCTTTGGCTTGCCAATCACCTCTCCATTCAATCTTCTGTGCAGCCCCGCCAGGCACCCATTCGTTTTGCGTTCCTATCGGATTGACCGAAAAGATGTAGAAAGTGCCTCCCGCAATAACTGGCTGATTCAAAGGGTCAATGTTAACGGCAACAAAATCGTCATTTTGAAATGCCCCACCTCGTTTCCTCTGCTGAGCACGGATAAGACTTGGCTGAGAGTCATGACAGAGGAAAGCGATATAAATGGCTATGTCATCATAACAAATCCAAACTTCCGTTTGCTCTTCGGCAAGTTGGTCCCGATCTGTTCGCCAAAAGTCTGTAACCTTAGCAGAATTCTGCCATACTTCATCACTTAAATCGCCATCAATTTGAGGAGGAGAGTTGACTTTAATTGCGAGGATGCGGGGGCGTCCTTGGGGAACAACTTGTTGGTTTTCTGACGCTGAAGCAACTGCCAGCAAGCACAGGGATAACCATCCGACAGTGAGCAGTAACCACATCATGCTGATCCTCACCTGCCCAAGTTGCTGTCTTAAAGGGTTAAAAAGCAAAGGTTAAAAAGCCTTGTTTCGTTAGCCAGAGAAGGTGGTAGGTAATGAAAGACGATGACCATGAAGGATTTTGCTGCCTCGCGTCACACAACAATTCCTCTATAGTTTTGGTGGAAGTAGAGTAAACGGTCTCCAGCAGAAAGTCTAACAAATCTTCATCAAGGAAGAAACGCAGTTCGTCATAAATGAGGAGCACATCATGCCCTTCGGCAAGGCTGTAACCTAAAGGCGTCAAAAGGACTTTCATTGTGGGAGCGATTTCATAGGTCGGGTAGTGAGAAAAAGTTTGCCAAAATCTGGGCAAAGAAAAGTCGTTAGGTGGGATTATAAGGTCGGGAGGAAGTTTATTCCTTTGAAGCCATAATTGCTCGTAATGGGGAATAATAGCCTCCCAACAAAACATTTTCTCTATTCTCTCTCTCCCCTTTTTGCCCATTTCCCGCCGTTTTTCAGCGTCCTGCAAAAGAGAGGAAAGCATCTCCACCAAACTATCAACCGAAAAGGCGACACTTTGGGTCAAGTAGAAGTGATCTGTTTCCCATGCTCCCATCAGTGCCAAAAGATTAAAATCCTCGTCACATTTTCCCCACCATGTTGGCACTAAGTAACCTGTTTCTCCATCAACGATGATTTCTCGATATCCATCCCAATCCGTCGCCACAACAGGGAGGCCACAAGCCATCGCCTCTAATAACGCAATTCCAAAACTTTCCTCTGGAGTATGAGATAGGGAGACAAAGATATCTGCTGCATTGTAAAGGGATGGTTTGGCTGATTCAGGAATGGAGGTGAGCATTATGATGTAGTCTTTGACACCCAGTTCATCAGCGTATCGAGCAAGTTGCTGGGTAAGACCTGGTGGGTATTCCTGTCCTGCCAAAACAAGCCAACAGGAAGGAAAGGCTTTAAGAACTTCTCGGAAGGCTCTAAAGAGTGGCAGAAAATCCGTCTTTGTTATGGTGAGGCGACCAATATAAAGGATGATCAACCCATCCAATGGTAATTGCCACTGCCGTCTGGCTAACTCTTTATCCATAGACAAAAATCGGTTTGGGTCAATCCCTAAAGGAATGAGGGTGGTTATTTGCTCCAATTTTGCCAGTTCCATTTTCTGTGGAAGAACTTGAGAGGCAAAGGAAAGGAGACGGAGGAGGGCTATCCTTTGAGCGTTACTACTACAAATGAGTTTGTCCCCTTCTGTAACGCCGTGAAGTAGGGAAGTGGCAAGGAAAGGGATCAGAAGGGCATAACTTATCCCATGCATCGTTGCGGTGCAAATAAAAGGCTCTTTGGCAAATTGACGCAAAAGAAGTAAGTTTCCCCAATCGGGAGGGGGAGTGCAGTGAAAGGCTAAGAAGGTTTCGTTACGAATGGCTTTAGGTAGTTCAACAGCAGGGCGAAGGACAAAACGATGGACGGGAATCCCTTGCTGCCTTAAACCCTCCCGAAATGAGAGACACACTGCCTGAGAAGGGGGAGAGACAAACACATCAATGGTCTCAATTTGTTGGACATACTTAAAGAGAGCCTTCAAAAATTCCACACCCGCAACTTTTGCCCCAAAAATCGCCCCCTGAAAGCGAAGGTCAGGATCCCAATAAGTTGCTGTTATCCCGATCTTCATCCCTTTCATTACCTCCCTTTTCAAGATGAGTTAGCCCGCTTGCCATGCAAGCCTCGTAAATCTGCCTTTTCGCCAAAGAAACATAAAACGCTGTTCTCTGACAAGCCATCGGATCAGGCTCTATCAAGTAGCCTGTGGCGTAATAACTTGCCACCATGCACACCCCTAGGCAGAAGGAACGAAGGGCGCACTGGTGACATTTTAACCCGACATAACGATTCAAGACATAAAGTTCCTGACGGCGAAAATTGTCCAACCCTTCCTGAACAGTTCCGAAGCGATAACTCTCTTTCAACTCCTTGTTTCCCAAGAAAACAGAACAAGGAAATATTTCTCCAGAAGAAGTCACTGTTATACTACTAACCCCTGCATAGCACCCGAAATAGCACCCAAAATCACTTTGAACCGACTTCCCATCCGCTTTTTTTTTTACAAGTTCCTCCACCTTCTCAAGGTCTTGAAGGGGAGAGATCCAAGTTGTGGATGATCCTTGCTTGTCTATGCTACGGAAATGTTCGACGATTTTTTTTTTATCTGCTGCCAATAAACTTTACGGTCATCAGGTCTCCAAATCACTCCAAATGCGGGCACGATCACGAGGCTGCTAACCCCATGCTCTGATAGGAACATGACGCTGTCAAAAAGTAAGGGAGCAGTGTCAGGCATTACTGTCATGCGCACATCAAAAGTTTTATAATACTCCTGCAAAAGTTGAAACCCTTTCCAGACAAGAGAAAAAGAGGGACGGTCTTTGACCATTCGCCGGTGACGATTATGGGCATCCGGAAGACCGTCCATGCTGAGCATGACAGGAATCCGATGGTCCCTGAGAAAACGAACCCTTTCAATGTTCAAAAGAGTGCCGTTGGTTGTAATAGAAAAGGAGACCTGCTTGCCACTTTCTTGAGCAATCTCCTCAGCATACTCAACGGTGCGTCTTAAAACGGGCCAATTGAGCAGCGGTTCGCCACCAAACAAAAAGATGCTAATCGCCTTTTCATCTCCAGACCATTCCTTTATAAGCCGTTCCACTGTCATCTGAGCCAATTCTAAAGGCATTAACCGTTTCGGCTTTAACCCTTCAAAACAATAGGTGCAGTTTAAATTACAGCCATCAGCCAATAAAAGTTCCACATTGGTGATGGGCGGTAAAGATATGGAACGGATCTCATCACAAAAGGCACGCAAAATTCTCTCCATGTCAGCAAGGGTATAAAGTTTTCCCCTTAATTTGTGCTGAACGAGACGAAGAAAATTCTTTCGTCCCAACGGACTAAGGTCATTTTTCACGAATTTCATACTATTGCACCCCCTGTTCTGATTGGCTTTTAGGTAGTGCACAAAAAGCAGGTAATAAAGGTAATGTCGGGATTTGTCCCAGGTAGCAGTTATCCTTTTGAATAACCGTCGCCCACAAGAAGTGACGCTACAAGTATCTGCCCCTCATTTACCTACAAATTGACCACGCTAATAACTTTTTAGCGCTATTGATCGCTTCGTCCTTCAGGAAATCCCAACGGCTTGAGAGCAAGTAAAAGTGCCACCACCGTGACAGTTAACACAGGTAACACAGGTAGTAGGACAGTTGCCGCCGTTAGGACAAAAAGTGCAAGTAAAGTTACAAGGTCCTTGTTCGTTACAAGGTTCTGGTTGCATGGTGGAATTGGGCAGAACAGAACGAGTGATAGCATGAGCCTCTTCGCTGCTAATTGCCGAACTGAGGGTCGTCAACCCCATGAGACCAAGCATCCCACCCAAGAACTTCTTGATCCATTGCCGTCGTCCTTCTAAAAGCATCGCCTTTCTACCTCCTTATTTCTTCAGCATTTTTCCTCAGGATTCTACAGCCTCTCAACGAGCTACCACACCAGTCCGCTGACTCATCTTTTTGCTCGTCCCTTAATAAATAATATGCACTGAACTACCTGTTTTATAACCTGAAGGCGATGCCGCCCTCCTTGTTGACCTCATCACGGTGTTTCTCAGCCATGCCCCTCAAAGCAGCCCGCTCAATAGGTCTTTCAGTTTTCTAAGAGCCTGCTGTTTTATCTTGCTGATCATTGGCTGGCTGATTTCCATCTCCTGGGCAATTTCTGTTTCTGTCCACTCATCCCAATACAGTCGCCTGATCACCTGTCTCTCCCGTTCGCTCAGTTGCCTCATCGACCACAAAACGAAGCAGCGCCGCCACTCCCTTTCCATCTGCTCCATCTCCACCTGTCCACAAACTTCCATGCTCTCTTCAACCTCTTCTCTCTCACCCGCATCATGAGCCCTTTGAAGATGCCCACAGCAAATGGCAAAATATGCCCACTCCCGCCGATGGAAATCCCGTAAGGCGATTAACACTTGCTGGAAGATAAAGGCTTCTAAGGGGACACCTTGTTGCTCGTCAAAGCGAAAGCACGCCTCAAAGGCAGAGGCTTGGGCAATGGCATCCAGTTCTTCCTGCCATTGATGGCAGTCCCAATGGGGCGGGCGACGCCATCCCCTTGCTCGTTGCAAGGCAGTTTGGACAGCTTTTAGCACCTTTGGGGGCAATTCTCCCATGCCCGACCACCTTCTTGTCAGAATGGGATGACTGCCCACCATTATAGCGAAAAAAAAAAAGTTGCTGTCAATAGAGGGCAAAGGACAGAACGGCTCGCTGATGCCTTAAGAGTAACTGAGGAAAGTTTCAAGAGCGACCCTTTTGTCAATGCCCTTTCAACGCACTGCCACCAAGCGCATCCGCATCGGCGGTAGGGCGATGGTGATGGTGTTGTCGGTGATGGGCAAGCGTTCGCCTGTCAAGGCGTTCGTCGCTTCGTTCACTTTCAGCATGGCTTTTTTGCTCAAGCGCACTTGCGCCGTCACCGCTTCTTTCGCCGATAAGTTGCTGACGACGAGCAGCCAACGGACTTGCCCATTAACAGTGCGCCGATAGCCGCTGACCTTCAC
>Ga0079998_109320_pt2 | contig 12843 bp, 17 predicted proteins | sample PerSpoBPS_BMetaG_FD_69201 | JGI IMG/M metagenome (GOLD analysis project Ga0079998, IMG submission 69201) | Thermal spring microbial communities from Yellowstone National Park, Wyoming, USA - Perpetual Spouter B (PS_B) MetaG (SPADES assembly)... | ecosystem: Environmental > Aquatic > Thermal... | reverse complement strand
TAGCTTTTTCTGCTTCCTTGACCGCACTGTCCAGCTGGAACCGATCTGGGCTCCCAAGCTTTGGCAGGTGAAGATAACGAGGCTAAAGGAGAAGCCATTGAGAAAGCAACCTGCTGAATGGCCTGGAAAGGATGACGAGGAGCTTCCTTTTTAGGTCAGCTGGAAGCTTGGGACAAGGTGAGGAAACTTCTTCTGGCGGAAAATTGTAGTATTGATCCACGAGGGCTATTTCTTTAAAATCTAACCCTGATGTTTTTTAGTCTATAGTTCAGGCTGAGGATGGGGATGTCCAAATGAGAGGTTTTTCAGAACGACATCAAGCCAGAAAGGCAACCTGTGGGTTAACTAAATGAGGTTTATTTTAGCTTTTAGGGTTAACTAACTTTTAGATAGAAAGGAAAAACTTGGTTAACCTTTTCTTTTACCGAAAAGGGGTGCGATAAGTGCAAAAATGAATTACTTTCAGCTAAAACCCTTCCCACATAGGTTAACTAAGTTTCACTGTTTGCCTCCAAGGTTGGTTAACCACCAGGGCGTGATTAACTAATGTTCCTTCCTTTGGACGCATGTTAGCTAACCAAGATTGCGGTTAACTAAGTCTTTCCTTTTTGTGTCTGACTTAGTTAACCCTCTTTAGTCGGTTAACTAAGTGTCCATAATTTTAGCCCTTGTTAGTTAACCCGCTTTAGATGGTTAACTAAGTCCCTTCCTTTTGCATAGCAGTTGGTTAACCCGCCATGTGGTTAACTAAGTTTCCATCCCAGCCCGCAGACATAGTTAACCCGCCCGCAGGAGATTTTTGTTTTCTTTTTCTCTTTTCTTTTAGAGGAGAACGAAAAAAGAAAAAATCCCTTTCTATCACCGGCAATTTTTTCGTAAGAAAAAATTGCGTGAATTTACGAAGTAAATTCACTATCTCTAAAAGAATATATACTCTAAAAAATTAAGCAAAAATCGTGCCAACTGCGTCAAAGCCTTGTGTCTCAAGGGTTTGATGGCGTTCCAGTGGGTCGGGAGGTCGGACAAAAAGGTTTAAACCTCGGACAAAAAGGTTTAAACCTCGGACAAAAAGGTTTAAACCACCGCCACCCTACCCCTCTCAAGTGCTTGAAAGACAAGGGCAGGAGGAGGGCATTTTTTCCATTTTTCTTTAGCGAAAAGTGAGGCTTTCTTTTAGCGAAAAGTGATAGCGAAAAGTGAAATTTCCTTTAGCGAAAAGTGGTAAACTGCTGTAGACGGATTGGTTATTATTTGATAATTATTCTCATTTAGGAGGCAGTTTAGGGAAGAGGGAAAAGGCTTGTGGAAGCTTATTGGTTTTGGTCTTCTCCTTTGTCTTTTCTCTTTCTTTTCCTCTTACTTTCTCTGACTGCCTTTTTGAACCGTTCAATGAACTCTTGGATTTCTTTATCTAACTGCCTCTGAAGTTCTATAGCCCTAATTCTCAGGACTTCCATTGGGTAGCGTTCAAGAACGACCGCATCTTCCTCAAATCTGTAGCCCTTGAGGAAGCCTACTTCTACGAGTTCATTCAATGCCATACGAAGATAATTTCTGGCTTTGTTTGGTTGATCTGTGGTAATCCTTGCCCTTTGAATGGCTGTCTCAATCTTGACCCTGCTAATGGTAGAGTTTGCGGTTAGGAAGGCATGCAGGTTGATAGCGCTGGGTCTTCTGAGGAAAAAGGCAAAGGCGTAGTAATACCACAAAGATGCATAGTCTTCAAGGAACTTCATGAACTCCGCAGTCAGAACTATGGAAGTCCTCCCATCCTTTTCTATCTCAAACCCTCCAGAAATCACAAAGACCGCCCTTTTTCTTTGAGGGTAGTAGTATATGTCGTATCTACACTCGGTAAGCGCCTTAAGAGTTTGGGTAAGTTCTTTCCAGTTGGTGTTTTTCATAAGCCCAAGCAATCTGTAAGTTTCAATGGATACCCTCAACCCCAGAGTAGGGTCCATCTTTTCCGCCTTCCCATACCTCAAAAGCCCAAGCAAACACCGCCATGCGGTGATAGTCAGCGGGTTTTCAATCTTGACTTGGGCATACTCTGTGGTTATCAAAATCTCTTTCTCGTGCAAGGACACAGGCGGGAACCTTAAAACATCCGCAGGCACTTCTACCGCATACTTTTCGTCAAACTTCCCACGCATTCCAGTAATATATCACACCTAAAAATCTACATCCAAATCCTCGGGAAATTCTTCCTCTCCTTCTATTTCCTCCCTCCTCCACAAATGACCCATATAGTTCCTAAAGGCAGTCGTTTTTTTATCAAAAGCCAACTTCACTATCCCAGTGGGACCATGACGATTCTTTGCCAAAATCACTTCCGCCACTCCCTCTTCTTCTGGAGAAGGAAGAAGTTCATATGCAGAAGGCCTGTGGATAAAAATCACTATGTCCGCCACCTCTTCAATCTGTCCGCTTTCTCTCAAATCCGCAAGCTGTGGCCTTTTACCCCGCCTTTGTTCTACCTGACGGGAAAGCTGTGAAAGTGCCACCACAGGAATTTGAAGTTCTTTGGCAAGGGCTTTTAGTTCCATTGAAACCTCCGCCACCTCTTCCTGACGAGTATGCCTCACAAAAGGCCCTCGGAGAAGCTGAAGATAATCCACAAAAATTACCTCTATACCCTTCTCCTCCCTCAGCCTCTTGCTTCTCTCCCTCAACTCCACAATGCTTAGCCTCGGGCTGTCATCTACGTAAAAAGGTCTTTGCGAAAGCTTCATACCAAGACCCACAAGTTCCTCCCACTCCTTTTCACCTAAAAACCCCATCCGTATATTCCAAAGAGAAAAACCAGAAAGAACAGAAAACAGTCTAAACATAAGCTGACGCTTTGTAGTCTCCAGCGAGAATACCGCCACAGGAACATCCCACGAAAAAACAAGATATGACGCCACAGACAGCATAAACCCGCTTTTCCCCACCCCAGGTCTTCCAGCTACAACCACAAGATCCCCAGAATAGAAGCCCGTAGTCAGCTTATCAAGGTCTAAAAAACCCGTAGGTAGCCCACATATTAGCCTATCACTGTGCCTCGCCCTATCAATAGACACTAAACACTCCGTAATCACCTCTCTTATATGCTTCAACTCTCCCATGTGCTTTATTTTATTAACTCAAAAATCCAAACCCTCCTCCTCTTCCTCTTCCTCAGTCTCTTCCTCAGCCTCAGAACCAACATAAGGAAGAGGCTTGAAGGCGGTAGTGTCCTTATCAAAGGCAAGCTTTACTACTCCAGTAGGACCTTGACGCTGCTTTGCCACAATTATCTCCGCCACCCCCTCCTCCTCTGGCATAGGCACCTTCTTGTAATACTCAGGCCTGTGAATGAAAATGATTAGGTCCGCATCCTGTTCAATCTGTCCGCTTTCCCGCAAGTCCGCCAACTGCGGCCGTTTATCACTACGCTGTTCTACTTGACGAGAAAGCTGTGCAAGGGCTACTACAGGAATTTGAAGTTCTTTGGCAAGGGCCTTCAGGCTTTTTGAAATCTCCGCCACCTCCTCTTGGCGAGAACTCCTCCTGTATGGCACCCCCAAAAGCTGCAAATAATCCACAAAGATTATCTTCACCCCCTTCTCTTGCTTTAACTTCCTACTCTTTATCCTCAGTTCTGTGGTGGTAAGATTGGGATTGTCATCCACATAAATTTCCCTTGAGGAAAGTTCCAAAGTCGCATTCACAATCTTCTCCCAATCATCATCCCTCACATACCCATGCCTTATGTTCTGAAGAGGAACCCCAGAAAGCATAGAAACCATCCTCATCGCCAACTGCTCCTTACTCATCTCCAAAGAAAATATCGCCAAAGGAACTTTTTCATTCAAAGCAAGATGTAAAACCATAGACAACATAAAACTGCTTTTCCCCATCCCAGGTCTTGCCGCAATCACCACAAGGTCCGAAGGCTGAAACCCCGCCGTCAGCCTATCAAGTTCTAAAAAGCCTGAAGGCAAACCAGTAATCAACCTCTCCGCCTTCCTCCTCTGTTCAACAAACTCCAAAATAGCATTCAACGGTTCCTTAATGTGATAAAACGGGCTTGTTTGATGCTTCAGGGATATCTCATACGCCCTCTGAGAAATCATCTCCACCAACGCATTAAAATCTGGATTCTCTTTACTACCCCTCAAAACTTCAATGGACAAATCTATCAGCTTCCTTAGCCCTGCTTTCTCCTTCACCGACCTTATCGCCTCATAAAGCAGCACTCCCTCCGCCGCCTCTTGGGCCAACTCATACACCAACCCCATACTTATCCTGTCCTGCAACTGCATCCTCTCCAAATAGTTCTTCAACACAATATCATCCCAATCCTTCCCCTTCTCATCCCAAACTCTGTAAAGCACCAAAAACAATAGCCTATGCGTCTCAAAGTAAAAATCCTCCTCCCGCAAATGCTCAAGAACAGCAGGAATATTCTCAGGATCCTTTATCATCGCTCCCAATACCGCCCTCTCCGCTAACTCATCCACTGGATACTCAAAGTCCGCCATAAAGGTTATTTTAACCCCTCCCGCCCAGTGATTGTTCTCTTCCGTGAACACTTTTACCGAAAAGTGTTCTACTGAGTAGAAAAATGGCCCCCTTTTAGCGAAAAGTCTTGAAATGAGTTCAAGAATGAACTATGAGAATAATTCTCATTTAGCCACCACCTCACCTCATGCTAACCACTAATCCCCCACCTTTTCCACCTTACCTACCTTTCCCACTTCTCCACCCTCTCCACCTTTCCCACCTACCCCATCTCCTCCACCTTCACCTGCCTTCCCGCCCAGCGGCTGTTCTCTTTAATGAACACTTTTAGCGAAAAGTCATCTACTGAGTAGACGGATTGGTTATTATTTGATAATTATTCTCATTTAGAAAGTTTGGATTACCAACCGTCCACCTCTCCGCCTCCAGACTAACAACCTCACCACCTTTCACCGCCTTCTTCTTAACAACCTCTCCGCTGTCTTACCCTACATTTTCATTTGTAGGGTAAGATTTCTCCATAAAAACCTTTCCGCAAGTGAAGGAATGTGAGAATTGGATTGGGGGTGTGGAACTGACTTGATTACTTGATTGAGAACTCTCCACCCTGCCTGCTTCCCTAACGCACCCCCCAGCAAGGATGCGGTGAGGTAAAAATACAATTCTTTATAAACGCAATCTCCAGTTTTCCCTCCTCGCTAAAACATCTATTAAATCGCTTGCTTGTATGTCAGTCATTAAACCTATAATACTGTCGGAACCCACTCTGATATAGCCAAGAGGTTCTCTATCAGGTTCGTCCTCGCCAACGTAATAACGCAACTTTACCATTTCTAAATCTACTCTCTTGCCTATCCTTCCTCTTAGTTCTAGCTCTACCAAGTAAATAAACGGTTCATCTTTGAGTTCATACACAGACACACATCCCTCATCGCTATACAACCGCACCCGTAGAGAGTTTAAAACCTTGTCATATGGCACCGTTCCCTCAGCTTGTTTAAACATGTAATACTTGCTATAAAGGGGCGCCTTAAACTCAAACCCTTCAACCTCCGCCACTTCTACAAACTTAGCCATCAAAAAGTCTGAGGTTATGGCTTCCAAGATTTGTAAAAGCTTCGGCGATGCCTCAAAAAGCTTTTGTTCCATCATGGCAACTGCCTCCTTACTTAGTATTTTACATCAAAATTTACTATCTGTCAAGTCTTATCCTACAACGCACAATGTAAGGTAAGAAAGTTATCATATTCACCCACATGAGGTTTGGCTTTGTGGAAACTCCGTTGGAGATAGCACGTCTTTTGGTTGATTTAGCCTCTGTTGGACAGGATGCTTCTGTTCTTGATACGGGTTGTGGCAGAGGAGTTTTTCTTCAGGTTCTAAGGGAAAGAGGATACAAAAACATTTATGGGATAGAGTTAGATGAAGAACTTTTTCGCCAGTGCAGGGAAAACTTTGAAAACGTGATTTTGGGTGATTTTTTGTCCTATGAGTTTGAACAGCCCTTTGACTTAATTGTAGGAAACCCTCCCTACGTTCATTTTAGCCATCTTCCCAAGCCCTTAGCGGAACGTGTGAAAGAGATAACAAAAACTGGCGAGGCAGATATTTACTATGCTTTCATTCTAAGGGCTATCTCCCTCCTAAAAGAGGGCGGAGAACTCATCTACATCGTGCCCTACCACTTTTTCTACAACACACATGCCAGCCGCCTCAGGCAAACCCTCTTATCCACTGGCAAGATAGAACTCATCATAGACCTGGATGAAGTTCATCTGTTTCGTGGTGAAAGCCCAGAAACGGTGATATTCAAGTTCAAAAAAGGCCAATATGACCTCAAAAGGGAGAAGATAACAGTCCTTAGACTAAAGCATACGAAGGCAAAGCCTCTTGAGATATACACAAAGGCAAAGGAAGTTTTAGAGGACAAGTCCAGCAATGACCTCTTTAGCTACTACCTAATCCCTCACTTTTTGCACTCTCAGAGTTGGAGTGTTTATGTATTCACATCCTCTTTTTCTTCCAGCCTAAGGCTAAAAGACATTGCAAAGGTGGGAGTCGGGCTGATTTCTGGGCTGGAGAGGGCTTTTCATGTGTCGGAGGAAGAACTGGAAAGCTTTGAGGATAAAGAGAGGGCTTTGATTAGAAAGTTCGTCAAAGCTAAAAACTGCAAGAGGTTTTTGGTAGAGGGCTACCAGCTTTACATCCTAATAGACACCAACATAAAAAGCGAGGAAGAACTCAGGGAAAACTTCCCAAACATCTACAGAAAGCTTCTTGCGTTTAAAGACATCCTCCAAAACAGATACCTGTCCAAAGGGAAAAGCTGGTTCCACTGGCAGGCCATGAGAAACTACAGGTTCTTAATGCAAACCCTAAGCAAAAGGAGAATTTATGTGCCCGCATTGGACAGACACCCACAAAGCAGGTTTAGCTTGGGAGAAGGCGGGCTTCTGCCCCATGGAGATGTTCTTTTTATCCAGCCCTACAACGAAGAAGACACCCTGTGGCTACTTGGCTACCTAAACAGCACCCTCTTCAGAGAATACTACCTCTCAAGAGGCCCAAGACGAGGAGGAAGAGTATCTTTCACCCAAAGGCATCTTGAAAACTGCGAAATCCCACTCCTTCCAGAAAAGACAAAAGCCCAAATAAGTGAAATCGTAAAGGAAATCCTGTCCAAGAACTCCAACGCACAAGCCCTTGAGAAAGAACTGAATAAACTTTTCACCCTACAAAAATAGGCACGCATAGGGCGGAAGCGGATGCATCAGCGTGAAAGCAAACTCTGCGTGAATAGCTTTACCACTTTCCTTTGGAAAGAAAAGCGGGTCTCCCTTTGAGGTAATGAAAAAGACACCTTCCCCAGAAACCTCTTCTTTTGGATAGCCAAGCCACCTGCACACAGGCTTGTCAAACCTCTTCAAAACAGAAAAATCCCTCTTCCTTATCTCCTCAGGCACAAAAGAAAAAGCATCCTCTATGTATTGGCGGGCTTTCTTTTTGCTAAAGAAGATGGGACGAAACTTGCCCAAATCCATGAATATAAACCTATATACCTCCTCCCCAAGAATTATCTCCTGATAACAAAAACCCTCCTTCCAAACCTCCCTCTCCACCCACAAACCCACCACCCGCTTGTTAAACAAATACTCCCCACTATAAACAAGCTCATACACATCCCTAAACTTCACTCCCATAAGCATTAGTATAACTCCTTTTCAAACTATTCACTCAAATGAACATTTTTAGCGAAAAGGTGGTAAAATGATAGTAAGGAGGTGGCGGTGGTGTTTGATGAACAGATTAAGCTTGGGTTGGAGCTTGTGGAACTTAGGAAGGTTGGGTGGAGGTTTCTTCCCAAGTGGTATAGGGATTTGATGCTTAGGGTGCTTAAAAGCAGGGTGCTTTCTGGGAGGGTGCGTGCAGGGAGTTATACGGTGATGTCTCTGGAGGAGGTAAGGCGGACGCCTTATTGGCAGATAACTTACAAGTGGGAGGTGTATGATGAGGTGTTGAGGGAGTATTTGAGGAGTAAGCTTTTTGTGGATGAGACGGACCCTGTTTATAGGGTGTATGAAGCTATTAAGAAGTTGAAGGAGGAACTTTACAGGCGGAATATCAATTTGATTTACACGGTGATGAGGAGGATGAGGGTGAGGGCGGAGGATTGGGATGAGGTATTTTCGGTGTGCAGTTTTGCCCTTTTGAGGGCGATAGATGGGTGGGACCCTACAAAGGGTGCCCTTTCCACCTATGCCTATCAATGGATAGCCTCTGCCATTCAGGATTACTATGAAAAGCAGACGAGAGTTTTTGCTTACTCTTACAATGCATACATAAACGACGACAAAGAGGACACCTTTGAGATATTCCTCTCTGCGGAGGATACCTCCCAAGAGAGGGTGGATGTGGAGGTCCTTCTTTCCAAACTGCCGCATCAGGAAAGGGAAATAATCCAGCTTAAGTTCTTCCACAACTACAGGGAAAGGGAGATAGCAAGCATGCTGGGACTACCCTTTTCCTTTGTGAATTCTGTAATCAAACGGGCACTGGCACGGCTTCGTAAGCTTATCCTTGTAGAAACTCCGCAGGAGGTGGCACTGGCGTGAAAATGGCAAGGTATCAGGTGGTAGTATCGCTTTTACCAGAACTTTTTGAGAAGTTTGAAAGAAAAAGGCTGAATTCTCTTGGCAAGGAAGTAATCAAAGAGGTCCTATCTATGGGAGAGTCTTGTCTTATAGATGTGCCCAGTGGGGTGGTGGAGGAACTTTGCAAGAAAGCCACTGTGCGTAAAAAGTTCTATGTAGATAAGAAGACATACCTAAGGTGGAAAAGCATTCCGATGATATTCAAAAGATGGGCGTTCTATTGGATAAACAAAAAACTTCAAGAAGCGGCGAAGGTAGAACATGAAGGTGTTAAAGGTTAAGATAAAAAGGCTTCCACATGCAGAGGGCTTACCGCTGCCCTTTTACGCCACACCAGGGGCTGCAGGCATGGACCTTCTATACGCAGGCTATGAAGAGGTGGTTCTAAAGCCCTTTGAAAGAAAACTTCTTCCTACAGGCATAGCCATAGAACTGCCTGAAGGCTGCGAAGCCCAGGTGCGTCCAAGAAGCGGGCTGGCTTTGAAGCACGGTATAACCGTTTTGAACACACCAGGCACCATAGACGGCGACTACAGAGGAGAAATAAAGGTCATTCTTATAAACCTGGGTAATGAAGATTTTGTCATCCGCAGGGGAGACCGCATTGCCCAGTTGGTGGTTGCCCCGGTAGTCAGGGTGCAGTGGGAGGAGGAAAAACACTATGATAAACTTTAGAAGGAGGTGGAAGTTATGAGGACTTTTTTCTTAGTGGATGGATATTTGAAAGTGATGGAATGGCTAAAGGATGCTGGTAGGATGTTTGCCCCGCACCCTCTCACTATAAACCAAGCAAGGGAAGTGCTTCAGAAGGGTTTTATCAGTTTGGTTGAGGATAAAACTGTAGCTGATGTGGTTTCAACGCTTTTGGGTATTGAAGTGCCTGTCAATCAGGCGGGCTTACCTCTTCAGGAAAAAGACATCTTAATCGTAGTTCATACGGAACCTCTTGAAGGATGGCGGGCGTTAAGCAGAAGCGAACTTCTTAGCAGGGTTTCATTTATGCTGGTTATGGTAAAGTAATCCTCTACCTTCCCTTCATCTTCAGCCTTAACATCTTATCTTTTAGCAGTTTTGTTTCCCTCACAAGAGTATTCCTCACCAAGCTTGCTATCTGCTTGCCCATTTCTTGGGTATAGTCTTCTTTCACAATTCCAAGATCAATTGCTTTGTTTGCAGTCTCCACAAACTCATCAAAAGTCTTCTCATCCACAAATATAGTCATCTCCCTCAAGCCATTCCGCTGCACTTGAATGCTTAGCTTCCTTATCCAATAAGCAGCCTCTCCAAGCGGGTCATCTATGCTTGCATTCTCTATCTCCTTCAAAAACTGCCTAAGACCGTCCTCCCAACCCTCTCCCAGCTTTTCTCTCACTCCCTTTGGCACGTATATACACCCTTCAAAGAACTCCTTTGGCTGCACTCCCTCCTTGCGGGCTTTCTCCAAAAGCAAGGCGTTGATTGTCAGAAGTTTGCGAACCAAACTCTCCTCATCCACACCTAAAACAAGGGCAAGTTCTGAAAGAATGTTTCTGTCTTTTACCTTGCCCACGTCCAAACTACCTCTCTGTCCTTCACGCTGTAGTTCAGCCTCCCTACCCATATTTCCGCATACAACTTCCCCTTCTTACACTCAAAAACACCAAAGAGGGAAAAGTCCTCGTAAACCAGCTGACACTCACTGGAACCTATTACCCTCCGTGGAACATTTTTCTCCTTCTGACACACCCGGTCAAGGTTTCTAATACACTCCTCTCCAGCAGTCTGCCACTCTTGAGAAGCCCTCTCCACATACCGTGAGGGAAACGCCAAATAAACTATAAGCCCATACATTACAACTGCAACTAAACCTACCGCTATGGCTATAAACCTCTCCTCCTTCGTCATCTCTAAGATTATTTTATGTTAATGGGGTAGAACAAAAGAACTATGAAGCAGGAGAACCAAAACCTAAAGGAACTCTACGAAAAGGACTTCTACCTGTGGGTGCAGGAAAACCTCAAGCTTTTGAAGGAAAAGAAGTATGACCTTGTGGACTGGGAAAACCTTTTGGAGGAGATAAGGTGTTTGGGCGAGTGGTATGTGGAAAGGGCAGTTGATTTGATGGTAGATATTTTGAAGAACCTCTACAAGTGGGAGAAATTCAGGGAAGGCAAAGATGAAGGGAACGACTGGGTGAAAAGCATAAACAACGCAAGGAATGAACTGGATGTTGTCCTTCTAAGGCAGCCAACGGTCAGGGCAAAAGCCCAAGAGAGGGAAAACATCCAAACCGCATGGGAGTTGGCGGTCTATAGCTTGATTAACTGGTTTGAAGAACCTGAAAACCACCAGAAAGCTAAAAAATACTTTGGCAGGCTTCCCACAGAAGAGGACTTCCCAAAGGAGTGTCCTTATACTTTTGAGCAGATTATGGATTACGAACCGTGGGTGCAGTTCTTCTAATCATAGAATTCATACCTTGACCTCTTTGGGATAAGCTGGGTTTATCACGATTTCTCCCTCTGGCGTTATTAGTTTTACTCCTTCGTAATACACATGATACACAGTGCGGGGGTAAAGCTGATAAATTTCTGTGTTGCGATAGCGGAAGTATCTTACCTTTTCTGGCTTATATACCGTTTGCCCGTTTTCTTCAAAAACCAACATGTTTGGTTTCTTATAAACCAAGATTATTTCTGAGTCCAGTCTTCTGTATAAGAAGAAGTTCTTTGTGGTGTTGATATTGGACACGCCCTCAACATAGAAATCGTATATCTTTTCCACACCCAAGTCCCTAAGCAACACAATATCATCGGCAATTTTCTTAGGCTTCAAACACAAGTCTTTTATTATGTCGTCGTATAACAGGTTGATATCGCCGAAATTAGCCAGCCAAAGCCCGAGGTCTTCTATAAATTTTTCTTTCCACATGGTGGAACCTCCTTAATAAAAGTAAATGCTATAGCCCTCTTCTTCATAGCCCTTCACAAAACCCTCCAGTTCTTCTCTCTTAAGAAGTTTACAGCAATCGTGGGTTTTTGCCACTACCAATCCCAGCGGCTTTCCCTCCACCCATACAACCATGTATTTGAACTCATCCATAGAAAAAGCTTCCCTCGTGTCTCCGTAGACCACAAAATAAACGCATGGAGTTATTTCGTATATGCGAATCACCGAGTGATAATGCCCCCCGTCGTTATGCTTCACATCACCGTATCTTTCCCAACAATCACAGGGTTCCTCCATAAATATCACATGTTCCAACGCTGGCAGACTGTCTATTATCTTTGTCAACTCTTCATCCCTGTTCAGCCCATAAACATCATCAAAGCTAAAGCTTTCCACATAGACATTCCCAAGTTCTCCCCTATCGCAATACTCCCTTATGTCCTTTTCGTATTTGCATTCCATAGCAGAACCTCCTTTTTGGTTTTGGAAATTTCTAATCATACCTCCACCTCCTTCAAAGTTTTCAAAAACTCAAAGTGTTCCTCTGTAGCATACTCTTTAGCAATCTCCTTCAAGATTGCCTTAACTTCTTCAGGTCTTGTGGTGTAATACCCACTTGGTGCTTTTATGCCACGCACCGCAGGATGCAGAAAGCTTTCCAGAGGGCGTATCTTGGGATTTTTGTAATATCTGAAGAGATGCTTGACCTTCTCCCATACTTCGTGAGGCACCCTCTCCGAGAGGGTGTAGTATATAAGACCTCTGCCGCCTTCTCCGTATCCTTCTCCCGCAACTCTCACAATCTCATCCATCAACGCAGAGAGAACCCAGCCACTGAGTTTCTCTTTCCACTCCCTTAGCTTCCTTATCTTCTTTTTCTTCTCCGCCATTTGCGACAACCTTTCCGCCCACTCCCTCATATCCTCATCCTCAAACCAAGTATAAGGAACTCCCGCAATAAACTTTCCTCCTTTAAATAAAGCATACCTGTAGCCTTCCCAGTCCTCCCTCAACTCCACCCTCTTTAGCATCACATTCTCCTCAAACTCCCTCGCCTGCCGCACCATTTGATAGATTTCCAAAAGCCTATCCTTTGATATTACCTCCTCTACTTGAGAAATATGGGTCTTTAAGAACGGCGTAGAATAACCATTCACCCACCCAAATATCACAGTCCCGTCTTTCCAAAATACTGGTTCCAACTCTCCCTTCTTCACAAGTTCCACAGCCTTTATTAGCTTTTCTCTCTCCATAGCACCACCTCCTTTCAGAATATTAT
>Ga0079998_115304_pt1 | contig 12867 bp, 8 predicted proteins | sample PerSpoBPS_BMetaG_FD_69201 | JGI IMG/M metagenome (GOLD analysis project Ga0079998, IMG submission 69201) | Thermal spring microbial communities from Yellowstone National Park, Wyoming, USA - Perpetual Spouter B (PS_B) MetaG (SPADES assembly)... | ecosystem: Environmental > Aquatic > Thermal... | reverse complement strand
TGGTATAAGCAAGCAGCGAGGGCCTTTTCGCCTATTAGCGTCCCGGCCACTTCAAATAGTTATATTTGCCGTACCTTCGTTATCATGCTGAAGTGGCTCGTAGGGGTATTTGGAAGTAAGCGAGAGCGGGATATTGCGCGGCTAAAGCCCATTGTAGCTCAAATCAACCAGCATTATGCGACTTTGAAAGACCTTTCCGATGCGGACTTGCGATTGCAGACGACCCGCCTGCGAGAGAGGATTCAGGCTCATTTACGCCCAATCCAAGAGAAAAAAGCCCAGTTGGAATCAGACCTGCAAAGTGCCATCAAGGAGGGTGATATCAACGCTCAGATACGTCTGTACGAGCAGTTAGACCAGCTTCATCAAGAGCGCAACCGAGAGATTGAGAAAGTTTTGACGCAGCTGCTTCCCGAAGCTTTTGCGATTGTTAAGGAGACTGCCCGTCGCTTGACCGAGCACAAGCAGCTCGTCGTCCCTGCCACGGATTGGGACTATCAGATGGCGCAAAAGTACGGCCACATCCGCATAGAAAACGGCCAAGCCATTTGGCCTAATGTCTGGAAAGTGCGGGGCCATGAGATGGAGTGGAATATGATTCACTACGATGTGCAGCTGATGGGGGGGATTGTCCTGCATGAGGGTAAAATCGCTGAGATGGCCACAGGCGAAGGTAAAACCCTCGTCGCTACGCTTCCCGCCTACCTCAATGGGCTTACCGGCCTCGGCATGCACATCGTTACCGTCAATGATTACCTCGCCAAACGCGACGCAGAATGGAATGGCCCCCTTTTGGCTTTCCATGGACTGTCCGTGGACTGCATAGATTACTACCCTCCACATTCCGAAGAGCGCAAGCGAGCCTACCAAGCCGATATTACTTACGGCACCAATAATGAGTTTGGCTTTGACTACCTACGGGATAACATGGTTACGGCTCCCGACCAAATCGTTCAGCGGGAGCTCCATTATGCCATCATAGACGAAGTAGACTCCGTCCTCATTGACGAGGCACGCACGCCTTTAATTATCTCCGGGCCGGTTCAGCATAGCAACGACTACCTTTACGAGCAGTACCGAAACCTTATTGACCGTCTGGTCTCTGAGCAGCGGCGGGAAACCACCCAGCTTTTAGCCCAAGCCAAACGCCTCATTGAGCAAGGCAAAACTAAACCCGAGGAAGCCGGCAAACTTCTTCTACGCATCAAACGCACTACCCCCAAGTATCGCCCCTTCCTCAAATACTTAGCCGAACCCGGCATCCTCCCCATCTTAGAAAAAGCCGAAGCCTACTACTTAGAAGACAACGCCCGCCGCATGCCCGAAGTAGATGAGGGCATTCTCTTTGTCGTGGATGAAAAGAACCACAGCGTTGAGCTGACGGATCGGGGCTTGGAGCGGATTGCGCAGTATGGCGAAGACCCTACACTCTTTGTGTTGCCTGACCTGGCTTCCCAGCTCAGCGAAATAGACGGAAACCCCAACCTTTCCCCCGCCGAAAAAGCCGAAAAAAAAGAGGCCCTCTACCGCTCCTACGCCGAAAAGGCCGAGCGACTCCACGCTATTCAGCAGCTTTTGCGGGCTTTTGTTCTCTATGAGAGGGATGTAGATTATGTCGTGATGAACGGGCAGGTGCTGATCGTAGATGAGCATACTGGGCGGATTTTGCCGGGGCGGCGCTACTCCGAAGGCCTCCACCAAGCTATTGAGGCTAAGGAGCGCGTCTCTATTGAGGGAGCCACCCAGACCTGGGCTACCATCACTCTCCAAAACTACTTCCGAATGTATCACAAGCTTGCCGGCATGACCGGCACCGCCGAAACCGAAGCCAAAGAATTCTACGATATCTACAAACTGGATGTGGTGGTTATCCCCACCAACCGCCCCTGCATCCGCATAGACTATGACACCACCCTCTTCCTCTCCAAGCGAGCTAAATACAATGCCATCATAGAAGAAATCAAACGTTTGCATGCCCAAGGGCGACCGGTGCTGGTAGGGACTACTTCTGTGGAAGTGTCGGAGCTCCTCAGCCGCATGCTGAAACTCCAAAACATCCCGCACAACGTTCTCAATGCGAAGCACCATGAGCGGGAGGCGGAGATTGTGGCGCAGGCCGGGCTGAAAGGGGCTGTAACCATCGCCACCAACATGGCGGGGCGAGGAACCGACATCAAGCTCGGACCGGGCGTAGCCGAACTGGGCGGCCTGGCCGTGATTGGAACCGAACACCACCAAGCCCGCCGCATTGACAATCAGCTGCGGGGCCGAGCCGGCCGCCAAGGCGACCCCGGCTCCTCTAAATTCTACGCCTCCTTAGAAGATGACCTCTTACGGCTCTTCGGCTACGAACGCATGAGCCGCTGGATGAAGTTTTTCAAAGTCAAAGAAGACGAACCCCTGGAAGGCAAAATGGTCACCCGCACCATCACCAACGCCCAAATTCAGGTAGAGCGAAACAACTTCGCTATTCGTAAGCGGCTCTTAGAGTACGACGAAGTGATGAATTACCAGCGTCGAGCGATTTATGCGCGGCGGCGCAATGCCCTCTTTGGCGACAGGCTCGCCATAGACCTCTCTAATACCCTCCAAGACTTCCTCTATGGGCTGGCAGAACGTTATCGCAAGCCCGAGGATACCGAAGCCCTCCGTTATGAATGCCTGCGCACCCTCGCCTTCTTGCCCGACATCTCCCCCCAACTCTTAGAAGAGCCTACGGATGTCGTGGCTAATCACCTATATGAACAGGCTTATGCCCATTATCGCACTAAGCGGCAAAGAATCAATCAGCAAGTATATGAGGGCACGAAAGCCCTTCACAAACAGATTCCGCACGCCGAATGGCTCCAAATAGACTTCACGGCAGACGGCCAGCGCCGCCTCCCCATCGTCCTCCCCGTCATGCAAATCTTAGAAAGCGAAGGAGAAGTCGTCTTCACTGAAATAGAAAAAATGGTCTCCCTCAGTCAGATAGATGCTTTGTGGGTGGAGCACCTGCGTCAAATGGACGACCTCCGTCATGCTGTACAAACCGCTGTCTACGAGCAAAAAGACCCCCTCGTAGTGTATAAACTGGAAGCCTTTAAGCTCTTCAAGGACCTTCTGGACCGGCTGGCGCAGCAAATTTTAGGCACCCTCTTCCGCATAGAAATCTACGAGGAGCACATGACGCATCAGCGCCAAATCCAGACGCGAAGGGACTTCTCCCGGTTGCAAGCTCGACAAGCAGGTGAAGATTACTACTTTACACAAACCATCACGGCTCCCATGCCTACCCCCGCCGCCATCGCCGAAGCCGAAGGCGAAGCCGTCCCTTATTCCCCCTCCCATCCCCCAGAAGCCCATATCCCCCTCTCACGCCGAGAACGCCGAGCCCTCCAACGCCAACAAAAGAAAAAGCGTTCTTAGTACGCTAACTTTGTCTCATGCGGGCAGGTATCATACTCAGTATCCTCGCTCTCTTTGGCATTGTCGCTGCCACCTACTTCTACATGGAATCTCGCAAAAAAACTACTGAAATAAAGCGGCTCCAAGAAGAAAAAGTGGACTTAGAAAGTGAGGTCAGCGAACTCCAAGAGCGGGTCCAGAGCCTCAGCAAAGAACTGGAAAGAAAAGACTTAGAGCTCCAAGAGAAAGCTGACAAAGTGGAAGCCCTCTCCAAGGAAATCCAGCAGCTACGCGCTCGCATCGCGAAATACGCCGAAGAAGGCAAAATCTCCCAACGCCAGTTTGAAGAAATGAAGCTCAAAACCGAACAAATGGCCTATTACATTCAGAAGTATCAGGCCCGAATTCAAGAGTTGGAGGAAGAAAACAAAATGCTTCGGGAAAAGACGGCGGAGCTCTATCAAGAGGTTCAGAAAAAAGAGGAGGAACGCGAACAGATCCGGCAGGAAAAAGAGCGGCTGGAAGTCAAAGTGCGGGCTGCTTCTTACCTTAAAGCAGTAGAGTTTCGCTATGCCCTTATCAAAGACAATGGCAAAGAAGATTGGGAGACCGAATTCCGGGCTCGTCGCCTCCACAGGCTCAAAATTTGCTTCACCGTACTGGAAAATGAAGTGGCGGAGCCCGGCCCGCGCACGGCTTATATCGTCATCAGCGACCCCTCCGGAAAAGTGCTCACAAACTTCGCCGGCAGTAGTGGGTATTTTACCCTGATGGATACCGAACAGCCATATTCTGCAAAGGTGGAATTCTCCTATCACCGACAGCGACAAGAAGTATGTGGTGTCTTTATACGGGACAAGGACACCGAGTTAGAGAAAGGTAACTATCAGGTAGCGGTCTTTTGCGAGGGGGTGGAGATTGGACGAGGAACCTTTCACCTTAAGTAGGGGCGTGTCGGACTCCTCAGTTTGGCAGGAGGTGGCTAATGCCCTCCAAGCCGACTTCCCTCACGAAAAGCCCCATATCTTAGTCCTGGATGATTATCAGGCGAAATACCTTGAGTCTCAGCTTCCGGGCTACAAGGTAGATGGTCTATACTCTTACCTGAGCCAAAGGTGGAAGTTTTCTATCGCCAGCGGCAGCGATATTTATGAGGCCTTTCAGGATGCCTTGCAGAAAGTGCTACCTCAGCAACCCTCTCTCCCATTTTTAGAGGGGTGGAGCTATGCGCAGCACTTAGCCGAGGACATTCGGGAGATTCTCTTAAGCCTTTCTCCTCTTGGTGAGATGCAGGATTTACTAAAACCCCTGCGCTCCGCCTGGCAAGAGGTAGCCAACGAAAAAGCTCTTCAAGAGACTTTTGCGCTTAGAGGGGAGGACAATGATCTGCCATGGCTACAGGTACTCCCCTTGCCCCGAACCTACCCGGGCCCCGTCATGCGTACCCTCCAACAAGAACTCCCCCAAATCGCTGAAAAATTCCTCACTTATCTATGGGAGAAAAAGCGCAAAGTCTTAGGCGAAGAACTCTTCATGCAAAAGCCGCTAAGAGAGAAGGTAGTCCTGTGGAATATCTTTAGCCCAGAAAAGCGGATTCAAGAATGGATACAGTATCAAGTTCGTCAAGGACAGGCGCAGGTGTGGGGCTGGGACATTTATCCTCTGCAAGAATGTTTAGGTGAGCCCCTCTGGCCTCTGCAAAATGGGTCTCCCTCTACTCAAATGTTGTATCTCCCTCGGACATTTTCCCCGTGTCAGGCGAGAAAAGTGGAACTCAAAAACTCTTATCGTACTATTACCGAGCTCCTTGAGGAAGCGAGTAAGGAGGTAGTTGATGCTTATAAGCAAGGCAAGGTAGTAGGGGTGTGGGTCGGAGATGCGAAGGTCAAAACTATTTTTGAGCATATCCTTCGGGAGAGGGGTTTCACAGGGCCGGCGCTCACCCACCCTACCCTCTTAGATACCCAAATCGGCACTTTTCTGCGCGAGGCCTACCGAGCCGGAAAAGTCCCTTCTTTGGACAGAATTCCCCTGCCAGAAACAGAAGAGCCTGCAGAGCGCGAGGCTTTTCGCCTGTATTCGCTATTTTATCAGGGAGGTGAGGGACAAAATATCATGGGCCTATTGCATTTTTTGCGCTTTTTGGGGCGTCAGCCTATGCCATTGCCATGGCCCTCTCCATCTACCAACCTGCTTAGTGGCACGCTGGCCCAGCTTTCCGGCCTGACCTATGAAAAACTTTTTGTACTTCTACCTTCGGCAGACCCGTTAGGTCCCTGGTTTCGGCCCAGCTTCTTGCCCGCTCCTATTCGGGCTCGGTACTATCCCCCCACTTACCGAAGTTATACCGCCTGGCGTCTCCTTACTCTCCTGTTATATGGAGCGCAAGAGACCTACATCTACCAGCTCGCCGGCCAAGAAAACCGATCTCCCTTAGAAGAATTCCTCACCTATGTGCCCAGAAAATACCCATGCCTAAAAGAAATCTGGACCATTTCCGCTAATCCCACTCCTCCTAAGGTACCTTCATATACAGGGCCGTCGCCCGAGCCACTTCTTCCTTTACCTGTATCAAAGGTGGATCGGCCTCCTCAGGTAGTTTCTCCTACGGACCTGTATTCCTTTCTGCAGTGCCCTCGGCAGTATTATTTGGCTAAGGTCGTTCGTCTTCCTGAGGATAGGCCTTCGGTTCAGGCCTTTTTAGGAAGTTGGCTTCATGAGGGTCTGCGGGCAGCCTTAGTTGGCTTTCCTTTTCATCCCAAAGGTCGCTACCGCCGACCCCAGCATCTCCTTCTAGACAGCCTTTCTACTTTGGAGAAGCTCTGGGCACCCCGGCGGTTATACCGTATCTTACGCAGAGCCTACTACCGGATGCAGCGCCATAATGCCCCCATCCTCCCTCCCCTGTTGCAAAATCCCGAAGCCCGCTTCTACCTGCGTCTCTGGGCTGACAGTGGGAGAATCTTCTACAAGCACATTCGGGACCACTATCCTAAGGCTTCAACCTGCCCCTCTCCATTCCCCATCATTCTATACCCCGAAGTTTGGCTCAATAGCTTCATTGCTCCTCTGCACGAACCCACCCTACGGGGCCGCTTAGACCTCCTCATCACCTCCTATCACCATACTCCCCTCCTCGCCATAGACTACAAAACAGGCCCCCTCCCCAAAGACATCGCTAAATTCGCAAGCTTTATTGACCTTTGGAAAAAAACCCTTCAATCCATCACCGCCAAAAATCCGCCCCCCCAGAAAATCCCCAACCGCATAGACTTTCAGGCCTTTACTTATGTCATGAACTTCCCTTCGCCCTTTACCCTTATCGTAGCCAATGCCATCAGCCCATCCAACTACGCTGTTTATCAACTTTCGGAGTGGGAGCAGGCGGAAGTGCGGAGGCTTTGGCAAGCATCTTTTAGCCTTCTGGAAAGCCGCTGGAAGGACCTTATCAAAGCGCTGACTTCCTCTCCAGGGTCAGCGCGCCAAGCTGAAATCGCTACACTTTTTCCTATGACCACCAATGAGCAGACCTGCAAGTATTGTCCTTACAAGCTTTTATGCCAGCGACTTTGACGCCTATACCTAAGACTCGCCCGGAAATCTGGAAGGGGCATGCGGCTCTTATTGGGCAGACCCTTATTATTTCGTTGGGGTATGTGTTGGGTCGGGAGGCGGCGCAGGCCTTTGATCCGCTGGCTTTGACGGGGCTAAGGGCTTTGCTGAGCGGGGTGGTGTATGGGATTGGGCTCAGCCTAAGTCAGGGGGCTTCTCCCCTCTCTGACTGGTCAGCGCTCTCTCGTCCCCTTCGTAGGCGACTTCTTCTCCTGGCGGCCTTAGGTATTTTCTTCAATCAGCTTCTCTTCAACTGGGGGCTGCGCTACACTACGGCTACGACCACGGCAATTATTTATGCGCTCACGCCTTCGGTAGTGTTTTTTCTGGGTTTGTGGGTCTTTCATCGGGAGCGGCTCCTCCTCAGCAAAGTCCTGCCTCTCCTACTTGCTTATGGGGGGGTCATCTTGGCTCTATGGCATAACTTCCTGCACAGCTGTTACGGCTGGGGAGGGCTTCTTTTGGGTTTAGCGGTGATATTCTGGGGCTTTTATCTCAACTACTCGCCGCCTATCTTAGCGAAAATAGGGGCCTTCCGGGCTACGGGCTACATTATGATGTTGGGTGCGCTTTTGCATTTGCCCACGCTGATAGTAGGAGTGTGGCGGCAAAACTGGGCCCTCGTTTCAGGAGAAGCCTGGATAAGCCTATTTTACTTAGTCCTGGGGATGTCGGTGGCGGCTTATTTACTGCTGAACTATGGGCTTCGGTATTTGACGCCGACGCAGGCCGCTTTGTACATAAACATGCAGCCCATTGCTACTTTGCTCATAGCGGCCCTGGTAGGGCAAGAGCCCCTCACTTGGCAACTGCTCGCAGCGGCAGCCCTGACAACAGGAGGCATGATACTATTTCGCCGATGAAAGACCACCTATACTGGATGCGCAAGGCGCTTCAGTTAGCTCAGCAAGCGGCTCGGATGGGCGAAGTGCCAGTAGGGGCCGTGCTGGTGTGTGGCGATACTCTAATCGCTGCCGACCACAATCGCACGGAGGCCTTACAAGACCCCACGGCCCATGCCGAAATGCTTTGCCTGACGGCCGCTACAAGCCACCTGCGGAGTAAGTACCTCCGCGAATGCACTTTGTATGTAACCTTGGAACCCTGCCCCATGTGTGCAGGGGCTCTGGCCTGGGCACAAATTGGTACCCTCGTGTATGGTGCCCCCGACCCTGAGCGCGGATTCTCTCAGTTTCATCCCCCCCTCCTCCACCCCAAAACCCACATCCACGCCGGCCTCCTTGCCAATGAAGCGCTCGCCCTCCTCAAACAATTTTTCCAAGATCGGCGAATATGACTTATCTTTGTAGTATGCGCTACCTCTTGGGCTTTCTGGCTATCCTCTGGGCGCAAATCACGATTCAAAGCACAGACCTTCCCTCCCCCAATAGCGCTTATCCCGTCGGTCAAGCCCGACCTAATCCCAGCATAGATTTCGCCACCACCGGCGCTAATCATACTTGGAACTTCTCTACCTTACGAGCCGATACCCACTTCACCAGCGAATGGAAAGGCATCGGCAGCGTGCCTCAGTATTCTTTCTCTTGTGGAAACTGGCAATTCTGGCAATCCCTCCTGCTCAAAATAGCTGACTCCATCCCCACTCCGTTCGGTACTTTTAGGGACATATACGCTTTCCTCAGTAAAACGAATACGCACTTACGAGTAGAAGGTGTCGGCGTCACCTTCAATGGTATCCCGCTGAGCTTTTGCTACTCGGACCCAGATGAGGTCTATGTTCTTCCGCTCACCTATGGGAGGCGGGATAGTACGACTTTTCGGCTGCGGATGGAGTTTCAGCCCCCGAACCAGCCTGGTACGGTAGTTATTGTCCGGCGCGGCTATCGTATCCATGAAGTGGATGGCTACGGCCAAGTGCAAATCCCTCTCGGTACTTATGACTGTTTGCGACTCAAGCGGAAGGTTTATCAGCGAGACTCAGTATATTTCAATGGCTTTCCCCTTCTACCTCGTGACACCACTTATTATGAGCTGGAATGGCTTGGGCAGGGGAAGGGGATTCCGCTGGTACGGGCCGTGGGGGATTGGATGATGGGGAATTTCGTGGCGGCATCGGTAGTTTTTCAGGATTCTATTTTGCGCTCCAGTTTGAGAGAGGGGGAGAGGGAGTTGCTCTTGGGTCCGAATCCAACCAGTGGGGTCTTATTCCTTCCTAAGGAGGGAGAGCGGTATGCGGTGTATGATTTGACGGGGCGGTTGTGGCAGGAGGGGGCTTGGCCACCCGATGGGCGCTTAGTGCTTTCCTCTGCCATGCCGAATGGCGTGTACTTTTTGCGTTTGCGCCGCTCCGCTGGCGAGTCGTTCCATCGGTTCATCTTAGCCCGATAATGGAAGAGAGTTGGCGCACCTTAGCGCGCCTACTCATAGGGCTGGGGGTTATCCTTATCTTGATGGGCCTTATTCTATATGGGCTCAGTGTGCGCGGCTGGAGCTGGCCCCGATTGCCGGGAGACATCGTTATAGAGCGGCCGGGTTTCCGTTTTTACTTTCCCTTGGGAACCTCCCTTGTGATTAGTCTGTTATTGTCGCTCCTCTTCTGGATTTTTCGGCGGTTCGGACAAGGGGGCAACTTCTGAGCCTATAACTTCGGGGTGCAGGATACGCACCAGTAGATAAAAGGCCTCCAGCGGATTGCTATAAGGGGCTTCCATGAGGGCACGCGGCATAGTAAAAACCCGGCGATGGAGGATGGCAGGACTGCTATAAAGCTCGGGAATTTCCAGGAGAAGCATATTGATGATTTCGGGTTTTTCAGCAGGGACGATCACAAAATCGGGTAGAAAGGCGGAGTCTTTGAGGGTGTGTGGGGATAGGAAGGGCTTTTTGGCGGAGGGGGGCTGTCCTCCGGCTTCTCGGGTGAGCTGGCCCAGCGGGTGCCCGTCCGTGTAGAGAATAAGACTATCAGCCAAGCCTAAGAGGAGTACTTTGAACTGGCGCTCTTGAGAAAGGCGATGCGTCAGGGTATCTATCTTTTCTCTTAGGCTATCGGCCACCCGCTGGAGGAGGGGCGCATCGTAGATTTCTCCCAGCAGACGCAAACGGCCCAGCCAGTCGGACAGGCTTTTAGGTTGGAACCGGTAGAGAGGTGCGGGGGGCTTAGGGGTTTCAGGCCAGGGGTAGGTGGGGTCTGCCCATATCCACTCCACTTGAGCTTTGTAGAGGGCTTCAACGAGGGCTGAAGGGTCTTCGCAAGGCAGGTAGAAGTTTTGGTAGGCTTCTTCACTGCCTACACATCCGATGAGGGTGAGGGTAGGGAGGTTAGCGACTCTCCAGAGGCCAAGAGCGGCCGGCGAAAGGACTGCTATCCGGCGCGGCGGCTGCGCAAGATAACCTGATCCCCCCGCATCATCCGTATAACGATACCCAATAAGCGGCGCCTGCGAAAGCCATGCCGGCGCCCGCCGACACCCCAACCCCAGGCTCAAGAAAACTATCCCCCACCCCACCCACTTCCTCAGAAACCTTACACCTCGCATGCCTCAAAAGTACCATCCCCATGGATTAATCTACTTTTGTCCCATGCACTCCTTTGCGTATGGACTCCCCCGCCTCGGTGAAAAACGTCAGTACAAAACCCTCTTAGAGCGTTTCTGGAATGGCAAAATCAACGAAACCGATTTCAGAGCGGGCCTTTCCCACCTGGAAAAAGAGCGGTTAGCTACCTATGCTCAGGCCGTAGATATTTACCCGAGTGGGGAGCTTTCGCTTTATGATCCGATGCTGGACCTTTCGGTGGCTTTGGGGCTGATTCCGCAAAGGTTCCAGCCTTATCAAGGGCTTTCTTCCTACTATCAGATGGCTCGGGGTAAAGCCGCACTGGAAATGACGAAATGGTTCAATACCAACTACCACTACCTCGTCCCAGAGTGGGAGGAGCCCCTGCACCTGCAAGCAGACCCTAACTTCTTTCTATCGGAGTTTCGGCTTGCTCGAGAAGCCGGCTTTTCCGGCGCGCAGCCCACTCTCATTGGCCCCTACACCTTTTTAGCTCTTTCCAAAAAGGCTGGCCGCCCCTTAGAACCCCAGGAAATGGAAACCTACGCCGAAGCCCTTCTACCTGTCTATCGGCAAATTCTGGAAGCGCTGGTAAAGGCCGGCGCCGAAAAGATTTTCTTGCACGAACCTGCTTTCGTGCTGGATGATGTACTGGTGCCTTTGGTGGGGTACTTGTATCATGGCCTGTCGGGTTTGCCACTGTATGTGCTGACTTATTATGAGAGCGTGGACTTTTATGCTCGGCTGGTGGAGCTGCCGGTGAAGGGCATCTCGCTGGATTTTGTTTCCAGCGAGGGCAATCTTAAGGCGATTGAACAGTATGGATTTCCCACGGACAAGGTCTTGATAGCGGGGGTGATTGATGGACGTAATGTCTGGCGAGCTGACCTTTCCGCCAAAGCCCGCCTCATAGAAAACTTTCTCAAAAAAGGGCTTACGGTCTGGGTAGGTCCGAGTACGCCCCTCTCATTTTTGCCGTGGAGTGTAGCACCGGAGACGCATTTAGCTCCCGAGCTGCGGGAAAGGCTCGCCTTTGCCGTGGAAAAGCTAACGGAGATTCAAATGCTGGTGCGCTACTTGAGAGGGGATACATCGGCTGCGGAGGCGGTTCGGGCCTCTGAAGCCCTTTGGCAAAAGCCCCCCTTAGGCTATCACCAACCCACCCGAGACCGCATTGCCGCCCTTAAAGAAAGCGACTTCACCCGAGAAGTGCCTTACGCCGAAAGGACACGCATCCAAAGTCAGCACCTGCAGCTACCACCTTTACCGACTACAACTATTGGTTCCTTCCCTCAGACCGAAGACCTTAGAGCTCTGCGCAAAGCCTACCGAGAAGGCAAAATCTCCAAATCCGAATACGACGCCCGCATCCGGGAAAAAATCGCAGAGGTCATTCGCTTCCAGGAGGAGATGGGTTTAGATGTGCTAGTTCATGGGGAGTTTGAGCGGAGCGATATGGTGGAGTTTTTTGCGGAAAAGTTGGAGGGTTTTGCGATTACGCATCATGGCTGGGTACTTTCTTATGGCTCTCGGGTTTATCGGGCGCCGATTATTTATGGAGATGTATGGCGGCCGGCCCCCATGACCGTAGCGGAGATTACGTACGCCCAATCCCTCACCCAAAAGCCCGTCAAGGGGATGCTCACAGGCCCCGTAACGATTCTCAACTGGAGCTATGCTCCACCCCACCTCCCCAAAGAGATTGTAGCGTATCAGATTGCGCTCGCCATTCAAGATGAGGTTCGGGACTTAGAGGCGGCAGGCATTCGGGTGATTCAAATAGATGAGCCGGCTTTCCGGGAGGGGGCTCCGCTCAAGAAACGGGATTGGCCAGAATACTTCCGATGGGCGGTGCGGGCTTTTCGGCTCGCTTCCCGGGCTAAGGCCGAAACCCAAATCCACTCCCACATGTGCTATTCGGAGTTTGAGAGCATCTTGGAGTACATTCATGCGATGGACTTTGATGTGGTGTCCATAGAGGCCTCTCGGAGCAAGGGGACATTGGTGGAGGAGTTTAAGCGCTTTGGGAAGTGGGATAGACAGGTGGGTCTGGGGGTATATGATATTCATTCGCCGGCTATTCCTTCGGCGGAGGAGATGGGAGCGGTGATAGAAGCCGCTCGACGAGTTTTGCCTGACTCCCTCCTTTGGGTCAATCCCGATTGTGGTCTCAAGACCCGCCGCTGGGAAGAGGTAGAGCCAGCCCTGCGCAATATGGTCCAGGCCGCCCAAGCCGCTCGGGCCAAAACTCCAGCCTCCTGATAAGCTACTGCTCCGAGCACATTTAGTAGCTCAAACTCATACTACTTTTTAGGCGGCGCCAGCCCCCAGCGGGGGCTGGCACCGCTCCCA
>Ga0079998_109980_pt1 | contig 12929 bp, 12 predicted proteins | sample PerSpoBPS_BMetaG_FD_69201 | JGI IMG/M metagenome (GOLD analysis project Ga0079998, IMG submission 69201) | Thermal spring microbial communities from Yellowstone National Park, Wyoming, USA - Perpetual Spouter B (PS_B) MetaG (SPADES assembly)... | ecosystem: Environmental > Aquatic > Thermal... | reverse complement strand
GATGTGCCGGTATTGATGGTAGATCCTAGGAACACTTCGAAGACATGCCCAATACACAAGGCTATAGCTATAATAGAATATGGGGAGGATAGGATAGGGATATGTAGCAAAGGTGGTGAGAGGTAGCATAGAGAGGTAGTAGCATTATTAAATATTTATCTTAAGGCCCTCGAAGCCTTGTATGAGGGCTCTGCCCAGAAGGGCTTCGGGGTTTTTAAGCCTAGATGGGAGCCTCTTTCCGCTGGGCTCAACAGCCACCAGTGAGCCCATAGAGATCCCAAGATCCCTGTGGAGGAGGTGGGGGTCCCCCGATGCCACAGGGCTAAAAATCCTGTGGATCAAGAGACAAAGCAATCCCAAAGCAAAAGAATATCAATAACCATCGGGGGACAAGCGGATGTTTATATGCCCCAACAATCATACAGCTATGGCTTTGATTAGAGCTGTAGAGTAGCTCGAGGGCTGAGGTTGATGCCGGCCAGCATCTCTCGGCTGGTCTCTATATCCTTAGAGGATCCAGGCGCATATAGCTAGCTTGATGATCACTAATACAGAAGTAGTAATCTCACCCCAGGGACATATCTATCCCAGAGGAAAAGCAGATAATCCTGAGTCGAGACCCAGCCTCCTAATGGAAATACAGCTATTCGCGGATAGAACCAAAACAGATTTAATATCATTAGCTGGGAGACACCTAATATCCCTCTAACATGGCTTAACTTATATCAATAAATAATGAGAGAAACTATAAATACTAGATGATGATATTCGATTTTGTTGCTATACTCTCAGGCGCTATTATATCGATCCCAGCTTCCTTAGCTCTTAAGATAACTTCATAAGGATCCTTATCAGCAATGAATGGTGTTATTATAATAATTTTTGAGGGCTTCCTACCGGTTACGCTTTCATAGAGCTCAGCCTTTTTCTTAATAAATATATACTCTCCCCTTTTCAAACTAGAAGCGATCTCAACTATTACCAAGACTTCATCTCTAACAACAACATCCAGATCTATGGTTGAAGGGTAACCATATACCTTTCCATCCTTATCGTACCATATCCACTTCTCTACCATATACCCAGCCTCTTTCATCAGATCCCTAATACCAGCCCTAACTGTTTCCTCATTGACCAGCCCCCATCTTGCTCCTAACGCATCGAGCCTAATCTGGATCCTCTTCTCAAGAGCCTCAAGATCCTTCTTAGTAGCCATATCCCTCTTAACAGCCTCGAGATCGTTCTTCAACAACTCAAGATCCTTCTTAGTAGCCATATCCCTCTTAACAGCCTCGAGATCGTTCTTCAACAACTCAAGATCCTTCTTAGTAGCCATATCCCTCTTAACAGCCTCGACGGCACTTAGTATTGAGGCCCATGGGGCTACCTTTATGAGCGCGTTTTGGATCAAATCTGGTCTCTTCACTAGTACTTCTAGTAATATCTCGGGCTCTTCTAAGAGAATCTCTAGAATTGCTTTCCTCACTAGCTCTTTGATTTCGTGATACGATGATGACATAGATCCCTAGAGAAGATAGTGTGAGAAGGCTTATAAATATGTAGAGAAGAAAATCTGTTAATCTTCAAGCTCTGCATTACTATCTTCGTGCTACTTAATAATCAAGATATAGACTATGGATCCCTTAGAGGGTTTATCGATCGCGTTATGAGCCACCAAACATGGATCGTTTATTTGAATTGGATGTATATTTCCTAATATAATGATAGGTGGAATATCGCTCTCCTATTCTTCTTATCAAGCTTGATCTTTACGTGGGATTTCGGCTTAAAGCCTCTAGCCAGTAGCTTGTAGAACTCCTTAGAATGCTCAAGATCTAGATATACCCAGCCCCTATGAGTATTGATGGCAACACTTGTGAAGAAAATATTCTCAAAACCATTGATCCTGATCTTGGTGGCATCCATAGGTTTCCATACGTGGTCATCAACTAGCCGTATGCTAACACTATTGATCCTAGGCACTAGTATTCCTTCTATCATCTCAAGTTCTACCTGATACTGAGCGATCTCCCAAGATCTCCGCTAGAGATATCTCTTGATCCTCCTACTCCTAAGATCCTTTTTCCCTAGACCTAGATACTTAACCAACTCATCAAAGATCCCTCTAGAGTATTGCCTAGCCCTGTTCCTCCTAAGAGAGGAAACCCTTTCAACAGCATCCTGGCATAAGCCATGTATATAGTGGGATGGGATATTTGGATAGATACTCCTTAGCTCTCGATACTTCCCATTCTTAAGCCTATAGTAATTCCCCATAATATTCCTAGATGCGTGAGGAAGCACATCTCCAAGCATCTTGCTATATATATTCACGATCTCTTCCAATGCCCTGAATTCTCTCCTAGATAACTGCTTTGAGGGTAGAACAGCGGTTCTACTAACAACTATCTTGTCGCCCGGCTTTGCAACCCAAATCCACTTCTTATCGTTCTTTCTCATCCTCCCAGCCATTAACCCTGGACATCCTTCGCCCCTAAACCTCCACTCCAACCATTAATTAATAATGATAATATAGAAAGATTTCTAATATCATGAAAAAGGCTACAGCCCACGAGCTTCGGAGGATTGCAGTGAATCACCATAAGATCTGCTAGGATGGGGAGAGGCGCAGGGCTAGATCCGCGTTATTATAATGTAATGAAAGGGATCGAAGATCGAGCTTTAGTCGTTGTCTTAATAGAGATAGGTAGGAGAGGATCAGGCTTGGTCGGTCGAGAGGCTATGTCTAGAAGTCTCTACACGTGGCTTTTTATAAATGGCTTTACTTTGCTAGCCAAGATGATAGTGTTTCCGGGGCTATGTTTCCGCCTGTGATCATGGCTATTACTTTCGCGCCGAGGATTTTATCTCTTATTCTATAGGCAGCGGCGAGAGATGCGGCTCCCGCGGGCTCTGCTATGATCCCCTCGATCTCTGCTAATAGCTTTATTGCTCTTATCATCTCCTCATCCGATACTAGAATAACATCATCGATTCTATCTCTAAGGATGCTGAAGGGAAGCTCGTAGGCCCTTGCTGTGGCGAGGCCCTCTGCTATGGTGTTCGCCGATCCTGTGCTGACGAGTCTTTTCTGTCTCCACGATAGGTAAAAGCTGGGTGCCCCCTCTGCTTGAACCCCTATAACCTTTATTAATGGATCAGCACTCTTGGCAACTATCACAGCCCCACTGGCCCCGGACCCGCCTCCTATAGGGTTTATTATTATATCCACACCAGGTAGATCCTCTATGTTCTCTAGATGCATCGTAGCCACTCCCGGGTATAGCAGAGGCTCGTTTATCGGGTGTATATAGAGCATCCCTCTCTCCTCTGCAAGTCTCTCTGCATACTCTCTAGCCTCTTCAAATATAGACCCGTGGAATATGATCTCTGCTCCTAGGTCTCTCAAAGCCTCAACCTTTGTTCTCGATATATTATGAGGCATAACAATCGTTGCCTTCACACCATATATGGATGCTGAATATGCTATTGATTGTGCATGATTACCCGTCGAGGCTGTTATAACACCTCTCCTAGACGCTTCATCAGCCTTTATACTCATATAGTGCAGCCCTCCTCTGACCTTGAAAGATCTCGTTATCTGTGTGTTCTCCAGCTTCAGATATATATCTAAACCCAGGATCCTCGATAACCTTCTAGAATATCGTAAAGGTGTTCTGACTATGTGCTTTGATATGAGGGTCCTAGCTCTATAAACGTCTCTAAGGCTATAGAACATCGGGAATACATCTCCATCCCTTGTTAGGCATAATATTTAATAAGCCTTCCGATCTACGCTATTTAGTGCGGGCTCGCTATTTTATAACCTCCTCGGAAACCTTAATATGGGGTTTTAGATGTCGATATATTTCGGCAATTGGAGACCTAGGCAGGGGAATATTCTTGAGGAGTTCCTGGATGAGATCCAGACTAGGGGTAAACCTAGATATGATTGGAGTAGATCTATAGACTGGTCCAGAGCCAAGGTATATGATCTCTCACAGCCTTTGAGCGTCAACACACCCCCGTTCCCCACCTACCCTCCCTTCGAGATCAGGTGGATCAAGACTGTTCAGGAGCACGGTGTCAATGCTCAGTATGTACAGACACCCTTCCACATCGGGACCCACATGGATGGCCCCCTACACTTCGATACCGCTGGTCTAGATATAGCCTCCATACCGATCGAGTATTGGATAGGGGAGGGCGTTATTGTTGATATAAGCGATGAGGTAGGGGATCTCGATATATATACCTCAGATATTGTGGAGAGGAAGTTGAAGTCCTATAACCTCTCGATAAAGCCCTTCGATATATTGATAATACATACAGGCTATAACAGATATGCATGGTACAAGTCCGAATCCAATCCCGTGAGGTATATGCTTAAGCATCCAGGGCCTATGAGGGAGTTCGCTGACTGGCTGGTCAAGAATAGAATAAGGTGGACAGCTGTTGACGCTGTCTCACAGGATCATCCGCTCAACACAGTTATCAGGAGGGTTAGACCAGACATAGTTGCCGAGTTTAAGAAGAAGTTTGGGAGGGATGTTGATGAGGTGATGCCATGGCCTGAGAACTATCAGCTGATGCACACCTATCTATTCCCAAAGGGCATCCTTCACGTGGAGAATGCTGGCGGGGATATAGATAAGGTTCTTAATAGGAGGTGCTTGATAGAAGCATTCCCAGACAAGATAGTTGGTGCCGAGGCAGCCTTCTGCAGGCTTGTCGCGATCTGCTCCGAATAGTCCTGAGAGGCATTTATCTTGCCAAGGATCGTTAATGTAGTTAAAAGGGGCCTTTACAGGGATTCGGTACAGCTTCTCCACATCAGCGAGAAGGTCAGGGGATTTAAGGGTGTGCTTAATGCCTTGATGGTAATGGGAACAAGGCTTAACAAGGAGATCCTGGCTAGGGAGGGGCTGTTGACTCCAGAGGGTGAGGGGGCAGGGGAAAACGATCTCGTGATAGCTCTGAGCATAGATGATCAAGCAGTTCTCGGGGAGATCCTTAGGAGGATCGACGAGACCCTTTCCAACCCACCGCCACAGGATCTAGATGTCTATAGCGATCTAGACCATGCGCTTGATATCAACAGAGATATAAACCTAGCCTTAGTATCAGTCCCAGGGCAATATGCCAGGGAGATAGTGCTAAAACTCCTGGATAGAGGCCTCCATGTACATCTATTCAGCGATCACGTGCCGATAGAGCATGAGGTAGAGCTCAAGAGATACGCGGTTGAGAAAGGGCTACTCCTTATGGGGCCTGAGGCGGGCACATCTATTATAGGGGGTGCCGCGATAGCCTTTGCAAACTCGGTTAGAAAGGGCCCTATAGGGATTGTATCCGCCTCAGGCACAGGGCTTCAAGAGGTTAGTGTGCTTCTACATAGGGTCGGTCTGGGAATCTCGCACGGTATAGGGGTCGGTGGCAGGGATCTCAGTAAAGAGGTTGGGGGTATCATGACCCTTTTCTCAATAGCTGTACTGGAGAGGGATATAGATACAAGGGTTATAACGATTATATCTAAACCCCCGTCTCAGGAGGTTGTTAGGATGGTTATGGATAGGATTTCGTCTGGGGAGAAGGATTATATAACCTGCTTTGTGGGCGGCGATACAGCTGATCTAGGGGGGTTAATGAAGAGAGTATCCCAAGCTAGGACGCTACACGCAGCGGTTCTCGAGGCTGTTAGAAGAGCAGATCCCGGGCTATATAGCTATGCCCACAAAACCCTCTGGATAGATGGGGACCTCTTGACAATGCTATCGAATATTGCCTCGGAGCTTAGGGAGGGGCAGAGATATGTTAGGGGCCTCTTCACGGGGGGCACATTAGCGTCTGAGGCCATGCTTGTTCTCAGCCAGTATCTAGGTGCTGTGTATTCCAATTCACCCCTTAGGGAGGATTACAGGCTCCCAGATCCTTGGAGGAGTGTTGAAAATACCGTAGTAGATCTTGGGGGAGAGGAGTTCACTGAAGGGAGGCCGCACCCCATGATAGATCCTAGTATAAGGGTTAAGATGATTATAGAGGAGGCCCGGGATCCTGAGGTGGGCGTTATAATGCTCGACTTTGTCCTGGGCTACGGGGCGCATCCAGACCCTGTCGGGGCCCATGTAGAAGCTATTAGAAAGGCTATGGAGATCGCTAGATCCTCTGGTAGGAGGCTAGCAATATTGGCCCATGTAGTTGGGACAGACGAGGATCCCCAGGTAGCTTCCTCTCAAGAGGATATGCTCAGAAGGCTTGGCGCCATAGTTCTCCCAACAAATGCCATCACGGCTCTCTCAGCAGCTATGATAGCCTCTAGAAGGGTTGATAGCTATATGCTCTCAGACTTCCACGGTAAGTTTATAAGGGGTGTGTGTCCTGATGGGCGAAAATGTTGAGAAGGCTTTGGAGCTCCTGAGATCTAGGCCGAGGATCGTTGGGATTGGGTTGGAGCACTTCTCGAGAGAACTTAGAAGGCAGGGTATAAGGGTTATTCATGTTAATTGGCAGCCGAGGCATAGGGTTGAGAGGGATCTAGAGGAGATATTATCAAAAATCCTGTGATCCCGGCCCAGCTGTCTAGAGCTTATTAGTTGCCTGTAATGAATATTGACAGAGTGATAAGATGCCGAAGATAAGGGTCGTGAGGATCCAGGTTGAGGGTGGCAAAGCGACCCCGGCCCCGCCTCTCGGACCGACTCTTCAGCAGCTAGGCTTAGATCCTGCATCTGTTGTTGATGAGATCAATAGGGCTACTAAGGAGTATCAGGGTCTCCAGGTGAGAGTTGATGTGATAGTGGATCTGGATTCTATGAAATACGACCTGAGAATCAAGCTTCCAACGACAGCCAGCCTACTGCTTAAGGCAGCGGGGGCTGAGAGCCCTTCTGGGGATCCTGCGCATAAGAAGGTTGGGGATATAAGCTTTGAAAAGGCTGTTGAGATAGCTATTCTCAAGAAGCCTGAGTTAAATGCGAAGAGTCTCAGAGCGGCTGTGAAGACCATCCTTGGGACTGCTAGGAGTATCGGGATTACTGTTGATGGCAAGGATCCAAAGGAGGTGCAGGCAGAGATAGATAAGGGGTTATATGATGAGATTATACTTAAATACGAGGATAGGTGGAGATCAAGGTAGGGGTGTTTGTGATGCCTTCAAAGGAGATTCTTATGGAGAAGATCTCGGAGGCGATCAAGGTTGGGAGGGGTAGGAGGTTCAAGCAGAGCGTTGAGCTGATTGTTGTCTTCAAGGGGGTAGATCCCAAGTCCCCGAAGGCTAGGTTCAGGGATCCTGTCTATCTACCCAAGGGGCTTGGTAAGAATCCCTATATCTGCATAGTAGCTGATGGAGATACCCTTATAAGGGCTAGAAATGCCGGTGCTGATATGGTGATATCTAGGGAGGAGCTGCAGAAGCTGGGTAAGAAGCAGGCTAAGGCTGTGGCCTCTAAGTGCGACTGGATCCTAGTGAGAACAGATCTCATGGGGCTGGCTGGGAGGGTATTGGGGCCTGCCCTCGGTCCCAGGGGTAAGGCTCCGATACCCCTTGACCCCAATACCGATATAAATTCCTTAATCAGGTACTATAGATCTGTTACTAGGCTTAGGAATAAGGAGCAGCCATTCGTATCAGGGATCATAGGTGTTGAGGACATGAATCCAGAGGATCTTGCGGAGAATGCTCTAGCCGTTCTGGGTTTTATAGAGGGTAAGCTGGAGCAGCCCCTATCGATAGCTGCGAAGAAGATTATTGTTAAAACCACTATGGGGTTGCCTGTGGAGGTGCCGCCGTGATGAGGGGGAGGACTAGGAGGCTATATGAGAAGGCACTTGCAGAGATTTCTAGGGAGAGACCTGTAAAGACTAGGAGATCTATTGAGGATAAGAAGGCGATGGCGGAGGAGATCAAGAAGATCCTGTCGTCGTCGAAGAGCTTTGTAGTGATCTCTGCAACTGGATTGCCTGGGCAGCAGTTCCTCGAGATCAAGAAGAAGCTTGAGGCCCAGGGGCTGGTTGTGAAGATGATCAAGGGGAAGATATTTGTGAAGGCCGCGGAATCGCTGGGCCTCCAAGGGGTCGAGAAGCTCTCTCCACTGGTCTCGAACCCCAGTATCTTCATCTTCTCAGATAAGCACAACGTCTTTGAGCTGGGTGAGATCGTTAAGAGGGTAAGGGCATATAGAAAGGCTAAGCCGGGTGATAAGGCTGATTCCGAGATAGTGATACCAGCAGGCCCTACGGGCATACCCCCAGGACCCATGATAAGCGTCTTCGGCAGGCTGAAGATCCCTGTTCAGCCAAGGGGCTCAGAGATCCATGTCATGAGAGACACAGTAGTCGCTAAACCCGGGCAGGAGATAAGCCCAGAGCTCGCATCACTACTAAACAAGCTGGGGATAACACCATTCATAGTCACTCCAAAGGTTGTCGTTGGATACGAGGGAGGCATCGCAATACCAGGAGAAAACCTTGTGCTGGATATAGAAGGGGCTAGGAAGATGCTTAGCGAAGCTATATCGATAGGAATGACCATAGCCACCGAAGCAGTTATTCCCGAGACCTTCGTGGTGGAAGCAGCGATAAGAAAGGCCTTTATAAGGGCAACAACACTCTCAATAGAACTCGGGCTAGTAACACCAGCAAACGCACCAACAATACTAGCTAGGGCATATTCCAGAGCAATAGCACTAGCACAAGAGATCCAGAAACACATAGACCTCGGCATAAAAATAGAGACCCAGATCCAGCAGACACAGAAAACCGAGATAGAGAAGAAAGAAACAAGGGCCGAGGAAAAGCAGGAGGAGAAGGAGAAGAAAGAAGTTAGCGAAGAAGAACTTGAACAAGGACTCTCAGCACTATTCGGATAAATGTTATATACCCCCCTTTCATTTCTATAGAAGATAGTATTTTCCCATGCTGGGATCTTAAGTGCTTCCATTTTAACTGGGGTTATTGTTTCTACCTCCATGATCATCGGGCTTTGATACATCGATCCCTAAGCCCTCAAAGCATTATAAACCTCATCACAGCAACAAATAATTCCCTAAAAACCTAGGACACAAGCACTACGCGGCACTATAGAACGAGGCTGCCTCTATAAAATCTCTGGTCTCTCCTAGCCCTCAGGTCTTCATCTTGATCGTCATTCCTTTCAGCGGTTCATCGATTCCCCCCATCTATTCGGGTTTACATTTATCATCTGGGGGCAGTGAGGCGACCAGAGCTCCTCAGGAGCCTATCATCTTGGGCTCCGGCTCCAAAAACACCGTGATTAGAAAGCTAATAAGCTTTCATACTCATCCCGCCCTGAAGAATGAGGTTTTCAGTTGTAATTTAATATTTATCTATAAGAACCCTTGGTCATTACTACATGGGTACACTACATAACGATGCTTATCAAGAATGTTGATATCAGGAAATTCAAGGGGATAAAGGCTTTAGCAAAACCCTTAGAGTTAAAGAAATTCAATCTACTTATTAGTAGGAATAGTGTGAGTAAATCCTCCATACTCCAAGTACTCTATTTAATAGTAGACCCCAGAATTGCTGACACTTGCAAGACTGGTCAGATTCCACCCTACAGCAATTCACCGCTTAGATACTTCACACCTCATGGGCTATTAATAGATCTTGTTTATGGCTATGCTAAACTATGCTAAAGAAGCATATATCAGATACAAGCTTGGAGTTGTCGGAAAATTGAATTGACTTTAGAGGATGTATTGGCAATAGAAAAGGAAAGAGAAAAGGAAAGAATAGGGACATCAAAATTAGAATTGTAAGAAATAAAAAGAATAATTAACAATTACCCTTCAGAAATAGATATAGAAACGATCGACATCGCAATTAAATCCGAGAATAACAATATAGTGTTTATGGTTTACGCGTCGATCTTAGGAGAACGTAAAAGACTATCATAGATAATAAACGGTATTATAGGTTTACGTCATCGCTATATCCTAAAGGAAAAACATTAGTTGTGTATATACCTAACCACAGTATGGCTTATAGGGATCTATATAACTATTCTTTAAAGAACGTCAATGATGTTATTATAAGGGACCTTCATACGAGGGTGTTTAAGAAGTATTTAAAAGGATTTTTCCGAAGGGTCGTGAGCTCTTCGTTATAAAGGAGGTTGGAGACTCAACTATCGAAGTGCATCTCAACGATCTAGAAGAGGGTGTGAAGAGGTTCATTTTAGCATATTTCACCATTGAGTATCTGAATCCAACACTAGTCTTATGGGACGATATAGAGGTCGCTATGCATCCAAGTCTCTAGATACTTTGTTAAAGTAGCTGGCTGAGTCTAATAGACAGGTAGTGATATCCACTCATAGTATCGATGTGCTGAAGAGTATCACTTTGACAGAGCCTGAGGATGCACAGGTGATAATTTTAAGAAGGGACACTAATGATACCATTCATCATGGAACAAAGAGAGGTCCAGGGTTAATGGCTGGGAGGATGAGAAAGAACGATAAGAAGTGGATTTGGGTTGCAAAGCCGGGCGACAAGATAGTTGTTAGTAGAACCGCTGTTCTACCCTCAAAGCAGTTATCTAGGAGAGAATTCAGGGCATTGGAAGAGATCGTGAATATATATAGCAAGATGCTTGGAGATGTGCTTCCTCACGCATCTAGGAATATTATGGGGAATTACTATAGGCTTAAGAATGGGAAGTATCGAGAGCTAAGGAGTATCTATCCAAATATCCCATCCCACTATGTTCACAGAGTATGCCAGGATGCTGTTGAAAGGGTTTCCTCTCTTAGGAGGAACAGGGCTAGGCAATACTCTAGAGGGATCTTTGATGAGTTGGTTAAGTATCTAGGTCTAGGGAAAAAGGATCTTAGGAGTAGGAGGATCAAGAGATATCTCTAGCGGAGATCTTGGGAGATCGCTCAGTATCAGGTAGAACTTGAGATGATAGAAGGAATACTAGTGCCTAGGATCAATAGTGTTAGCATACGGCTAGTTGATGACCACGTATGGAAACCTATGGATGCCACCAAGATCAGGATCAATGGTTTTGAGAATATTTTCTTCACAAGTGTTGCCATCAATACTCATAGGGGCTGGGTATATCTAGATCTTGAGCATTCTAAGGAGTTCTACAAGCTACTGGCTAGAGGCTTTAAGCCGAAATCCCACGTAAAGATCAAGCTTGATAAGAAGAATAGGAGAGCGATATTCCACCTATCATTATATTAGGAAATATACATCCAATTCAAATAAACGATCCATGTTTGGTGGCTCATAACGCGATCGATAAACCCTCTAAGGGATCCATAGTCTATATCTTGATTATTAAGTAGCACGAAGATAGTAATGCAGAGCTTGAAGATTAACAGATTTTCTTCTCTACATATTTATAAGCCTTCTCACACTATCTTCTCTAGGGATCTATGTCATCATCGTATCACGAAATCAAAGAGCTAGTGAGGAAAGCAATTCTAGAGATTCTCTTAGAAGAGCCCGAGATATTACTAGAAGTACTAGTGAAGAGACCAGATTTGATCCAAAACGCGCTCATAAAGGTAGCCCCATGGGCCTCAATACTAAGTGCCGTCGAGGCTGTTAAGAGGGATATGGCTACTAAGAAGGATCTTGAGTTGTTGAAGAACGATCTCGAGGCTGTTAAGAGGGATATGGCTACTAAGAAGGATCTTGAGTTGTTGAAGAACGATCTCGAGGCTGTTAAGAGGGATATGGCTACTAAGAAGGATCTTGAGGCTCTTGAGAAGAGGATCCAGATTAGGCTCGATGCGTTAGGAGCAAGATGGGGGCTGGTCAATGAGGAAACAGTTAGGGCTGGTATTAGGGATCTGATGAAAGAGGCTGGGTATATGGTAGAGAAGTGGATATGGTACGATAAGGATGGAAAGGTATATGGTTACCCTTCAACCATAGATCTGGATGTTGTTGTTAGAGATGAAGTCTTGGTAATAGTTGAGATCGCTTCTAGTTTGAAAAGGGGAGAGTATATATTTATTAAGAAAAAGGCTGAGCTCTATGAAAGCGTAACCGGTAGGAAGCCCTCAAAAATTATTATAATAACACCATTCATTGCTGATAAGGATCCTTATGAAGTTATCTTAAGAGCTAAGGAAGCTGGGATCGATATAATAGCGCCTGAGAGTATAGCAACAAAATCGAATATCATCATCTAGTATTTATAGTTTCTCTCATTATTTATTGATATAAGTTAAGCCATGTTAGAGGGATATTAGGTGTCTCCCAGCTAATGATATTAAATCTGTTTTGGTTCTATCCGCGAATAGCTGTATTTCCATTAGGAGGCTGGGTCTCGACTCAGGATTATCTGCTTTTCCTCTGGGATAGATATGTCCCTGGGGTGAGATTACTACTTCTGTATTAGTGATCATCAAGCTAGCTATATGCGCCTGGATCCTCTAAGGATATAGAGACCAGCCGAGAGATGCTGGCCGGCATCAACCTCAGCCCTCGAGCTACTCTACAGCTCTAATCAAAGCCATAGCTGTATGATTGTTGGGGCATATAAACATCCGCTTGTCCCCCGATGGTTATTGATATTCTTTTGCTTTGGGATTGCTTTGTCTCTTGATCCACAGGATTTTTAGCCCTGTGGCATCGGGGGACCCCCACCTCCTCCACAGGGATCTTGGGATCTCTATGGGCTCACTGGTGGCTGTTGAGCCCAGCGGAAAGAGGCTCCCATCTAGGCTTAAAAACCCCGAAGCCCTTCTGGGCAGAGCCCTCATACAAGGCTTCGAGGGCCTTAAGATAAATATTTAATAATGCTACTACCTCTCTATGCTACCTCTCACCACCTTTGCTACATATCCCTATCCTATCCTCCCCATATTCTATTATAGCTATAGCCTTGTGTATTGGGCATGTCTTCGAAGTGTTCCTAGGATCTACCATCAATACCGGCACACC
>Ga0079998_120388_pt3 | contig 12944 bp, 9 predicted proteins | sample PerSpoBPS_BMetaG_FD_69201 | JGI IMG/M metagenome (GOLD analysis project Ga0079998, IMG submission 69201) | Thermal spring microbial communities from Yellowstone National Park, Wyoming, USA - Perpetual Spouter B (PS_B) MetaG (SPADES assembly)... | ecosystem: Environmental > Aquatic > Thermal... | reverse complement strand
TGGCAGCGCTGGAGCTCGCGCCCATCTCGCAACCTCTCGAAGCGGAAGCCCTCAGGGTTCAACCGGGGTCGAAGCTGGAAGGCCCCGCGCTCGATGGTGTAGTGAGGGCCCTTGTCGCAAAGGCCCGTTCGGCCTTTGATGGTGAGCTTCTAGACGTGGACGAGGTGGGCGAGCTTGAGCGCCTCCACGCCTGAATTCAAGGAGCCCTATCCGATTTACAGGGCCCTCCGGGTGCCCGTGAGGGAGAAGGAAGGGCCGGTCAAAGTCCGCCCGGTCACCGACGACGACCGAAAGAAGTTCCGTGAAGCTATCGCTAACAAGCTCAGACCGATGCTTGAGAGGCTTCTCGGACTCGCGAAGTCTGCGAAAGAGGACGAGAAGCTCGAGATCATAGCCGACGTTATAGTGACCTTTCTGAGGGCTCCTCTGATCCAGGAAATCTCGCCGCAGGCGCTGACACCTTTGAAGGCCCACACACTCATGCTTCTCCCTAGACCGTTCGCAGACCTGTTCTGGGACGACGATCTCCATAAATTTTCGGAGAAAATTGCAAAGGAACTAGAGGAACTAAAGGAGCAAAAGGAGCAGCGACCTAACATTTTCGACGTCGCAAAAAAGCTCTTCGATCCTGAAACGGCAGATCTCGTCTACAACCTCTGGATCGCGTTCCCCGCCGACACGAGACCAGGACACAACACCTCCAGCCTCATTGCCCACTCCCTGATGACCTCTGCTATAGCGTGGGCTCTGAACTACGAATCTTCCGAGGGCGGACGACCTAGAGAGGACCCCGCAGTTATACGGTTGGTGGCGCTCCTGCACGACCTGGGGAAAGTTGAAGACCCGCTTAAGCACCACGAGGCCTCGAAGGAGCTGGCGAGGCAACTGCTCGAAGGCCTGGTGAGCGAAGGGACCCTCGATAAGTTACTGAACGCGATAGAGAGACATCACGTCGAAGAGACGGTCATCAAGGAGGCGGACCGATTGGCGTCCGCTGCCGACAGGGTCAACAAACTGGTGGAGCTGGCACTGGGCGAGAAGATCTCGAAGATCAAGGAGGCTCTGGGCTTCGGGATGGACGAAAGGGCAGAGTGGAGCTGGGATTTCTGGAAGGCGGTCCACCAGAATCGGGACAAGCTGATACGGGCCGGTCTCTTCCGTGAGGACCCATTCCGCGAGCTTACGAAGGAGTTCCTCCAAAAGGTCGACTATGTGGTGCGGAGCGAGGAATATCGCAGGTCGCCGCATCGTTCCGACAGCAGGATCAAGCTCACCCTCATCGACATCGCATCGATCCAGGATTACGTGCTGAGGGGCCAGGAGATCAGGGTCATCGCAGCCGCGAGTCACATCATCGAGCTGGCTGTTCACGCCCACTTCTACTGGTACCTCCGCCGAAGGGTACACCTGCCTCCGGAAGCCGTCATCTACTCGGGCGGCGGGAACGTCCTTCTCTTGCTCCCTTCAAGTCTCGTCCAAACGGTGAAAGGAGCGGCTGACGAGTACATCGAGAAGCTCAGGTTGAAGCTTATCGTTGCTGACACGGACTTCGTCGACGACTACGTTCTGGTCACCGAGAGGTTCGCGAAGCGCCTCCACGAAGAAAAGCACAGAGTATCCCTGTCAGATTCTGTCAAGCCCGACAAATCAAGCGATGTACTGTGCCAAATTTGCTACAAAGCATGGGGTACCGAATCACTTACCACAGCAGAAGGTGAACGCAAGGTCTGCGAGATTTGCCGTGACCTATACAAAATCGGAAACGAATATCACTTCTTCGCGAAGTGGCGCAGCGAGATACAGGTTAAGGGTCAGAGGTTCAGTGCCGAGAAGGTTTTCGGCAAAGAATGGGAGGAGGTGTCTAAGTGGATCATGGAAATCATAGCCGGCCATGACCCGGACGAACTCGAGAAAGGTTTTGAGAGGCGCAGGGACTACGCGGTGGTCAAGTTCGACGCCAACGCGTTAGGCCGCTTCATGTTGGAGAGCGTCTCGTTCACTGACGCGATCGAGAGGAGCTTCAGGGTTGACATGGCGGTCAAGAGGGCATACTTCAGGGCTATGGAGGCGCTCTACGAAGGTGTGAAAAGCGTAAAGGATGAAGAGGCCGCGAAGAGGGAGACGGTCCGCGTATTTCTTGGAACGGTCTTCATGGGCGGCGACGACGGGATCCTCCTCATGCCCTCTTGGGCCTCCGTCCCCTTCGCTCATTTAATGGCCGAGGAGTTCTCAAAGGAGTTGGGGCTGGAAAGGGGGCTGAGGGTCGCGATCGCAGCCGGACCCGCAGCGATGAGCGTCTGGTCCCTGTTGGACTGCGCGCAGGAGATGATGAACCTCTCCAAGCAGGTCCTCAGGAGGGAGGATCCGACAGCGAAGCACAAGGTGCTGGGATCGATAGCCTTCGACGTCTTCGAGTCAGGCTCGCCTTCAGGTGCCACCGCAAGGGACAGGATGGAGAGGCTCTCCGTCAGGGTCGGGACAGAGAGGCATCGGGACGACGAGATCGACAGCCTCCAGCCTTACCTGATCAGGAGGAGCGACCTCGGGGGTTCAACGGTTCCGGAGTTCTGGAGGGGAGTAGGGAAGCTCGTGCTGAAGTTGGAGGTGCCAGACGGGTGGGGCGACCACAACAGGGTCAGGAACTTCTACGTCGACGTCTTCGCGAAGGCTTACCGCATAGCCATGCGACCCGATGACGCCACGAATGAGGACCCGATGAAGAAGTGGGTGAAGGGTGTGAGGGACAAGATACTGAGGTCATGGCCTCAGGTCTCGCCGTCGAGGTATTGGAGGGAGAAGCTCATCGTGTACTTCCTCAGGCAGAAGGAAAGGGAAGGTAAAAAAGAGGACCGAGAGGCGTACGAGGGCCTGGCCGACCTCGGCATGCTCACCGTGCTTTCGGGCGAGTTCGGGTTAGTATCGCGGGGCAGCGCGTCAAGAGCTTATTTCGGTTCGACGGAGTCGCAGGATGGTGTTGGGCCCTTCCCGCTGGCTGACGTCCTAACCTTCATCAAGCTCGCAAAGGGTGGTGCGCAATGATCCGTTTCAGGTTGAGGCTCAGGGCCATGTCCTTCCTCACGGTCGGAGGCGGCATACCGGACGTAATGGGAGCCGACATCGTTCATGTCAGGAAGACCGTCGTCAAAGGCGGATCGGTCAGCAACGTCATCTACATCCCTGCGAGCAGCGTGAAGGGCGTCCTGAGGACTAACGCTAGCAGGGTTGCAGAAGCGTATGGCTTCGAGAGCTGCGGCGAGGTCGATCCGGATCGGATGAACCGTGCGCATCGCGGAGGCGCATGCGACGTCTGCAGGCTCTTCGGCCGGCCCGGCAACGCTCCCGACGACTCTTCAAGGCTCTTCGTCACGGACTTCAAATCCGAGGAGGCCGAGAGCAACAGGATGGTGGTGACGAGGGTATCGCTGGACGACAGGACGTTGACGGCAAGGGAAGGGGCCCTCTACAGCGTCGAGCACGTCCTCCCCGGGACCGAGTTCTCCGGCGAGGTCCTGGTCGAGGGCGGCGACGAGGTGAGGGGCCTTCTCCCGCTCCTCCTACTGGCTATTGCGGAGCTGAGGTTGAGCGGTCTGGGCAGGGGAGGGCTCGTGGACGCGAAGGTCGAGGACGGCAACTCCCTCGACTCGCTGGTAGGGGTCGAGTGGAGGCCCCTGCTCAACGGCCTCAGGTCCTGGTTGTGGGAGAGGTGGTCGGGCCTTGGTGCTCGCAGAGGTTAGGATCAGGCTTCTGAGCCCGGCGATAGTGACCACAAGGCGGACGCAAAGCGGCTTCGTCAGGCCTGCCGATCACATACCCGGCTCGATGCTGCGAGGAGCGATCCTCTCGGCCCTCTACCGGGACGGCAAGCTGACCAAGGAGGACCTGAGGAGGGAGGCGGAGCGCCCGACCCTCCTCGCTTCTCCGGCCTATCCCCTCTATCGGGGCGCGAGGAGCCTTCCCGCCACGCCCTACGTTCTGGTGTGCGACGAGTGCAACGGCTTCGAGTACATTCCGCCGACCGAGGAACGACCTGTCAAGGAATACCACGAATGCAAGGGTCTACCCGAGGCTCCTCAGGGCGTTACCGGATCCGGTGAGCAGGGGCACGACCGGTCCATGTGGTTGCTCAAGACGCTCCACGGCAACCTGCTGGCGAGCGTGAACGGCAAGCCCGTGAGGGTCCGTACGGAGACCTACAGGGCCACCTCGGTGGCCATAGACAAGAGGCGCAGGGCCGCAGCGAGGGGGTTGCTCTTCGACTACGAGGCGATCGCCGAGGGGACCGAGTTCTGGGCCTGGGTCTCGGTGCCCGATGGGATCGAGCTCGACGGCCTCGAGGTGGCAGTGGGAAGGGGGCAGTCGAGGGGCTTCGGTTTGGCTAAGCTCTCGTTCTGGTCGGAGTTGCCGAGGGAGGGCGGCTTCCAAACCGACAAGTGGTATGTGGCCATCTCGCCCGTCACACCGGTGAGGAAGCTCGACTGGGAGGGGTTGGGGTTATCCGTAGTGCTGGAGAGGGTCGAGGGCAGGACGTACACGCTCCAGACGGGTTGGGACGTTCTGCAGGGCAGGTTGAGGCCTTTCGTGGAGGTAGCAAGAAGCGGATCGCTGGTCGTCGCCCGGCTTTCGGACACCAGCCGCAGCCACTTCCTCAGGGTCGGCGTACCGGTCAAGGTGGACGGCTTCTGGTTGACCGGCTTCAACGCCCTGATCCCCCTCTCGGAGTACGAATCGATCCTGGAGGTGAAGAGTTGGTCTTGAGCGGGTACCTCCCATCGAGGGTCAAGTTCGTAGGGGTTCTGAACTTCAGGGCGAGGGGACCTATCCACGTAGGGCATTCGAAGGAGGCGAACGTGTTGTACGCGTTGAAGCTGCCTAACGGCGACCTCGTCGTCCCTGCCAGCACTTGGAAGGGCGTACTCCGCTCGTTGGCCGAGAGGCTCGCACCTTCCCTTCCGATGGGCGAGATCGAGAGGCTGGCCTTCGAGTCCGTTGGAAGGGCCCAAGCGCCAGAGGAAGCCAGGAGGAATGTGAGGGAGAAGGGCCTGATGGACGACTTCGTCAAGGTTCTCGAGAGAAAGCCTCAAACCCGCTTCGATCAAAGGGACGTCGAGGAAAAGCTCGAGCGCCTCGGCTACAGGAAGGATGAGGAAGGGAAATGGCAGATCGAGGACAAGGAATGGGCCCTCGTCCAGTACCTCTCCCTCCACTGTCCTGTTGGGAGACTCTTCGGGAACTTGACCCTCGCAAGCAGCCTCAAGTTCTTCGACGCGGTGATCAGATCTGGCCTCCAGCGGAGGCCCGGTATCGGCATAAACAGGAACACTGGGACGGTGCAGGAGAACGTCCTCTACTTCGTCGAAACCGGTGACGCGTATGCTGCGGTCCCTCTGCTGCTATCGGGCGAGGTCGAACCGCGAGGCAGTGCCCCGGCGAGGTTGCTCGCGTCGGTCCTCGAGGCAGTGGCAGAGGTCGGCATAGGCGTAGGGGGCCGCAAGAGCGCAGGTCTCGGGCTGCTCGAGCTCGAATCCTCCGAGTTCCACGCCTTCGAGCGCGGCAAGGACGGAGACGAGAGGGGAGCCCTGCTGGCTAACCCGTTCGACGCCGAGAAGATGGGACTGAGGGAGTTCGTCGGGTGGCTTCGTGGTGAACGGTAGGACCCTTGTGATAGCGACGTGGGGTCAGCCCGCAAGCTGGCGTGAGGCCCGTTACGTGTTGGAGGACGGAAGCGAAGTGGTCGAGCACTGCACAACGCTCCCCCTTCTCCTCAGACGTTACAGCGATTCCGATGCTGTCCTGCTGGTCCTCGACAGCCTGATCGACGAGTACCTCGGCAAACTACAGGACGGGAGGTGCTCCGCGTGTTACGACCGCCTGAGAGGAGCGGTGAGGGAAGCGGCCAATTCCACGAACTACGGTGAGCTGAGGGAGAGGGTCAGGAAGTTCGTCATCGAGATGCTGCGTTGCCTCGAAATCGACGGACGCGTCACCGTTGCGGTCTGTCCCGCAGTAGGCCGACCTGGAGGTCAGTGGGCCTTCCACAGCAGCCCGAGGGACTACTCGGGTTTTTGGGACAGTTGGCGAACGCCGCCAGACCCCTTCTCGGCTTCGTGATGGAGCGCCCTCCCTTCGCGATCGGGCTCCTGATCGGGTTCGTCATGGGCCTGATAAGGTGATGGGAGAGGGCCACATGAGATGGGTTCGGCCCTTCACTCGGGCGGGTTGAGCACCCTGAGGCCCATCTGCGTCGCGGCCTCGTAGATCTCCAGCGCCTTCTTCCTGCCGACCTTACCAGAGATCCTCACGGCGTGGACCTTCGGGTCGAGCCCCTCGAGCTCCTTCCTGTTGCTGACGAGGACCTCCCTGAAGCCCGACGGGTGAAGGCCCCTGTACTTCCTCGGTGAGCGGTACCCGACCTTGACGAGGGGCGGCCATCCGCTGACCTGGAGCCTCATCTTGCTGTCCTTGCCCCTCGGCCTCCTCCAGTTGGGCTTGAGCCTGACGTACCTCCAGCTCTCCTGCCTCACGAACTCGGGCCTCTCCTTCCTGAGCCTGAGGACCCGTTTGGGGATCTTGACGGCGGCCTTGGGCTTCTGGGCCTGCGCCTGCTCCTGCGTCTCCGTCCCCTCCTGCTCCGACATCGCCGGTCCTCCCACCCACACCTTTCTTATGAATTTCCCTCGCCTGCAACGAATCCGCAGGTCATCTCACCGTCCTCCATGAAGCCGGGTAAGTCGGTGTGAGGCTCGACGGGCTTTTCAGCTGGAGCGAACGGCGTTGGGACAGGCGTGACGGACAGGAGGGCCGAGCTTGAGGATTACTTCGAGCGGCTGAGGAGGGACTTCGAGCGGCACCTCAAGTTGGCGAAGGAGGTGAGGGAGAGGGTCAGGTACCCGACGCCGGAGGTCGAGGTCAGGGTCGCTGAGGACATGGCCGAGAGGATCGAGATGGCGATGGGCAGAAAGGGCCTCGCGGAGCTGCTGAGGTCCCTGAGCGCCAACGTCAAGAAGGAGCTGTTGCCCTTCAAGCTGGCGGAGAGGCTCGCCTCGGAGCTCGAAGCGCCCGACGACGGTTCGCTCACATCGATCGTCAGGACCTGCCTCGCCGTCATGACGCCTCCAGGAACGACTGCGGCACCGACCGAGGGCATCGCCGCGGTCAGGATCAAGAAGAACCCCAACGGCACCGACTACCTCGCCATTTACTACGCCAACCCCATCAGATCGGCCGGAGGGACTGAGATAGCCGGCTCCGTCGTCCTCGCCGACTACCTGAGGAACCTCCTGGGCCTCGACCGCTACAGGCCGACCGAGGAGGAGGTGATGAGGTTCATCGAGGAGGCCAGAACGTACAGGAGGAAGGTGGGGAGGTTCCAGTACAACGTCCCCGACGAAGTTCTGGAGTTCGTCGTGAGGCGGATCCCCATCGAGATAACGGGCGTCCCCACCGATCCTGTGCCCGTTCCTTCCTTCAGGGAGGTGCCAAGGGTCGAGACGCCATACGTCAGGGGAGGGGCGCTGAGGGTCGTGAACGACGGAGTTGTGGGCAGGGCGAAGAAGGTGCTGAAGCTCGTCCAGATGGTGGGGCTTGACGGGTGGGAGTGGCTGGAGGAGGTGGCGCGGATGATGAAAGAATCGGGGAAGGGAGGTTCTTCGGTCCTTAAGGAGGTCATCGTCGGGAGGCCGGTCTTCTCGATGTCGGATCGCTTCGGCGGCTTCAGGCTCCGTTACGGCAGGGCCCCCCACACCTCGATGTCGGCCGTCGGCGTCCACCCTTACACGATGAGGGTCCTCGAGGACTTCGTCGTGGTCGGAACCCAGCTCAAGCTCGAGTATCCTGGGAAGGGAGGTGTTGCGGTCCCTGTGGACTGCATCGAGCCTCCTATCGTGAAGCTCGAGGACGACTCGGTCATCAGGGTCGACTCGCCATCGAGGTTGGAGGAGGCCCTCAGGTTCGGGCGTAAGGTCCTCTTCGTCGGCGACCTCCTCGTCAGCTTCGGCGACTGCGTCGAGAACAACGTCCAGCTGAAGCCCCCGGGATACTGCGAGGAGTGGTGGGTCGAGGAGGTGAAGGCCGCGCTGAGTGGCCCCGAGGTCGGACCGCTTGGCGAGGAGGAGGTCAAGTGGATCCGACTCGCCGACTCGGACCCCTTCAGGAGCGTCCCTCCGGTCGAGGTGGCCTGCAGGATATCCTCCAAGACCAAGACCCCCATACATCCCAGGTACATGCCCTTCTGGGACGCCTCCACCGGAAAGGAGGTAGAAGCGATCAGGAGGTGGCTTAGGGAGAACATCAGGTCCTACAAGGCCCTGCCGCACGACCAGGAGGCCAAGAGGGCCCTCGAGGCGATGCTGGTCCCCCACAGGGTATGGGACGGTCGCATAGTTCTGGAGCAGGGTTGGTTTAAGGCCCTGATCTTCCTCTTCAGGCCCTTCAGCTCCGTCGACGTCTCCTCGCTCTCGGTGAAGGACGCGGTGGAAGCCCTGACGGGATTGCCCTACAGGCCGAGGATGGGTACGACGCTCGGCGTGAGGATGGGGAGGCCGGAGAAGGCGGACCAGAGGAGGATGAAGCCGCCCGCCCACGTGCTCTTCCCTGTAGGGCTCCTCGGAGGGCAGAGGAGGTCGATCGTCGCGGCGGCGAGGTCGGAGAAGGGCCCTGTGGAGCTGAACGTCAGGGTGTGCCTCGACTGCGGTTTGAGGACCTGGAGGGCCGTCTGCGAGTCGTGCGGAGGCCCCACATCCCTCGCCGGGTTCTGCAGCGTCTGCGGCTCCGAGTTCGTAGAGCCCCAGTCCGACACTTGTCCGTCCTGCGGCTCGAAGCTCCACCTCAGCACCAAGTTCGTCGTCGACTTCAGGTCGGAGCTCGAGGCTGCACTAGGGAGGACGAGGGCGGAGGTCGAGGAGCTGAAGGGCGTCCGTTCGCTCACCAGCCGTCACAAGGTCCCCGAGGAGCTGGTGAAGGGCGTGCTGAGGTCCTCGCTCGGCCTGTATGTCTACAAGGACGGCACCGTGAGGTTCGACGCGACCAACGCGCCCCTGACCCACTTCGTCCCTAGGGAGGTCGGCACCGATCTGGAGAGGTTGAGGGCTCTCGGCTACAGGACCGATTACAGGGGAGATCCGCTGGTCTCGGAGGAACAGGTTTGCGAGCTCTTCCCACAGGACGTCATCATACCCGAGAGCTTGGCCGAGCACCTTTACCGCGTCTCCAAGTTCATCGACCGTTACCTCGAGCTGAACGGCTTCGAGCCCTTCTACCGATGGAAGGGCCCTGAGGACTGCATCGGCTCCCTCCTCGCGGCCCTCTCCCCCCACACCTACGGTGCAGTGGTCTGCAGGGTGATAGGCGTGGTGAAGGCCGACGTCGTCTATGCCCATCCCCTTCTGCACGCGGCGAAGCGGAGGGACTGCGACGGCGACGAGGACAGCCTGATGCTCCTCCTGGACCCCCTGATCAACTTCAGCACGCTCTACCTCCCCGACCGAACGGGAGGGCTGATGGACACGCCTTTCCTGCTGACGGTGGTGCTGAGGGCAGAGGAGGTCGACGAGCAGTCCCACAACGTCGACGTTGCCTTCCGTTACCCGCTGGAGTTCTACTTGGCCGCCTCGAGGGGCGAGAAGGCCCAGAGCCTCCAGGGCACGATACCGTTGGTCGGAGACCGGCTCGGAACGCCAGAGGCCCTCAGGTGCTACGGGTTCACTGTCCCTTCCTTCTCCCTCTCCCACGAGGTCAAATCCACGTCCTACAGGAGGCTCGGCACGCTGCTCGAGAAGATAGAGGCCCAGATGAGGGCCGCCGAGAGGCTGAGCGCAGTAGACCCTGTCGTCGTAGCGGAGAGGGTCATGGAGTCACATCTGCTGCCAGACGTGGTCGGCAACCTCAGGGCCTTCTTCATGCAGGGCTTCGTCTGCAGGCGCTGCAACTCGAGGTACCGGAGGCCGCCCCTGAAGGGGAGGTGCGTCGTGTGCGGCGAGCCCGTCCACCTAACGGTCTACAGGGGCATGGTCGAGAAGAACGTGGAGCTAGTCCTTAGGCTGCTGGAGAGGTACGTGAGGGACCCGGTGATAAGGGAGGCGACCCATGAGGCCCTGACTAACATCGGCCAGCTCTTCGGCTCCGAGCCGTCGGAGGGAGGGGGGAAGGGCAGGCAGACGAGCCTCAGGAGCTTCTTCTGATCAGGCGAACCGCTCGAACCTCACCGTAAGGTCCCTCAGGTCGATCAACGCGACCGTCCCGACCGTCGGCTCGAGACCCACGCCCTTCTGCAGCTTCGTCTGGTCCTGAAAGGTCCCCGAGTTGACGAGCCTCACACCTCTGTAGAGCCTGAAGGCTGCGACGTGTATGTGGCCCGTCGCGAGGACGTGGGGAACCTCATCAAGCAACAGGTGGTCCTCCCTCCAAGGTATGATCGGTGTGACCTCCATCGACGGAGCCAGGTGCCTGGACTTCAGGAGGACCTCCATCACCTCGCCCGCGCTCCTCCTGAGGTCGCTGTAGGAGAACCTCATGCTCGACTGGATCACGTCGTCCAGCGTCTGGCCGTGGAAGAGGAGAAGCCTCGCTCCGCCTATCTCGACCAGCGCCGGGTTCCCCAAGAAGACGAACCTCCCCTCAGGGTCGAGGGCCCTCCTGTGCTCCGCGTGGACCGGTGGCTGGGGAAGGGCCCTCCTCACCGGCTCGTGGTTACCAGGAACGTAGACCACCTTCACCTCCCTCGGGACCTTAGCCAGCAACCTCCCGGCCTCCGCGAACTGTTCCCTCAACGTCTTGATCTCCAGCTCCTCCCTCTGTCCTGGATAGACGAAGACGCCGTCGACTAGGTCCCCGTTGATCAGCAGGAACCTCAGGTTCAGGTTCGCGTGCTCCGACGATAGCCAGTCGAGGAAGTCGTTGAAGGCCCTCCTGTTGAAGCGGGCGCTCCCCACGTGGACGTCGGAGATAACGCAGACCCTCACGTCAGGGCCCCTGAAGGGCCGATCAGTTTGGGGGACGTCGGGGAACATCACGTCCCTCACGACCAGCCTGCTCCCCCTCGCAGCGACCCTGACCACCACGACCATGTCGCCGCAGAGCGTCTCGACCTTCTCGGAGAGCGACCTTTCCCTCGCCGGTGCTATGGCGCTCCAGATGCCGTTGGGGTCCTCGAGCCTCAGCCTGTAATATCCGTCGCCCCTCGAGACCTCCCTCACCTCGCAGACCGCATACCCTTCCCCTCCTGACTCGATGAGCTCCTTGATCGAGCTCAACGGGATCCCCCTCCGTGAGGATATCCTCCAGAGCGCAGCGAAGCGGCTGACCCTGTAGACCGTGAACTCCTCCGCCTTCCCCTCCATCCTGATCTCCTCGTAGGTCGGCTTCAGGACCTTCAGCTCGACCTCCTCCCAGGTCGTCTTCTCCTCCGCTGGCCCCGGTTCCTCCGCCTCCCCCTTTCCAGACCTCTCTACGAGGAAGGCCTCCAGCGTCCTCGCGTCGACGAGGGACCCCCTTCCGGCCTTAGAGGTGAGCCACCTGACCAGCTCGTCAGCCACGTCCTCGCCGAGCTCCGTAAGCCTCTCGAGGGCCTCAGGAGTCACCTGATACCCGGACCCGAGGAGCCGCTTTGCTATCCTGCCCCTCAGGGAGGCGCTGGAGCTCAAGATCCCTTCGGTTCGCTGACCGGGAGCTCGATCAAGTTGGAGAGGGCCTCGTCGTTGAGGAAGACGTTCTCCAGCTCCTCCATCGGCACGTTCAGCGCTATCCTCCTCGTCCTCCCGTACCTCCCGTAGCTCACGACGTCGCTGCTCAGGACGCCCATCATCGTCAGCTCCGAGATGATGGAGCTAACCCTCCTGTCGGTGAGCGGCTCCACTCCGAGGGCAGCGCAGACGTTCCTGTACTGGTTGTAGACGGCCCCTGTTGTGACCTTCTGGATCCCGGCCCTGACGCACTGGTAGACCGACAGCAACACGATCCTTCCGTGAAGCGGGAGCGTCGAGAGGGCCTCGTAGATCCTTCCCTGCTCTATGACGCCGAAGGCCGCCCTGACGTGCCTCTCCTCGACCCTTTCGGCTCCCTCCCTCTCCGCCAGCTCCGCCGCGACCCTCAACAGGTCCAGAGCCCTCCGGGCGTCTCCGTGCTCCGCAGCTGCCAGCGCGGCGCATAGCTGTATCACGCCGTCTGAGACGACGCCCTCGTTGAAGGCGACATTCGCCCGCTCGCTGAGGATGTCGACCAGCTCGACCGCCGTGTAAGGGTGGAAGACGATCTCCTCCTCGCTGAGGCTGCTGAGGACCCTCGGGTCCAGCATCTCCTTGAACATCAGGTCGTTCGAGACGCCGACGATCGACATCTGCCCTCCCGGAGAGCCCTCGTTGATCCTCGTCAGCTGATAGAGCGACTCGTCGCCGCTCGACTTCACCAAGTGGTCTATCTCGTCGAGGCATGTGACCATGAGGACCTCGGACCTGTGGAGGGCGCTCCTGAAGCGGTTCATCACCTCTGCCTTCGAGAGGCCCGTGAAGGGCACCTTAACCCCGAGGGCTGCGCAGAGCTCGGACAGGACCCTGTATTCGGTCCCCGCGACCCTGCAGTTGACGTAGACGAACTTCAAAGGGAGGTTCAGCTTCGCCGCCTCCTCCTCGAACCTCTTGAAGACGTGCTTGACGACCGCCGTCTTCCCTGTCCCAGTCTTGCCGTAGATGAAGACGTTGCTGGGCCTCGTTCCCCTGAGGCTCGGAGCGAGGATCTCGCCGAGTCGCCTGACGTGCTCCCACCTGTGCGGTAAGTTGCCCGGAATGTAATCGGCCCTCAGGACGTCCCTGTTCTTGAAGATCGAGGACCTCGTGAGGCTCTTCCTGATCAGCTCGGAGAGGGGGTCCTCCGCACCCCCTTCCTTCCTCTGGAGCTCCTCCATGTCCTTCCGACCTGCTTCCACTGCACCTGATAAGTTGCTATTGTTCGAACAG
>Ga0079998_114220_pt1 | contig 13148 bp, 10 predicted proteins | sample PerSpoBPS_BMetaG_FD_69201 | JGI IMG/M metagenome (GOLD analysis project Ga0079998, IMG submission 69201) | Thermal spring microbial communities from Yellowstone National Park, Wyoming, USA - Perpetual Spouter B (PS_B) MetaG (SPADES assembly)... | ecosystem: Environmental > Aquatic > Thermal... | reverse complement strand
ACTCGGGCATCTTGACGGGCACTGCATCGCCAGGGACGTTGAGCTTCCTCAGCGCCTCCCTCGTCGCAGCCAAGTGCTCCTCCACATCGCCCTGAAAGGTCGCCACGCCTATTCTGACCATACCATTACTTGAAGACCTACCTCCTGTTAAGCTTGTAGGTGTGGAGAACGACTGAAGTCGTTACTGCCTTCACGCCATGCATCTTCATCAGCCTCTCCGAGATCAGGGACCTGAGCTGGTGCAGGTCGTTAGCCTTGGCCGTGGCTATTATGTCGTACTCTCCTGTTACCTCGTAGACGTCGACGACCTCAGGCATCTTCCTTAGCGCCCTCGCCCTCTCGATGACCTCCGTGACGTAGCTCGCGATCCTCCCCGCAGGACCCTGACGAGTTCCGAGTACATTGTGACCCTTTCCTCCTCGGGCATCACGTCCCAGCCACCCCCTCCTGAAAGAATGTTGCCCTGACCGTGATGAATCCTTAGAAGGCCACAGATTTGCTGTCCCTCCTCTCTAAGCCTTGGCGAAGAGGGTCTCCCGCAGCGAGAGAGAGGAGGACGTGAGGAAGTACTTTGGACTTCCTCGACGAGCTGACGGGAGACCCTCTTCCCGTAGGGATGGGCCGTGAAGCCCTCACCCTCCTTCCTTACTAGGAGTCTTGCCCTGAGTTACCCCTCCCCCTTCCCCTCGGCCTTCCCCACGAATTGGGCGGCCCTGTATCTCCTCTCCTTTAGCCTCTCAACTAAGATTTCTGCCGTTGTTCCGACGTTGGCGAAGACAAGCGCCCTGTAATCTTTCTTCTCTGCGAAGTGCGCTGTAAGAACTTTAAGCAGGGCCTTGACCTTGGCGTGGTCCACGTTGCACTCGTTAGCCATAGTCACAAGCCTCCTGAACTCCTGCATCCCGGCCACCATCTTGTGGTTCCTGAGCTCGGACTCCTGAATTTCCTCCAGATATCTCCTCAGGCTGTGGACGTGCTGGCTCTCTTTCAGCTCCAGAGCGTGGTATAGACTCAAGGCCGTGAAGATCAGGGCCTTGTAGTGCAAGTCGGTTCTACGCTGCCTTACAGGGCTTGTGTATTTTACCTGTGGATTGAAGTTTTCGCCGACCCTTCTGAGGAGTCCGGGTATGGTGTTCTAGGGCACCTCACCTTAAGAAGTGCGTGTCTCTTTTTGAGACGCGTTGCTGATTTTTGACAGCATGAAAGCGTGAGTCGCGCATCACGGCAGGTTGGCTAATGAGTCCACTATTTCGGCCAGTTTCCAAGCAATATCACCTTCAACAAGCAGACCCACTTCATAATTTGCGTACAGACCTCCCCATGTAAAGTTCGCCGAGCCCACCACAGCCTTTCTCCTATCAGCAATGACAAGCTTTGCGTGCAACTGTCGATTCTTCTGTCCTTTAAAATCGACAAGTTTGAAATGCGGATACCTGCTTGCTAAGTATTTTAGCTTATTTGCAATGACGGCATGCTGGGAGTTCAGGGAGTTCACAACGATCGTGATCCGAACACCTTTCTCGGCCGCTTCTTCGAATAGATCAAGCAGGTGAATTGCCTGTGGTGTGAACAAATAGGCGAGAACATGAATTTCGCTCGTAGCTTCTATTACGATTTCCTCTATTACAGGCTCAATACCTCTCAGACCTCTGCTGATCAGCTGAGGGCCGGTTCCCAGAATTTCGATGCGTGTCACGTCAGATTCTCCAGCAGAACGGTTCTGTCAAGCCACATATTTCTATGTTCACACGATGTTTCGGATAAAAGAAGGCAGCTGTAGCAAGCAGCCCCGTTGTACTCACCGTCCCGAAATTGATGTTGAATGCACAGGGGATCGCCAGAGCATACCTCAGCCTCTTGAAAAGCCACCTGTAGCAAACTTCCCATGTGTGGAACGAGCGCAATCAGTCCTCCCAATGTTCCCTCTGTCCCGGGCTGTGTTGCATAGAGAAGAATACCTCCTCTTATGCGCGCGCCGTCGGTTTCAAAATAAATTCTCTCACGTATAGAGGCTGATGAGTAGCCAGCTTCAGCAGCAATAACCCTGATCAAGAGATGGCTGAGGGTATGCCACCACACAAATACTGGATGAAGCTCCTCCATGTTAGAGGGATCTCTGAACAAATGAGAAACATCCCGATAGCGGTATGGATTACTGAAGGATTTGAGCCAGTGATCTGCAGCTGTTCCTGATAATCCGCTAATCCATCCGTCATTGTCATCCAGAATGATGAAGATGCCCTCCCCGAAAAACTCCACTCCCGGGTACCACCTCTGTTGAGGGTCGCGAGGATCAGGAAAGGAGACGTCCACAGGAGTTGAAGTAAACTGTGTATCGACTTCGCGGCGATATGCGCGTTGCACCGTTACAGTACGCAGGCGAAGAACCGGGGTCACACGGAACACGGTGCCGTTGGGCCCGGTAAACCTCTTGACCAAGTGAGGATTGATCTCGACGAGCACGGGCGATTTCGGACGGCTCCCCCTGACAGGAGGAATTCCGTGGAGAGATCCCTTTATAAATTCATGAAATTCCTCCAGAATCAGAGAGCGATATGAATTTTGAACGGGGGTAAGGACAGCCTCTATAGCCTCACTGATTTCACTCCATGGATAAGATAGTATCTCGTTTGCGTCACTTTCACTTATTATCTTCCTTTGCACAAAGGTATGAAGGTACTGCTCAAGTTGCTGTTTTGAAGTCGGTCTGTTAACCATTATGCTGTACAGAACAGGTCTGATTTGCAGGAGGTTGTGAAGTCTTGTGTAACGTGGAGGAATTGTAAAGAGTGTGAGCAGTTCCGGGATCCTGAGGTTCGACGCCTGTCTCTGTATTATCTTTGCTTTCTTTTCGCATCCGGGGCGATATGGTGGAGAGTCGGGGGGCTCCCTTTCCGGAAATCTGCCAGTGCAGTTCCAGTCTATGCCGTAAGCGGTGCCCAGTGAAATCTCCCTGCTGCCACATTCAGGACATTCGATTTCGATGTTTGCGAGCGAACCGCCGCCTCCGAACCATTTGAACCATTTCTGATGCTTACAGGAATGATCATTGCCATGAGCCAACACGTACCAATCAACCTCATCCATGTGTCCAGCGGGGCATGCCTTTATGAAACGGATTGCCTCTCGACCTCTCCGGCCCGCGACTTTACATATTGGACAGCTGGACTCCCGGTAGAGGACATAAAAGTCTCCGCCGTGCGCAGGCATGTTCAAACAGAGCTTCCAGACCGGGAATGGTTTGGTCCGGTATACATACTGATCTGCAGTCTTCTGGAGTTCAGCATTCGACGGCAGTCTGAAAATTCTCGCCCCATTTAGGAGACCCTGTGACATCCTCTGATCGGAAACCTCGTAGCTGTCCGGCAAGAGAGAACCTGTTGAAAATAGGCCAATGTCAGGCATCAGTATGACGCGCGGGCCGTCTGGCCCTTCCAGTATCGCACCGGGCCCGTAAGTAAAAATGAACTGCGAGCGTCTGATGTGCTGGGTCATGGTCGGCCATCACCCTAACGTCTGAAAGCCTGTTGTTTCCTCAATATCCCGGAGGGATTGCGGAGCATTCTCGTATACGACAGGCAAGTTGGCATGCTGATGCTGAGCGTCACCCAGTACCACGGGATGCTGCGGAGGCTTGGTGATGGCATACTCAACATACTTCAGATTCCTGAAATTTCTTGCATAGGAGTGCCAGGCATCCAGTTCCCTGTCGATATGCTGGCGGACAGCACCCGCTGGGGGCCTGCGAAATAACGGCTGTGACTGGGCACGACTTTCAAGCCAATAAGGTAGTTGCCGGACCTCGGGGGCCTGTCTTTTTGTTGCCATGAGCGTAGCGGAGTCGTCCTTATGCCAAGCCTCCCTAGCATCCCTCATATTTCTGAGGATTGCAACCGCCACCGGCCCCCCTGCCCTGTCGAGGACACCGGGAGCGAAGGGATAAACCGTGATTGGTTCGACGAATCTGTGAAGCTGACGGTGATACCTGCAGAAGGATTCATAATGACTCAAATCCCGAGGCCGAGAAGCTCTGAAAAATATAACGACCAGCGCCCCCCTTCTTCTGCCAACCCTTCCTGTAGATTGAATGTAAGCGGATGTTGTCTTAGGTTGACCATGCACCACCATGAGTGCGAGTCGTGGGATATCTACACCGGTCCCGAACATTGAGGTGGTGAATAGAGCGTCCGGTGCTCTGGGATATGATGCGCCCAGAAGGTCCAGAATTGATGGCAAATCCGTTGAGGATGTCCTGCTGGACAGTTCCAGCGCTCTCTCGTCAGAAAGTGGTCTCGGATTTCCTTGAGAGATGCTCACGATTCTTTGAGGTATGTCCTGTCTGTAAAGTGCTCGGGCGCCTGCCAGTTCTCTGATAGCGTTGAAATATCCAGTCAGTGTCCAGTAATCGTCAACCGCCGGGTGCGTCCTGTGCATCCAAGCCGTCTGCATGAGCCTGGACCATATTCTGATGGTCGGTGTGTGCGGCCCCCATCCTGGTGCACAGATTCCAACATAAAGCCTTCCCGGCGGTCCGTCGTCAAGCGGATGACGCTCTCCTTCAGTAATGAAAAATCTATCGTCTGCCGTCAGACCATAAGGAGGGAAAATTTGCAGGCCGCGCAGAAAGACGGCTTTGACTTGGTCTTCAGCCCTTCTGATGGTGGCCGTTGATGCTATGTACTTTGGGCTATGTTCATCCTTTCCGCGGATAAGGAACTCGATCGCTGATTCGTAAAAACCTGTCAGACTACCCAGAGGGCCTTCAATAAGGTGGAGCTCGTCTTGAATTATGATATCCGGTGGGGAGAGCGGCTTTACTTCCTTGAAGAGAGGCGCGGAACGTTTGCCCGCAGGAATTGGGTGCCCTTGACGTGTTGAGCCGTCTGCTGAATGCTGGAACGGCCTGTAATATCCGTAAATTACGTGATGAAATCTAACGTTTCCGAAGAGACTGGCAATTCTTGGTTCAAATGGCATTCGTGCAAATTTATCTATCGTTGCCACAATGATGCTGGGAATCCTGCTGTAAATTTGATCGTCGACCGTCATAGCCGGAATGGGAATTCTGTCAGAAATGTACGGATTATTTTTTATGAATGGTTCCTGAATATGAAATAGCTTGTTTCCGTCAGGAAGCCGTATTCCGCTCACGTGGTCAGGAGCGTCAAATGGATTCGGCACCATCCCATGTACCCATCCCATTGGTGCTCCACCCACCCATGGCTGACGTAATTCGCACTCCGGATTCGGACAGAAAATTTCAAAATCGTATGGAATTTTTGTACCTTTACGTATTTCGTAATACCGTATAAAATACCCCATTCTGGAGGCCCTTGCAGGTATCAGCTCGACCTTACATCCATTCGTTCGAAGGTATTCTTCAATCACTTTCCAAATGTTGTCCACATCCTCCGCTTTCAGTGTCGATTGTGTTTCTATTCTTAACCCGAGGGTGCAGTAATTCGGTGAGTTGTGCATAGCTACTACGGCATTGAGTATTCTTACATTTTGAAATGTCTGTCCTGTTAGCAGCTGTCCCATTAAAGAGATGGAGTTTCTGTTACCAACTCTCAGTACTAAATAGAGCTCATGCGTGCCGGGTTTGAGGCCCATCTCAGGAACTGCAAGAAGTGATCCGCAGGCGGGGCAGGTTAGAACTTGTGCAGGCTCACCTTCTCCCCTTTGACCTTTGAGAATGCTGATTGCGCCGCAAAGAGTCTGATTTCCACCCCATGTATCTTTAAGCCTGTTCGGAGTGACATTGCCCCCGACCCAAAGACCAACTGAGAAGGGTGTGGAGCCCCAGAGGAAATTGTCCTCTTTCTTACAATCCTTTGGTCTCCAGCCTATTCTCTTCAAATTAGATAGATTGAATACTCTGAGATATTCACAGGCGGTCACAGCCGCCAAGATCCTCCGAAATTGCTGTATGGTTAGCAGTCTGAGCGTATAACGTGTTATGACAGCGACACCCGCTCCGGTTCGGTCAAAACGTTCCTGTGTCATGGCACGTCTCCTCCTGTAAGCCAGCGCAAAGATCATGATGGCAAGATATGCTTCCGTCTTTCCGGCTCCTGTTGGCACCCATAGCAGGTCACATATGTCCCTGTAAGGAGAGTGGGAATTCGCGACCGATTCCAGAGTCATGAGGATAAATGCTAACTGAAATGGGTGCCATGTCAGACCAGTTCTTCTCGGAGACCAGCGTGACTGAAGGTCCATGGCTTTGTTAGCAAAACAGAACGCCAATCTGGCCTCTTCATCATTGCAGAGCATATCTATTCCGGCACTTATTCTGTCGCGCACAACTTGACAGCTCTGAATAATTTTTTCTGCTATTCGGCGGTATCTTGGATTTTCTCCATAAATTGCAGGTAGTTGCTTACGGAGATCATCTATCCATCTACTGTAGGCAACAACGATTGGAGAGAGCGCACTGCGCATACGGTCAGGATCCCACATCTCTGCCAGTCTTTCGCAACTGAGCTCAGGACGTGTCCCATACTCATCTCGCCATGAAAGGTCCGGCGCCGGAACAGAGTATATGGGTACAAATTCAGTTCTGACATCTGCTTTCGAAAATCGTTCCCTGTCGGCCTCTGGGAGAAGTTCACCATCCAGCCATTTAAACGGAGCATCCTGCAAGCAACTTGGGAAGTCGAGACTTGGGAGTTGTTCCGGTGGAATTTCGGGATCTATCTCTTTCCAAATCGCAGAGCAGAGATGACCTCTGGCCATAACACGTCTATGTCTGTAAAGGAATTCCAGCATTTCATCCTCGCTTGGACCGGCCAGTTCTGTGGTTTCATCGCCCAGCCCCCTCATTGCCACATCTCTTATTCCAGGGACAATCCTCACCCCCTCGGCACAGACTACCCGTATCTGTGGCTGAAAGATATGCTCATGTGTAGCGGGGTTTTCAGGGTTGGATGATTTTATCCTATTGACCATGTAGAGCGTGATAAAATACTGATTGACGCTTCTCCGTCGAGACACGACATGCAGGGATACTTCAGCTTCAGCACTGTCCGTGTCTACCACCCTCCCAGTGCCGTCTATCCAGAATGTGCTGCTGGAGTCAGCGTTTATTCTCAAAACGACACTCCGCGGTCTTCGTTCCCATCCGTTTTCTTCGATTTTGAAGTATCTAGCCCAAGTGAGGCATACATCAATTTGAGGCGTATCTGTCGACTCGAGCACAAAGGATATTCCCATCGTTGAGGGTCTTCTCTTCGGGTCAAGCACCGGAGAAAATAGTGGTGGCACGTTTACATCAACGTCTTCGGCTTCCTCCTCTCCCATTCCGGGAACCCCCTCTGCCGGTATCTCGGCCTCGGCGTCAACCTCTCTTGAGACCTTACGAACGATCGGTGCCAGAACTCCGGTGATATATTCGTTCAAAGGATTCTCGTGAAGAATCTCTCGCACCCCGTTACGCGGCCCCAAAACCTCTTTTATTAGTTCTGCAACGAATATTTCCCTCATCCCTCCACACCCAGCCTTCTTCCATGCGAACATTGTTGGTTGACGGGGCACGCTGCACATCTGGGATTTTTGGGAGTACAGATTAAAGCACCGAGGTCTATCATCGCGTAATTGAACTCCCTCGGATGCTTCATATCTATAAGGTCTTGATAAAGCTGCCTGAAGCGTTTACTGCGCCTCGAAGAGTCAGTAACCTTGAGTCCGAAAATCCTTCCGAGAATACGAACGGTATTTGTGTCGAGTAATGGCTCTGCCTTACCCCAAGCGAAGCATCTTACAGCAGATGCTATATAATGGTTTACACCCGGCAGGGATTCTAAGTCTTCTTTTGTGTATGGAATCTCTCCATGGAACTTTGTTACAATTATATTTGCCATTCTGACAATGAGTTTACTTCTCCAGAAGAGTCCAAGCGGACGGAGTATCCTCATCACATCCTCCGATCTGGCACTTGCAAGGTCCCTTACTGTCGGGAAAGCTCTGATGAATTCTTTGTATACAGGCACTACCTGATCGGCCCTAGTCCGGTGCAGCAGTATCTCGGAAATCAGTATGTGGTATGGATTGCGTGTATCACGCCAGGGGAAACTCCTGCCATTTTCCTTCCACCAGTTTAGCAAACTTTCGCGAAACTTTTCCGCATCGAGATGAGGCGCCATCTACTCACCCTCGGTGAGAATCTTTTTTGCCACAGTTGCTGCAGCGTAAGAGAATTGGGGGCTGACGGAATCCGCTGCCATCTGATACTTGATCGTCATGCCACAATCCTTTGGAAGCCTGAACGTCTCACTGAATCCCATTATCCTCCATGCCTCTCTTACCGAAATTACTCGAGTCAGTCCACCATTGAACGAATCCGGGTGTAGGATGTACGTTTTCATCACATTCCCGAATGAGGGTGCGGGTTTGTCCCATTCAAGAATGTACCATCCATATTTGTTGGTTTTGTAGTACGTGAGGTATCTTTCAATGGTTTTCAGTTCGGGCCATACATGGTCACAGTCTTGGCATTTGTCTTTATTGCGCAGATACCCTATAGCCCATCTTACTGTCTTGGGCTCCCTCCGTCCTCGCATAAGTTTCTCAAAGAACAGTCCTGCATTCAACTCTGTATCTTTCCGCAGTCCGAAGACGATCAGCCTGCGCCGGATTGTTGGTGCACCGAACTCGCTGTACCTGATGTTTTCCGCCCTGACCGAGTATCCTGCCTGATCCATCTTCGCCAACATCTTCCTAAATATTGGTGTGCTCCCGAGAGCGGGCACATTTTCCATAATGAAGGCCTTGGGTTTGAGGAGTTCCACATGTTCAAAGAAAGAGACCAGAAGCCTGTAATCTGGATGTCTGCTGTCTCTGCGGACCGTATTTACGGTTGCCCAAGGCTTGCATGGCGGGCCTCCCAAAACTATATCAAAATCTCCCTCAACCATCTCTTTTGAGAGATCGATAGTTTTAAAATCACCTATTTGATTCAATTCGAAAGTTTTTTTCGCTGCCTCAGATATATCGACACCGGTAACACAAAAGCCTGCCATCTTGAATCCCAGCGACAGCCCGCCGGCACCGCAGAAGAGGTCCAGAGCTCTCATTCTCTCACACCAGCTGCAGCAAGCGCCGAGATCGGGCTTCTCTTGAAAAACTCCTTATCCCCTGTAATCTCAAAGAGACAAAACTTCATTTCGCTTTCATTTGCATGCTGGTGTTTGCTTTTTTGGTTTTGAGATAAGACCATGACGCAACATTCACACACTCTACAGCATGGATGGACGACATTTAAAGATTACCTAAGATGAACAAGCTACTATAAAGTTTTACTTAAGACCTTTTAGGGTCGGTCTCTGGCCATGATGCACGTCATCAATGCCGTACTGAACTCGTTCTCTAATCTGTTTCGGTCTCACAGGTACTCTTCTCTCGATAAAATTACTCGTCTTTCTTTTCTCAGTAGTCCAAAGTTTGAGGGGTCTCTCCGAGAGGCTATGTCTCACCCGTTCGTCGAGGGAATCGGTCAGGATGCGGGTCCACAGGCTCTCGTCCCTTTTCAGACCATCCAGAAGGGTCAAGAGGCGTGTCGCTGTAGACGAGACTGTCCTGAAGGTGAAAGGTCAGACCTGTTACCTCTGGGCCGCAATAGACGTGGATACTAACGAGTTAATGGCCCTATACGCAGTTAAGTTCTTGAGGAAAGTATTGGATTCTTATGAAGGTAAGCCAGTCATAGCAGTAGACAGAGGACCGTGGTACAGATGGGCATTGGAATGATTGGGAACAACTTACTTCCAGATACCTTCGGTGAAAGGAACAGGATAGTTTAGGTGGTTCAGGGAGATGAAGGAGAGGATTAAGAGGTTCTACAACAACATAAACGCGAAAAGTTAAAGAGCATAGAAGAGTTGGTAACTACAATTGCGAATATGCATAATATCATTAAGGTATCTCATAAGGGCAGGAGTGGGTAATACCAAAGACAGTACTGACAGCTTCTGCATGCGTAAACTCATGTTCGTGAAGCACGTTAAACCCCTCCACCATCTTCTCGGCCTAGTCTACGTCTCAGGTAGCAAGTAGATGGTGACGACCGTGATCGTGTAGGTCGTGATGGTGGTGTCATTCGTGACGTAGCCCTGAGCGCATCTAATAGGAATGAAGGAACTCCCCATATGCTTCCGTGCGTCCTCCCCTTTCGCTCAGGAGGACCAGTCTTGAGACATCTGAACTGAAGTTTGTGAGGTCGTTCCATCTAACCGGAAGTGCCAGTCCTGAACTCTGCATGTCTGCCATTGCCTCACTCCAAAGCTCTTGTTCCAAGAACCTCCACGTAAGCAAAGGCAATGTGTCGAAGACGTCTCCAGCGAAATCTCGTTGGCTCCATCGGCTTTTCGATTACTAATGCTGTAATGAACTACAATGAACTACACAGAGTCTCATACACATGAGGACCTTAAGCTTCTTGATGTCACAAGAATAACATTATATTCTGCCACTTTGCACATTTATATAACCTGAACAAGTTTCACGTTATATAAAGAGAGAATGAGAAGTATTATATCTGAGCGCTTTCTATTCACTAGCCGAGGTCGGTCAGACGACCGGTCTCATGGGAGACCGGGCCGTCAGGATTGGCGGCTGCGGTTTCCCAGTCCCCAAGGCGAAAGCCCTGGGGGCGCTGGGAGAGGAATTGGGAGCGCCGACGAAAGCCGGCGCGGCACCGCCGCGCCGTGGCCTCCCGGATGAGGGAGGTGGTGCTCCTGGACCTCTCCCGGTCCGAAGGGAGCCTCCCCTGGGGGATGATGGGTAGAGCAACCCATCCTCCCTCTCCCGAGGAGGGACGGCGGGAATTGGCGCCCGCCCGTAGCCCCAGGATGCCGGGGTAGCAGGGGAGCCCCGGATGGGAGGGGCAGAAGGGGCGCCCCGGGAAGAGCGAGTGCCCTAAGCTCTCCCGGTAAGCAGAAGAAGGGCAGAAGAAAGAGGAAGGCAGAAGACAGAGAAATAACGGAGCCCATAGACGCAGATGCACCCCCGGGTCAGAATCCCGGAGCTCCCAATATTGTGAATTGGGAGCTGGGGACCGGGGGTGGGTAGTTGCGCCGGGACCCTCCCCAGCTCCTAAAGGGATCCCGGACGTTCGGTGTGGCGGCCGGCGGGTGTACCCGCACCATCCCGACAGGGATGGTGTGAGGGGCCGGAGCTGTCCCGACAGGGACAGCCATGAGGGTCCCGCCGCCCGACAGGGTAGGCAGGGCTAACCGCCGACCTCTCCCGTAATTGGGAGGGGGAAGTGGGGCAGATGAGGGGGTCCTCAGTGTGGAGGCCTTCGAGCCCCTGCCGCCATAAGTGGTCTGGAGGACCGCGGCCCTGCGGCTACACTGCCCCGACAGGGGTTCCCCGACAGGGGGGCTAGCGGTTCTCTGGGCACTTGACAATATCTGATGTTTACTGGACGATTCTTGATGCGCTCCTCTTCCTCATCACATCCCCGGGCAAGGCCGGCCTCCCGGGCTAAGCGGGGGATATGCATCCCGGGGAGAATGGCGCGGCGTGCAGGGGTCCCCCGGTGGTGAGGGAGCGGAGCGGGATAGTCTAGACACTCCGTCTCAATAGGATCCTAGGTCCTATCGGGATGGATAAATGACTTCAGGTGAATCAGACGTTCAGACAATATTCGAAACCCTGCTGACAACCTCCTCCCCTCCAAACCAACCTCCAGATTTTTTTGAAGCCACCGGCCCTGCTCGGGGTTAATCCCCGGGCGGGGCCGGTAGGCTCCGTCTGGGGGTTGGCCCCGGGCAGGCAGGGCGTCTAAGGGGCCTCCAAAGGAGGGGGTCCCAGGGTTCCCTCCCGTCCCACCCTGGCCCGTTCCCGTGGAAACGCGGGAGCCGGTGGAGGGTCCAAGGGAGGGGTTTCAGGAGGTGAAAGGTATGGCCCAAGTCCCTGACCCGGAAAAGCAGGAGGGGGAGGAGGTCAAGAAGAAGGACAACATCACCAAGACGAAGAGACGGAAGGTCGCACCTATAGAGATAAGGATAAAGGCGTTCCACGACGTTCGCAAATTGCGAAAACGCGGGCTGTCATATACTGAAATCAGAAAAGAGATCCACCGAAAACACGGAGTTTGGATCTCCATGAGGACGATAAGCAGGTGGTTACGTGGAGTGTCCAGTCCGTATAACGGCAGACGGATACCTTCGCTGGAACTATTGAAACCTTCTGAAGATTTAGCGAACGTGATTGGCGTGGTCCTTGGCGATGGATTTATTGTTGAGAGAAAACACTGTTACAGTTACATCATAGGTCTTGAGGGTAAAGACAAAGAGTTTGTTGAGGATTTTGGAAGACGTTTAGGCAAGATTCTTGGAAGGGAGCCATACAAGCCGTGGATAAATGCAAGGACAGGGAGATATCGCATCGAAATTACATCTAGGACACTCTACGAACTACTCAGGAAGCCAGTTGACCTCAAAAGAATCAGAAGATACGTCGAACACTGTCCGAAGTGTGCAACAGCGTTTCTCAGGGGACTCTTCGACTCGGAAGGATGTATCGGCAAGGATGGACGCTACATAAAACTCTACAATACCAACTATGAAGTACTCGTTTATGCCCAAAAGCTTCTGAGGAGGTTCGGCATAGAGGCAACAGGGCCATGGCCTGATAAACAAAAAGGGACGACAATGCATGATCCTAGGACAGGGAAACAATACAAAACTAAAAAGGACTGCTACTATATCTACATTGGAGCCGAAAGTCTGCCGAAGTTCTACCGATATGTAGGGTTCACCATTCGGAGAAAGCAGAAACGACTTGAATACTATCTCCGGAGGAAAGGGCTACTTCAGGAGGACTAAACCAAAAGACCTAAACCCACCCCCTTTTCCCCTCTCATACTTACCATTTCACCGTGTCTATGGGCTCCATTACCATTTAAACCCAGGATAACCGCTTGCGAGTTGGAGGAGCTACTATTGGTCAGACTATTGGTCAGGAAGTACCGGCAGCCAGCAGACGGTCAACCTCCTGCTGAGCCTGACGGACCTTCTCGACGCTCCTGACCATCCTCCCATCGATCAGCCGCTCCTGTTATAGACTTTGATCTCCCATCGGTCCAGGAGTTGAGGTGATACGCTTATCCCGCTGTCGTAAGCAGTTCGGCACAGAATGGACTG
>Ga0079998_109807_pt1 | contig 13155 bp, 12 predicted proteins | sample PerSpoBPS_BMetaG_FD_69201 | JGI IMG/M metagenome (GOLD analysis project Ga0079998, IMG submission 69201) | Thermal spring microbial communities from Yellowstone National Park, Wyoming, USA - Perpetual Spouter B (PS_B) MetaG (SPADES assembly)... | ecosystem: Environmental > Aquatic > Thermal... | reverse complement strand
ATCTCTATGCGCCGCATCCACATACACGACATCGAAGCCAAACCCGCCCAACGCCTCGGCGGCTTGCCTAAGAAACGCAGACTTCCCACAACCCTCCGGCCCAAACACGACGACAGGAAACCTCGTACTCCTCTCAGCCCACTCCACCACCTGCCCAAGGGCGCGGTCTCTGTCTATGAACTCCGTCTTGAGACCAGGGACAAGCTCAAGCACAATCCTCCTCACGGCATTGCTCAAATCTGCGTACTTAAACCTTCCAGCGCTGGGAAGCCGCAGATGCACGGCAAGCGTCACATGGCACAAGCCCCAAAGGCCGCCAGCGACGCTGAGGAATAAAGAAGAACCCCAGCCCGCGCGAAGAGTCAGCTACGGCGTCTAGGACGATCAATAAACTAGCTAGAGACAGATAGCAACAAGCCGACGAAATGGCGAGAGGGGCCAGCGGCCGAGCTAAAAAGGCGACGCAAGAGCCCCAGCAACAGCCCCCGCCGTACCAGTTACACAACTCGAAACGTTGCATCGCGGGAAAACCTACAACGCCCAGTGGCTTAGCCTCAACACGGCACCACATACGGCGGGGATATATTAAACGCCCCTCCCTGCAGTTGCGGTAACCACGACGCCCTCGGCTCAAACACACAGAGAGTTTGTCAGCGGGCTACTGCTTCGCGACTGTTGCAACCGGCCTCTCAAGCTCAGCGCAGAGACAGCGCAATGTACGTCAATTGGTATCGCAACGCCGGCGGCCAGTAGCCTAGCCTGCGGAAAAACAACGACAAGGCCTTGGCGTAGATCCGCTTCCGCAACGCCCGGTCCTCCGGCGCCTTGGGGTAGCTACCGTGGGGGTAGTGCCGACACGCCACGACAAACGGCACCTCGGCTATTCCAGCCCTGTCGTAGACTACGCCGAGCGTGGTCTCGTCGGCGATGACGGAGGCGAGGAGAGGATCCATAGACTCGACCACGTCAAGCACAGGCTTGACGTCAAGCGGGAGCCTCTTCTTTATCCGGACGGCGAGCTTAGGCCCCACGAAAACTTGCATATACCTGCTCCACAACGCCTTGATGCGCCAGTAGTAAACATCCACGTCGCCCCTCCTCACCACCCTCACCACTCTTCTATGGCGCCAAGGAGCCTCAGCCACGTGATACAGAGGCTCCTCCACCCACCTGTCTATTTCGGGGAACTCCCCGGCAAGAACCACGTCGGAGTCCACAACTAAGCCGTCCCCCTCCCTAGCTATAACATCCACAAGCCTCAGCAAGCAGGAGGTGCGGTTGCGCCAATTGCCGGCGATCAACGAAGCGCCGGGCGGGAGATAAGGCCGCAACATGTCACGTTGCCTCTCGTCGAAGAAGTAGTCGACACAGACCAACACCTGATCCGGCCGAAGCATCTCCACGTTCTTCTGGAATATACGGAGCTCATGCGCCCTAAAAATAGGCAGATAGGTGGCGAGGATCACAGCCCCAGCACCTTCGCCAGCCTCTCCCTAAACTTGGGGTAGGTCAGCTCCCTCGCCTTCTCGGTGGTGTCGAACTTCGCCCCCTGCAGGAGGAGCCGCGCCAAAGCCTCCACAGCCTCCTCCGCAGTCTCGTAGCCCAGGCCGTACCGCCCCTCCTCCGCCAAGTCCGTCCAGGCGCCGCCGGATCTATGCACCACCACGGGCAGTCCCCGCGCCATGGCCTCCGCAACGGCGATGCCCCAGTGCTCGTTTATCGTGGCGTGGAGGAAGACCCTCGCCCTATCCATAGCCTCGTTTATCAACCTGCGCGGCGCATTGGCGACGAGGTACACGTCGGCCTCCGCGTCCAGGCTGTCGGCCACCTTAAGCCCCGCCTCCTCCGCCAGCCTCCACACACGGCGGTAATACGCCTGGAGCGTCGGCGTAGCGGCGCCGCCGAATATCACCAGACGGGACCCAGGCACCTCCTTCACCAGGCGGGGAGCCACCTCCCTCACCACCCAGTGATACCGCTTCTCCTGCGAGAAGCGGCCCAGCATCACGACGACCGGCTCCCTCTCCTCGAAGGGCCTCGGCCTCTCTACCACCTCGACGTTGGGCGGAAGCGGCGGGTTGAGCACCTCCGGCTCCTCGCCATACACCATCTCAGCCACCGAAGCCGTCCACCGCGAATTCACAAGCACCACATCAGCCGCCCGGAACGGGTTATCCCGCATATACCTCGGCAAAAGCCACGTGTAGACCCTCCAGTACAGATTCAGCGGAAACCTGCCGTACCGCTCCATTATGTACGGATCCTCGCCATACGCAAGCCCAGTGCCCCTAAACCTCGGGTCAACAGCCACCTCGTAGGGGAAGTGGATATACTCCACAAGACGGAACGCCTTACGCCCCAGAAGCGGCTTATACGCCACCTCGTCGATAAACACCAAATCGGGCCTAAACCTCTTCACCGCCTTCAACGCGGGATACCACACAAAGAGCCTACTCCACAGCTTCCGACTTTCACGTAGCTGTTCTTTGTCATCATCGACAGTGCTATATGCGTCATCTGCGGCGAAGTATAAGCGAAGTGAAATATTTACAGGAGTTTGTGGCTCTACGCATCTCGGGTGGGATATTGGCGGTGTTGAGCATCGCTAACGATAGGTCTAGTGCTTTTTGTGCTATCTGCGTGCCAGCAGGTCCATACCTCTCCGTATGGCAACAGAAGACGCCGGCCCTGTTGAGTTACGTGAACCAAACGGTAAAGCTTGCGGGGGCATTGCCGTCGAGCTTAGCCTCTATCCTTACCTTTCTGCCGATAAATAAGTCCATGTCTCTGCCCACGGTTCTTGCGAAGTTAACTAAGCCGCAAATCTCCACCACCGTTTCTGCGTCGGGGGAGTTAATTGACGGCGCCCCTTTCCACGCGCTTTTCTTAATCTCCGCGACTGCGGGAGGTCTCGGCATATGTGCCGTGTTCATGGCCGGGGAGAGATTTCCTCCTCTTGTATAGCTTTGTCCGTCTTAGATTTCGGGGTCGGCCTATCCGGCCTCGGCAATAGCGCCTTTGATGTAAGGCTCGCTCTTTGCCGAGGGCGGCAGGCACCGGCGGGCGCTTCTAGACGAGGCTGACCTGCTCTGCCTCTATCATTGTGAACATTAGTAGAGTAGGTTCTATATGTCTAAGGGTCAGAAATTCGTAATTAGAGCGTTCAGCTAAGCATTGTCGATATGTAACTCTGAGCTGGTATTTATGGGCGCCACCGAGGGTTTGTCAAGTCTCTATGTTTGGCTCGTCCAGAGAGCTCGGCGGCAGAGAGTGGATGGATGACGCGAATTCTCGTACGAGATCTTTAGGGAGAGAGTTTGCAATATTGTCGATGGACTAAACGCCTAGCGGTCCCCGTTCGTTTTGCCGATATCTGTGTTATAGGATGTCTCGGTATATCTGTGGATTATATGGATAGTTTCTTAATTATGTTAATAAGTTTATTTTGAAATTCATCAAACGTAATATCCTTTACCCTTTTTAATGAATTGGCGGAGTAATAGCTCCATGCGGCTCTGTCGGTGAGTATTTTGGCCACTGCGGCTACGCCCTCTTCTGCGGTCTCGTAGCCGAGGCCGTTCTTCCCCTCTTCTAGGAGGTCAGACCAGGCCCCGCCTGACTTGTGGACGACTACGGGTAACCCCCGCGCCATGGCCTCCGCAACGGCTATGCCCCAGTGCTCGTTTATTGTGGCATGGAGGAAGACCTTTGCTCTATCCATAAAGCTATTGATCTCCGAACGCGGAGCGTTGAGCCGTATATACACATTATATTTGTCATCTATATTCTCCAAAATATTTTCATTTTCTATTAATTTTATATTAATATTATTTTTTCCTGATATATTTATAATTTTGTTTACATATCCCCTCTGGGTTCTCGTCGTCGCTCCACCGAAAATCACTAGCTTCACCTCAGACACCTCCTTGATCAATTTAGGCATCAGCTCCGCGACGACCCAGTGATAGCGCTTCTCCTCGCTGAAACGCCCCAGCATGACTACAAACGGACTCCTCTGTTCGAAAGGCGTGGGCGCTTCCTGTACATGTACGTTTGGGGGTAGCGGCGGGTTGAGCACCTCGGGCTTTTCTCCGTACACCATCTCTACCACACGGGCTGTCCACCGGGAGTTCGTCAACACGAGGTCCGCGGCGGCAAACGGACTCTCCCGGAGATATCTTGGCAACAACGTGGTGAAGATCTTCCAGTATATGTTCAGCGGGAATTTTCCATATCTCTCCATGATGTAGGGATCTTCGCCGTACGCCAAGCCAGTGCCCCTGTATCTCTTGTCGATAATAACCTCAAGGGGGAAGTGGATATACTCTATAATCTTTAGGCCTTTGGATCTATATCTAACCAGGGGCTTGTACGTCTCGTCGTCGATAAACATCAGCGACGCGTTGAATTTCTTGATCGCCTTTTCTGCAGGTCTCCACATGTAGAGCCTAGTCCACAGCCCGAAGGCCTTGACGTTGTAGGGCATCAGCGTGACCGCGGGGTACCGCGAGATGTCTATTCCGTACCAGTCAACGTAGCGCGACGGGTCGAACTTGAAAGTACCTGTGAGGACTGGCGGCAGACCTGCATTGTCCAGCGCGACAGCGGCAGAGGCACATACAAGCTGTCCCCCGCCTGGAGAGCCCCAGTAGCGGTGCGCTACCACTGAATAGTGCATAGCACAAAAGAGTCAAGCTAAAATAAATTTCGCAAGTTCCAAACCAGCGCCGCAGTATACTTCAAGTAGTAAAGATAAAACTCATAGCTACCAAACTCCTTGATTAAGCCCTTAGCGAACTGGCGATGCGCAGAGGCCACTAGAGCTTCATTAACCTTACCAGGCGCTGAACCGTGGTGAAAATGGCGGCTCGCCACGACCCAAGGCACCTCCTTTATACCCATGAGGTACGCCACAATGCCGAGAAGCGTCTCATCGCTAATGAAGTTCCTCAGCCAGATATGAACTCTGTCAAGGGCACGCTCGAGTTTATTTAAGATCTCCACTTCGGGCACCTTTGTGAATACCACCACCTGTTTAGGCCCAATGAAAAAAAGGGATCCACCTCTAAAAGTCTGCCTAGGTTCAAATACACGATATATGTAAACATCTTTTCCAGCAATTTTTGTAAAAAACCTACTTCGCCATAAGAACTGCTGAGGACTCCTTTCCCATGCATCTATATCAAGAACTGTATAGATCGACGCTGTCCCTGACTCTCGGTGAATATCAAGAAAGATACTATCAATCACATTATCGCTATCTACAACTACCGTTTCTTGATTATATTCCCAGCCATCTCGTAAAATATTCAACCATGTATTGTTTCTATTGCGCCAATTTCCTACTTTAAATTCCACATCACCGAAACTCTCCCTAAACTTTTCAAGTAACTTCTTCTGCATATCATTATAGATATTATCTATATACACAATTGCTGACTTTGGCTCTAATATTTCAACATTCTTTTTGAAATAAAGTTCGATTTCATGAACACGGTAAAACGGTAGATACGTCACGAGCCTCACAATATCTGTAAAAAGCAGGGCATATAAATCTTCATGAAGCTTATTCTTCCCTTTTGAAATACCACATCGAAATGAGGGAATTAACATCTGATACATGTCTGGCAATAAAGCCGCACTTCTCCATTTTTCTCACAAGAAGCGGCACAGGTCCGTGAATCTCAATTGCAAACTCTACAACTGTCTGAAGTGTCCAACACGGGACGGCCAGAAGGGACCACTCACAACCTTCACAGTCCATCTTAACTACCTCTACCGACGCTAGCACCGATGTAATATTCTTAGTTTGTATTTCCGTTCTGCCTAATCTCAGCCCAGCACACGCATAGCACTCAGTATCCTGTGCAATATATAACACATCATCCTCTAGGGAGACTCCATACGGGTAGACCGTAGCGTTATATACTCCATTCAACTCAAGGTTCCTTCGAATAACGTGATAATAAATGGGCTCATAGACATCTATATATTCTGCACCGGACCTAGCAAAAAGCACAGCAGTTTCACCAAGGAACCCCCCCACGTCGGCCACTCTCTTCCCCTTGACGTTTAGGTATCCGTAGAGAGTTGTAAAATCTTCAGCGACGAGATCATGGAGAGCGTTAATCAAATCTATAGGTACCGCAAATTTCCCCAGCTTGTTCATAAACATGACTTCATTACCTATTACTTCCCATTTACCATTCAATGAAAGTTTTTTCAATGTTCTAAAAGTTCTCGCATTTTTTACAACTATACCTCTATATGTATATTGAATTCCAGCGATTCTTCTCAAAGTCTCTCTTAGCGTAGGTCCGACTCCCCATACTCTTAACGTCTGAATTGCTCCTCTTAGTTTTCCCAACATAGAGACATGTTGTTACTAACTTAAATGTTTTACATGCGTGTAATCTTATCCGTATACCATTTTATTGTTTGTCTTAGGCCTGTGTATAGGTCTATTTGTGGAGTTAGGCCTGTGGCTTTGGTTATTTTAGTTATGTCTGGACATCTGCGTCTTCTGTCGTGGGGGCGTGGGGGAAGGAATTTCGGCTTGAAGGGCCTCCCCACAATTTCATGTATTATCCTCGCCAGGTCTAGTACGGCCACCTCTTGGCTTGACCCCACGTTGTAGACGTCGTTGTAGGGGCCTGTCTCCACAAGTTTCTTGACTATTCTCACGTGGTCGTCTACGTGCATAAAGGCCCTCGTCTGCGTGCCGTCGCCTATGATGGTGAACTCCTCCTCCCTCAGCACCTTCCTAATGAACTCCGGAATCACCTGGCCGTATTCGCTTGTGTCCATACGCGGGCCGTATGTATTGAAGATACGGAGGATTAAGTAGTTTGAGCGGCGACCAGCCACATATCTGGTGTAAAACTCGCCGAAGGCTTTAGAGGCGGCGTAGCTATCCCGCTCGGCGTAGAATTCGAGAATTATGGGGTGATCCTCCGGAGTAGGTATCTTAAGCGGCTCGCCGTAGACCTCCGAAGAAGAGGCATACACGAAGAGACGCGGCGGGAATCTAGCCGCGGCGTTGACCACGTTTATAGTCATCTCCATGTTGTCTTGAAACACTTTGTGCGGTATGTCGTAGAAGTACTTAGTGCCGTTAATCGCGGCGTAGTGAAACACGAGGTGGGGCTGGTGCCTCTCGAAGATCTTCTCCACGGCGGCGGGCTCTCTCGCCAAGTCCACGTTGTAAAAGACGGCGCCTTTAGGCACGTACTCCTCCCTCCCCCTGAAGAGGCTGTCCACTACCACAACTTCGTGGCCGTCGCGCAGGTAGCTCTCCGCTATGTGGCTACCCAGAAAACCTGCGCCTCCTGTCACTAAAACCCTCATCCCACCCCAAACACTTTAACCTTCGGAGACCTCACACCCACCTCCCTCGTGAGGCCGTATAGGTCGTACACCAGCCGGACGCTTTCTATAATGCGGTTTATGTTCTTTTTGTAAACTGTATGCGGCGTGAAGATCACCGCCAGGGCAGTGCCGCCGGCCGCGTTTAAGGCCTCCTCGAGATCCGCCGTGTAGAAAACCGCAGGCCCCAGCCCGCGGAGGAATTTCGCATCTGTGTATCTATTCAGCCCAAGGTAGGGGTCGTGCACCACCACTCTTCCTGCCTGCGGCGCGACGCGTTTGAGAATCTCTATGGCGTGGGACGTTCTGTAGTCGTCCACGTCGGCTTTGTAGGAGAGGCCGAGGAGGAGTATCGGCGCGTCTCCCGCCAGCTTCAAGATGGTGCGTGCCAGATGGCTGTAGAGATCGTCGTTAAACATCCGCGCAATCACTGCCAGCGGCGGGTTGTGAAACGTCTTAAATCCGCAGAGGGCGTAGGGATCCTTCCCAAGGCAGTACCCGCTGACTGGGCCCGGCTTGGGGAGATCTGCGTTTCTGGGGTAGTCCAGCTTCGCCAGGTCGATGACCTCATGGGCGTCTAGCCCCAGCTGCTCTGCAATCAACGCCACCTCGTTGGCGAAGGCGAAACGGTAGTTACGCCAGCTGTTGTCAATAAGCTTCACCAGCTCAGCCTTCTCAGGCGGAATCGCCGTAACTACCTTCGAGGGGAACTTCTTAAAGAGCTTAGCCGCCTCTTCGCAACTCCTCTTCTCTAGACACCCCACCACCTTTGGAAGAGTCTCTTCCTCGAAGACGCCGCGGCCTTCCACAAGTCTCTCCGGGACGTAGGCGAGGTAGTAGTCCACGCCGGGCTTTAAGCCCCACCGTTTCTCAATATACTTCGCCACGGCGCGCGTAGTGCCTATCGGAACAGTCGGCCTAAGGACGAGGACGCCGCTCCTCCAACCGCCCTCCACAGCCGCCTCCACCACTTTATACAGAGGTGTTGAATAGTCTGGAGGCGCCCCCCCGCAGAAGCCTCTGTTTATATCTACCCCAATAGCAACCACCACATTACCTACTCGGGAAAAATCAACCTCACTAAGAGTCTCAAACCGGATCTTGTTCCGATAGGCGCTTAAGTACTCAAAAAGCCCCTCCTCTACAATCTTTACACGTCCGCTTCTTAACGCTTCAACCCACTCAGCATCTACATCAACGCCGAGAACCTCGCCATCGAAATACTTAGCAAACACAGCAACCATAGGCAAACCCACACGCCCCAAACCCACAACAGCCAAAGACACAGAGGCGCAGAAACTAAGATTTATAAGGATTCGTCTTCGGAATGGTGTGAAAAATATAAGAGTGGTTATTTTTAACTGGAGAAAAGAAGAAAACGTAGGGGAATTTACGGGTCTTAATACAGGTCTTATGTATCTCTTGGAACTTCTTGGGACACATTGGAAAATAGACAACGTAGTAATGATAACAAGCGACAAAATGGAAAGCATAGAATCCAAAGGTATTGCAGGTCTCAGAAAAATATCTAGTAGAATCTTGGGCCCAACCAATAATGTCACAAATACCCTGCGAGAACTTAGATTTAGTAAAATGAAATGTAGAGAGGACAAACTTGATGGAGAAGTTGTGATAATAGATCATATACGTGCCTTGTTGATGGCAAGCCGATGTTTGAGCAAATTTAAAAATAAGCTTAATGTGCTTCATGTTTTGGATTATTTTGAAGAATATCCATTGGCAAAATCCTATATGATTGAATATTTCCGAAAATTGTTAATTAAAAATGTCAAACAACTTATTGATAAATATATAGACATTATAATATTGAATTCACGAAGAGACTTATATATATACACAGAACTATTTCCGAAAAAAACTATTATATACTTACCAACAATTTATCTACCAACCGACTATGTTCCCTGTTCTCATAAAAAGCCTGAGGATAAACTAATTATTAATGTTGTCCATCGGTCAAATGTATCTAATGAATTTGTAAATATTTTAATAAAATATATACAAAAACAATTTGACACAGTCTTAGTTAGATCTATTGGAAAACCTATACCTGGTGCGCAGTACGTAGGTTGGATACCCACTCGTAAAGATTTCTTAGATTATCTTTCGGAAGGACATGCCGGAATTAATTTTTCAGCAGTATATCCTTACCAATCTGGTACCAATGTAAAAAGATATGATTATGCATTGGCGTGTAATGTTGTTCTTACCCAAAGTTTGTCTGTAACAGGCGAACAACTACCATTCGAAATAGTGTTCGTTGATGAATATGATTTACTTGCTAAGCTTTATGATAAAGATATTCAGTATTTTATAAATGGCGGTAAAGAAAACCTTAAATATGCATTGGAATTAAGAGAAAAATCTATTAAAAATTTTGTTGATACCTTTTCTAAATTTATATAGTAACTAAATTTCTATACTCGGTTTACTGCATTCAACCGGCACTGACACCAGCGTTATGAGAATAAAAAGGTCGTGTAATGCTGAGCGTATGCGTTTGATGGGAGCTAGACTCTTATCAATATTAGGGAGCGTTTATGGGTTGTTTGTCTCACTTGTATATACCTTGGTCGTCACGAGGCATCTGCCCACAAGTGAGCTTGCTACATTGGTAGCTTTTAATGCCGGTGGCAGCATAGCACTTGGTATACTCGGATATGTGACGACATGGTATCCCCGGGTACTCGCAAGACAGCCTGAGCGTTACGCTGAACTCGCCGGCGCCGGTCTTATCGCCTCTTTTTTTGCATGGTGCTCCTTAGTAGTTTATATGGCACTATATGGAAGACTTGATGTTATAATACTTTCATTAGGTTTTATTATTATTACACTTTATTCTTGGCCAGCAACTGCATATTTATCTATATATAAACAGAGAACACTATCTATATTAGGTAATATAAGTCAGACAATAAAGCTTGCCGGAGCTTTTGTTGTCAGGCTTCACCCGTCAGCGTCTGCTGTATTGTTAGTAAACATAGCCATGACTCTACCCACGACTATAGCAATATTGGTCAAGCCAAAGATTTTCGGGACAATTTCATTACTAAGGGAGTTGTTCCGCGGTGCTCCTTATCAGACGCTCTCCTTATCTTTTCCACTAATTGGAGCAACAACCGCCTATGCACTATACCTAGCCGGTGGCGACCTTTTGCTTTCTTATAACTATATTTTGTTTCAAATCTACAAATCTGTCTACCCTGCCTTAGCTATTGTACCACTTATGTATGGCTCGTTGCTCACTGAAAACAACAAACTCCAGCGGGCACTTCTAGACGGAGCTGTCTTGCTATATCTTTATCTAGTCCCGATATCGGTGATGTCGAAGAGTCCTGAGTGGTACATAGCGGTTCTGCGGCCATCTGAGTTGGGTAACGCACAACTAGTGGAGGCGGTGTGGCTCAACGGCGTTGCACTTCTCGCCTCCGGCATCTGGCTCCACGTAGACACGACACTGAGGGGCGTTGAGGAAAAGGTCATCTTCACGCTCAAGGATAGGCCAGCAAAGGCCCTTATGTTCGACATCGCCATGGCGCCAGCGACAATTGCGCTTACATACCTCCTCGCTAAGACCTACGGCGCACCAGGCATGGTTATTGCATCTACCATCGCGAGCGTCCTTACGGCATCGTACCGGCTCAAGTTACTGGGACGAGACTATCTGCCTCTGCTGACGAGGCTTTACCTGCCCGCTCTCTTGACGCTTATCATACTATATATTTTGCCCATCCCGCTTCTTCCCTATGTGAAGGGAAGTGCCGTGGAGACCATAGCAACATACATCCCCAATGCCGTGATACTCGCCACGGTGACATTGGGGCTTTTTGCCGCCCTATCTCCACCTGCAAGGGAGGCTCTCTCAATACTACTGAAGAGATTGAGGACTACTCCACATAACTAAGACCACCACAACGCCAGCCTATTCCTATACACAACTCAGATCAAACCCAAGATATTCCGCCTCGTTGACAAAAGAAATCTCTTGACACAACTATGGAGTACGAAAATTCCATGATGCCCATGCTATATAGCATTATGTCGTAAGTCTCGCTGGCGTGAGTTATCAAACATCCTCCGCGTAGCCTATCTCTCACGTCGATGTAACACGAAGCCCAGCTGGAGGCCTCGTCTTCATTTAAACCTGCCTTGACGAGGGCGTTTTTAACAAACGTTCTCCAGGGGACTCCGCGCGGCGGGGCGGCCTCTTTTAGGAAGGCTGTGGTTAGCGCGGTGGTTGCGTGCCTCACGGCGGCCCACGTCTTCTCAGCGGCGCTCCGCGCTCTAGCAACTTATATGCCTCCTCTAGGTTGAACCTGGCAGTTTTTATGTGCTCTTTATGATCCACGAAGCCGCCTCATCATCTGTTAAAAACCTTATTCCACCTCACTCGGCCGCGGCGTGGTTCACGTCGTCTGGCGCTCCGTAGAGGCACTTGCCGCAGGCACAGGCCGGGTCGTCGGCGGATCCCTCGGCGCGGCTCCAGCCGCCGCCACCTCTTAAGCCTTCTCCGCAAACTGGTACCCCGCAACAGCCTTTCTTTTTCTGTTATGCGAGATTTATTGTTAGGTTTATTGGCAAGAACCCCAAGGGGTACTCGCCCAGCCTTAAATATTTGTCCGTTTGGGCTCCCCTTTTGATGTCGTTGCTACATCCAGTGCGCCGAGACCCCTTTTACCTCTTCCAACGACTTCTCAAGCTCCTCTGTCCAACTGACGCGTCCTTTGAGCACCTCTACGCGACTTAGAAGCTCTTGCAGAAGCTCGACTACATCCGCGACGGCCGACTCCCTCGTCGCGTATTTAGACAAAACCGCATCTAGATCCGGTCCGTGGTACTAATAGTCGTGGAGGTCCAGGGCGAGAGCCGTCACAAAAGTAATGCCCTCGTGCTCAGCCTCCTTCAGCAGGCGAGACAGCTCTTTCATCTTGGCGGTGGGGATCCGGGGCACGGCCTTCACTTCAAGCCACCTCTTCTCCTCCTCCGTCCCGGCCAGGGCCTTGAGCCTATCCACCTCAAGCCGTAGCAGAGCGGCTAGAAGCGCCTTCCAGGCCTGGAATGCCTTACACGCGGCGTTCCTCGTAAGGCCCCTCTCAAGATACTCCAGCGCCAGCCCCGCCTCGCCTTAAGTCTCAAGAAGCCTAGCCTCAATGTAGCCCTCTGACGAGGGCTTGGGAAGCGGCTTCTCCACTAGCTCAACAACCACGGGAACTCCTGCAGTCCTCTTTAAAAGTCTTTAAAAACAGCCAGAGCCCACACGCTGACGCCGCCGCGGCGCTTGGCTGGTGGAGCCTCCCGGCCTACGCCATAGGTCTCCTGCTATTCGCGTCGTATGCCGTATTCATGCATAGAGGGAGGAGACGGACCGTGGAGGGCATCGTGACGGGCACCGCCTTCCTCTCCTCGACCATCCCTCTGGCGAAAGCTATTGTGATCCACCAGCAGGCGCTGAGGGACTACCTCCTCTATGTTCGTCGGATATCACGTGGCCACCGCCTACTACGTCGAGCCGCGGCTCGCCTTCAGGGACGTCAAGCCCCACGTGGCGCTGTACGTCTGGATCCCCGCTGTGGCCCTGACGGCGCCTCTCTGGCCTGCCGCGCTTATAGCCGCCGCGGAGCTACAAATTCGCGGCAAACATCAAGAGAAACATCAAGTACTCCCGCTATTAAGACATAGCGAGGATGGGCCGGCGGGGGCTGGCGAGAGGCGCCATCTTCACGGCCCCCCTGGCGGGTCTCTACTACATCTGAGGCCCCTCAAGTCGGG
>Ga0079998_113444_pt1 | contig 13164 bp, 10 predicted proteins | sample PerSpoBPS_BMetaG_FD_69201 | JGI IMG/M metagenome (GOLD analysis project Ga0079998, IMG submission 69201) | Thermal spring microbial communities from Yellowstone National Park, Wyoming, USA - Perpetual Spouter B (PS_B) MetaG (SPADES assembly)... | ecosystem: Environmental > Aquatic > Thermal... | reverse complement strand
TATTTTTTCATTTTCTTGTGCTTGTCTTTCAAATCCTTCTTTCATATCTTTTCTCATTTCTTCAATTGCTTGCCAAATCCTTTGGTTTTCTTTCTCTTGCCTTTCAAATCCTTCCTTCATATCTTTTCTTAATTCTTCAATAGCTTGCCAAATTCTTTGATTTTCTTTTTCTTGTCTTTCAAAACCCTCCTTAATAGCCTGCCATATCTTTTCATTCTCTTGTGCTTGTTTTTCAAATCCTTCCTTCATATCTTTTCTTAATTCTTCAATAGCTTGCCAAATCCTTTGGTTTTCTTTCTCTTGTCTTTCAAATCCCTCCTTGATAGCTTGCCATATCCTTTCATTTTCTTTTTCTTGTCTTTCAAATCTTTCATTCATAGTTTGCCAAGTTTTTTCAATAGATTGCCATATTCTTTCATTATCCTTAACAACAGCATTTATAACTTCTTCAATAAGAATAGTAAATGCTTCTCTCATTATGTCTCTGTGCTCAGGCGGTAATTTTTCAAAAACTCTATTTAATTTTTCTATCATAGTTTGATAATTTTAAAGGATTATTGAAACATTTATTTTATTGATTTTTGAAAATTTATATTGATAAATTTGGTTCAGCAGTTATACTAAAATCACTTCTATATCCTTTTTTTAATCTATAAGCGCCAGCTACTCCTATCATTCCCGCATTATCAGTACAAAACTCGGGGAGAGGAAAATAAACTTCATTTATATATTCTTTAAATTTTTCTCTTAATCTACTATTTAAAGATACACCCGCCACAACAGCAAGCTTTTCAATTTTAAAATCTTCAATAGCTTTTAATGTTGTATTTAATAATATATCAATAAGTGCTTCTTGATAACTTGCGCAAATATCAGGCAAATGAGAATTTATAAAGTTTTCATCTTTATCACTTAAATATAATTTTAAGGCAGTTTTAATACCACTAAATGAAAAGTTATATTTACCATATTTAATTTTTGGAATTTTAAATTTTATGAAATTTCTGTTTCCTCCTTTTGCTAATTTATCAATATACGGACCACCAGGATAAGGTAAGTTTAACATTTTTGCCCCTTTATCAAATGCTTCTCCGACAGCATCATCTAAGGTTTGACCTATAAGTTTATATTTTAAGAAATCTTCAACTATTAAAAGCTCAGTATGACCACCTGAAACAATTAAACATAAAAACGGAGGCTTTAATTCTCTATTATTTATAAAAATTGAAAATATATGACCTTCAAGATGATTTATACCAATAAATGGCTTTTTAAGAGCTTGTGCTAATGTCTTACCAAATACGATACCAATTAAAAGTGAGCTTGCTAAACCTGGTCCATAAGTAAAAGCAATTCCTTCAATTTCATTCAAACTAACTTCATTTAGAGCTTTTTTGGTAAGCTTGTCAATATATAATATATGTTCTCTTGCAGCAATTTCAGGAACAACACCACCAAATTCACTATGAGATAATTGCTGTCTTGTTAATTGAATAATGACATCAAAATCATTAACAATAGCAACAGATGTTTCATCACAAGATGTTTCAAATGCTAAAACTTTCATAAAGTTTTTATACTAATAATTAAACCATCACCAATTGGAAGAAATGAGCTTATAAAATCATTATCTGAAAAAATTAACCTATTAAATTCTCTTATAGCTTTCGTTTCTTCTGAATTATCATTTTTGTCCAAAACTTTATTATGCCATAGTGTATTATCTGAAATAAATACACCTCCAACTTTTAACTTTTTCTTTACCATGCTTATTATTTTAGGATATTGTTTTTTGTCAGCATCGTTGAAAATTAAATCAAACTCCATTTTTATTTCGCTTAATAAATTTAATCCATCTCCAATATATGTTTCTATTTTATTTTCAAGACCAACAACCCTAAAAAATTCCCTTGCTAATTCAAGATTTTGAGACCTATAATCAGTAAGATATATTTTTTCAAGATATTGATTATATAATGCTATCCACATAGCAGAATAACCAAAACCTGAACCAATTTCAAAAACATATTTTGACTTATTAGCTATTGATATTAGAGATAAGAACCTTGCTGATAGCCTATTTAATATAGGAAAATTCATTTTTTTACCATAGTTTTCCATTTCAATAATAATGGGATGAATTTGTTGAAGACTTTCAAGCTCAAAAAGATAATCTAAAAGATTCATATTGAAAATTTTAAAGTTAGAATTGCACTAAAATCAACCACTTGATGTTTTATCCAATAAATAATGTTAAGTGATTGATAGTCAATAACTTAGTTATGTTAGCTTGAAAACATTTATTTTATTTATGTTTTTAGCGAATAAAAATAAAGTTTTTTAGTATTTAAGCCAACTACCTTAAAATTTAACCAAACTCTCATAAATACTTGAAAAAATTTAATTTTTATAAGTTATTGATTATAAATAATTTAAGTGGGATAAGGTGGCACATTTTAAACATTTTTAAATAGAAATTTTTGTTTATAAGACTATAAAATTTTGGTGCTGTGAGATGTGCAGTTTATCCTTTAATTTTATCTACGATAATCATAAGCTGTGTTAAAAATAAATTTTCTGAAATAAATAGTTGTAAAAAATATGCTTTAAATATCCCAAAATTTGAAAATAATAATAATGGATTACAAAAATTCTATCTTTTTATAGATGGAACACCCTCCATGAAAGGTTTTGTATCAGTAAGTTATAATAATTATAAATTGTTTTTAGAAAATTTGGAAAATATAGTTTCACTAATTTATAAACGTTCAGATGTTGAATATTATAGATTTGGAAAATATGTCTATAAAATAGACAGAAATGAATTTAGGAAAAGTTCATTAGAAACGAGCTTTTATAGTGATCCAATTACTTATATAGATGTTGTAATTGATAGTGCTATTAAATGGTCATTTGAAAATAAGCATTATTTAATTTTAACTGATTTATTTCAGCAAGAAGGGGATATAGATAAGTTTATTTCAAAAATAAAAGAATTAGCGAGTTTAGATATCTTTATGGGTATTGTTAGTATTGATGCTGATTTCAAAGGCAAGGTATATGATGTTTCACCAAGTGCTTACTCATTTAATTATGAAGGAAAAAGACCATTTTATCTACTTATATTCTCAAAGAATTTAAATGTAATTGATAAAATTATAGATGAAATTTCAAATCAAATAAAAGAAAATGTAAATGCTCTTATAATTGGAAATTACTTATCAATGTCAAACTATATACCAAAAATCTCAAGAGGATATGAAGGTCTTCTTAGAATTTCGGATAGTGTTATGAAAATGAATAAAAGTGAATTAAAAATTCCTCTAAAAATGGAATTTGATATTTCTAAATATTCATTATTACCAAATTTTGCCAAAGTAAAAATTATTGATTGTGAAAAAGGAAAAGTATTATTAGATAAAAGCTTTTCAATAGAAAATAACATTTTAAATATAAATTTTAAAATTACAAAAAAAGATAAGCCTCACATAATAAATGTAAATGTATATTCTAATGAAATTCCTAACTGGGTAAAGGAAAAAGACATGGATATAACCAAAATAAACATATGGTTAAAAAATCCAAAAGAATTTGAGGGTTCAAAAACTTATAATCTTTATAAGTTCATAAATTCAACTATAAAGGTATATGACAATGAGATAGGAAGGTTTAACATCTACTTATTAGGAGGGTAGCTTATGATAGCTTTGGTAATTATTATAGGTTTAGGAGTTATTATGCTTTCCTTGCCGAGCTTTCTTTTAAGTAATGGATATCTTCTTCTAAAACCTGACATTGTTCAATCTGATTGGCTACCTTATTCAAATTGGATTCCTTGGATAAACTTTGGTATTATTTTTATTTCAATTATACTTTTTGGGATTCTCAGATACCAAGTATATTGGAGTTATGGTAAATCATTTTTTATCTCCTTTATTATCCTACTTATTTTATTAATTTTGGAGAATTTCGTATTTAAACTTCAATATAAGTCAGATTATATAGAAAGTGGTGAATTTTGGTTATCAATTTCATTTACAATTTTAAGTGTTATTGTCTATTTTCTTGGAATTTTATTATTTAGTGCATTTTTTAGGGATATAAGAAGACCTATGAAGCTTGATTTTTTAATATGGCCTTTTCCTTTTAAAAGGAGTTAAATACTATGCAAGAGCAAAGGCAAAATTTTGACTTTTTATATATAGGTGTGGGAGGAACAGGAGCTCGTGTTTTTGAAAGTTTAATATGGCTTTCTTTTGTTGGCTATATCAATAAAGAAAGTGAAATAAAATTCTTACTAATTGACCAAGATGCTGAAAATGGGAATTTAAAAAGAGCAAGAAGTACATGCAATTTATATAATCAATTAAGAGGAAAAATAAAAATAACTAATAAACAAAGATTTGCGTTTTATGTTAATAAATTTGAGGACATTATAAATAAAACCTATGTTCCTATATCAGAAGGAACATTTAAACAAGTAATAAGTGATGAAATAAGAAAGTATGAAAAGCTTATAAAATTCTTATTTACGAATGAACAATTGAACTTTGACTTAAAAGATGGTTTTAGAGGTCTTCCTGCTATTGGCTCAGTAAGTGTAACAAAAGAGTTTGAGGAAAACTTTAAGCAAATTTTTGGGAACTTAAATAATAATACTCATATTTTCATCTGCGGTTCGGTTTTTGGAGGAACTGGTGCTTCTATGTTACCAAAATTACCAAGAGTAATTAAGGGAAAAGAAAATACTAAACAATTCAAAATAATGAATTTAATGGTTTTACCATATTTTAAGGTGGAAGAAGGTGATGAAAAGGAAATTTCTCCTATGGGTTCTTCATTTCCTTTTAAGTCAACACTTGCGTTTGATTATCATGCCTATATATTAGGAAGAGATTTTGAAAAATTTGAAGGAGTAGATTTTGCTGGTGCTATCGGACTACCAGAGATTTTTCAGATGGATCCAGAGGAAATAGATTATGCTCAAGGTGGTCCCAAACAAGAGAACCCTGCTCATTTTATAGAAGCTTTAAGTATTATTTTTATAAAAAATTTACTTGAAGGAAAATTAGAGGAAGATAAGTTATATTACTTAGGACTTATTGAAGATACTGAGCATTACTATTATAACTTATATGATGATGACCAGGAAGAGATTAGAAATTTCATTTTAAGACTTGACGCAGGATTACTTGCTTCAGAAATAATTACTTACTTTATCCAAAAAGAAGAAAAATTATTAGGTAAATTATTCACAGGTATTGAAAACCAAAAAGATATAGTCCTTAAATTGGCAGAATACTATATTACATATTACTTTTCTATAAGATATTCACTCTTATCAAAGAGTAAAAGAAAGTTCAAAGGTAGAATTGATGATTATAAAAATGAAGCACTTAAAGAAATAGATAATGAATTTTTAAAAAAATTTGACCGTTATTTCAGTAACGCATATAGTAATGGCAAAACTATTTTAGATACTTACGAATACTTAATTATGGATATATATAATGAAATGAGAAAGGAAAACAAAATAAGGAAATGTTTAGAAAAATTTGAAAGGGGGTAGAAAGCCATGTCAGAAAGAAAAGTTGTTATTTTTACAAGAGTGGAAAAAGCAGAGGAAAGAGAAAGGGCAGCAGAATACATTGAGGGAAAGGATTTTAGCATAATAAAAAGGATGCTGCGAGATATCACTGCTAATGTAAATTTCAAAAACTTAACACTAAGACAAATAGAGCAATTTTTACTTTCTATTCCTACCCCTTGGAATAAAGTATTTATATATCATAAATTTCTAGAAGATTTTGATAAAAGTGAATCTGAAAAATTTATTCTTAATGATTTAATTTATAATGAAATCTCGGGTATTTTATACACCATCGCTTTATATCCAGAAAATTTAAAAGTTGAAAGAATAAAAGTAGAAAAATCAGCTATAATCTTTAAAGATCCATTATTTGAAAAATTTCAAAATAATGGTCAAGAAATAGAAATGTTATTTTTTAATGACATTCCAATAGCTATTTATAACAAAGAAAAATTTTTAATCCCTAAAATTATTTATGATAATAATGAAAAAAATAAGATAATATCAAACCTTGGAAAAGATGTTTTCTTCAATCACTTTTTAAGTCCTATTGAAAGCTTAGATGGAAGTAAATTGATAAAATTTTATAAATTTATAGAATTCCTTTTAAAATTAAAGGAGTATTTAGGTTATAATATGGAATTTGAAAAGTTATTAGAAAAATTAAAAGAGGAATTGAGAAAAAAACTACATGATGAAGAAATGGAAAAATTGAATAGGGAGGTGGAGAAATTGGAGAAAATCAAAAATGATGAAAAATTGAAGGAAAAATATTACCCACTTGATAAAATAGTAAATTTGTGGAAAAACCTTGAAGAAGAAATATCTGATTATTCCACTAACAAGATATTTAAAACAAATAATGATAAAATAATAATTTTACCGAGTAAAGGTAAAGAAAAGAAATCAAGAATTCTATATTCTGGTTATCCTTATACAAAAGAAGGTTATGAAATGTTGAGAAAAAATAAAGACAGCATAGAAAAGGAAAAAGGAATAAAATTTATAGAGATTGAAAGTTACTTTTCTCCAAGGCTTGTAAAAACCAAGACAAATGATTATTTACTACCTATATCTTACAAAAGATTAATAGAAGATGTAAATGATAAAGAAGTCATTGATAAAATTTTAGAAGGTGTTATTGTTGAGGATAATAAGGTAAAAACAAACTATGGATATGAAGAGCTAATTTTTCAAAAGGAATATAATGAAATTTATTCACTAAATCCAGAGGATTTAATAATTTGCTTTTATCCTTGGATTGAAAATGTAGATAAGTATTATTTATTTATATATATTTCGGATAATGTTTCAAGAAATGTAATTGACAAAATTGAAATTTATCCAAAAGATATAGTAAGTGAAAATGGAATAGCAAATTATGAAATAAAAGATGATGATGATATAAGAGGTAGATTATCAATATATGAACTTAAAAGCATTCCTACATTTATATGTTTTGATGGAAGAGATACAGAGAGAGAGAGCATATACTACATAAATAAAGAGAAATTAACAATAAAAAATAATATAAGTGTTGATAATATCACTATTGCTGTTGATATAGGAACAACAAATACAATAATTAAATACAAGGAGGAAGAAAAAGAAAGTAAAATTTTTGATTTTGGAATTAAAGAAGGTCTTTTAAAAGTTTTCATTCCATCTAAAAATGATAATTTAGAAAAGAAATTGGCAAAAATTTTCTTAATAGATAAAACACATGAAACTTACAAAGACATTTTTGATAAAAAGGAGAAAGGATTTTTTAGAACACTATTATATACATTTAAAGCTGATGAAAGTAAGTCTTTTATTTCAAGTCATATATATATAGGTAAGGAGGAAAAAGATAATAGAAGAATACAATCAAATATAAAATGGGAGAAAAAAGATGAGCTAAAAAAGTATATAAATCAACTATCTTACTTTATAAATGTTTTCAAAAAGTTTAAAAATGCAAGAGAAGTTAAAGTCATTTATTCTTATCCTACATCTATGGAAAATGAGCTTATAGATTATATTAAAAATGAATGGGAAAAATCCTTAGAAGAATACGAAATAAAGAAATTGGAAAAGTTCCCTGAGTCTATTGCGATATTTTATTCAGAGGATCGTAGAGGTGCTGACCTTGGATGTGCCATTGATATTGGTGGAGGTTCTACTGATTTTTGTGTTTGGTCAAAAAATGAAATAATTGGACATTTTTCTATTAAGTACGCAGGAGAAGATATAATAGTAAAGAATTTAAAGGAAATTACCAATAAAAGTGAAAGTGAAATAAGAGCAAAGCTCGATAAGAATGAGTTTATCTTATGGATAGAAAAGAAAGAGGACAAAGAAAAAGCAAAGAAACTAATAGGTTTATCTTACATTTGTTTATTTACAACTATTGGCAACTATTTAGTATCACAAGTAAAGCAAGAGGAAGAGAAAAAGGAGTATTTTTATATAGGTTTTCTTGGTAACGGTTCAAGAGGTCTAAGGTACGTATTTGAAAATGAAAAGGAAGTTATAAAAACCGTATTTGTATCTACTTTGAGTGTGGATAATCCTGAAATAGATTTTTCAAGAGAGCCCAAGCATGAAGTTGTTAATGGGCTTTTAAATCCATACATTGAGCAAAAGAAAGATGAAAGCAGAAAAGGAATAAACTTTTTTGATGATATTAATATTAAAGAAATTAAGGAAGATATACAATCTTATTTTAATATTGTTAACAAAGCGTTTAAAGAAGCTTTTAATGAGGAGCTTAACATAGATTTTAATAAAGTTTATTCTGAATTTATGATGACTGATGCAGGAAACTATTTAAGGGATAGTAATAAAAAAGACTTGGAGAAAAATATAATAAAAATGGGCAAACCTATAACTTTACTTTTTGGTGAAATGATTATAAAGGAATTTGTTAAAACTTTGAAAGGAGGAGGAAAATGAACAAGGTGATTCTTTACTTTGTTTTTTTGATATGCACTTTTAATTTTTCTTTGGCTCAAGAAAAAAATATTACCAAAGACAAAACTGAAATAGATACATTAGTTTTAAGGAATATAATGAATAATCAGGAAAAGACCTCAAAAATGCTATTTATATTAATTGTATTAAACTTAATTTTTACTGCTGTTATATTAGCTTTTAATTTTATAGCAAATAATAAAACCAATAGTAAAGTTGATAGCGTTAATCAAAAAGTTGGAAATTTAGAAAAAAAACTAAATGAAATTGAGAAAGATAATAAAAGTTTAAATGAAAGAGTTGGAAAAATTGAAAATGAAACAAAAAATATAAATAATAAAATATCAAAAACTAAATCTAATGAGGGCAAAGAAGATAAGGAAGAAATGAAGAAAATTATAGATTTTATCGAAGATTTAAAAAAAGGGAGGTTAGAAGATATGAATATAGAAAAGCTAAAAGAGCAGCTTCAAAATTTTTTATCAGAAAAAATTAACGAACTTCTAAAAGAACATAAAATTGAAATTGATCAAAAACAGATTAATGAAATAGTTAGTACTTCTATCAGTAAAATAACTGATGATATTGTAAAAAGAATAAGAGAAATTGAGGAAATCAAAAGCATTAGTGAAAATTTAAAGGAAATAAATAATAATGTTAATAGCGTCAATGAAAAAGTTCAAAATTTAGAAGCGAATTTAAATAATAGAATAGAAAAAGTTGAGGAGGATACTAAAAAACTAAATGAAAAGGTTGAAAATATTGGAAATGAGACAGAAAATATAAATAGTAAAGTTGAAAATATAGGTAAAAAGATAGAGAAATTAGAAAATGTAATTGATAAAATTAAAAATAAATTATTTCAACAAGAAATAAAGGAAATTGAGCAGGGAATATATAAATATGAATTCCCTGATTATCTCTACAAGAGGGATATCCTACAAATAAGAACAAACATTAAGGATACAATCTTTGTTGATAAAGACTTTAAATTCTTGAAAGTTTATGGAGCAGAAGTAATTTTTGTTTTATTTAATGTAAAATCACTATTTAAAGAATTTCCTTATCATGATATTTATTTGCTTCTACCTACAAAAGGTATTTTTAAAAATCCACCTGCTGATATGAAACAATATTTTCCAGAAGGAACATATAAATATATATCAAAATATTATGATATAGCTTTTGATGGGGATACTGAAAACTATACTATTGAGAAGTTTGCTTTCCTTCAAAAAGATGAGGATGGTGAATATAAAATCTTTTTAAGAGGTTCTATAAGGAGGTGAAACATGATTAACTTTATCATTGACATTTTGGGTTCTTTGATTTTGTCAGTATTATCTGTGTTTTTTGTTTTGCCTAATATCAAATTACTCTCAGGAGCTGAATATATAATTCTAAGTCTTGTTTTAGCTTTTATGACTTTCCTTTTTATATGGTTTGAGGTTTTGACTTATTTTTCAGATGAAAAGGACATAATAGTTATGAGAAATATAAATTCAATTTTCGTAGTAATTGGTCTTCTTGGAACATTAATAAGTTTAGCTTATTCATTCTATGGATTGTATAATCTTGTGGGTGGAACACAATCAGAAATAACATCAAATTTGAAAAATTTATTATCCCAAATAAAACTAGTATTTATTCCAAGCATATTAGGTGTATATTTTACAATATGGGGAACTATAAAATTATCATTTATTGAAAGAAGGTTTTTCTCCAGAACTTATGAAGCTCAAAATTTAGATAAGCTAATAGAATCTCTATCAAAATTAAAAGAATTGGAAAATTTAAAAGAACTATCAAATTTAAGCAAATTATCAAATTATTTGGAACAATTGAATAAAAGTTTGACTACAATTGATAATTTGACCAAAATTGTTAATAATTTACCAGACAAAATAAATGGAAGTTTAGATAAATTTGTTAAAAGTTTAGAAGAAAATGTAATAAAAAAGTTAGAGGAACAACACCAAAGGTATGGTGAATTAGTGAAAACTATAACTGAAAAAACAAATGATTTATCCCAAAAATATGAAAAACTATCAGAAACTATAAAAAATACAAATGATAATCTGAGTGTGATTAACAATTCCGTTTGGGAACTATCTGAAAATTTGATCAGGCTTGTTGAGAATATAGAAGAAAATGTAATAAAAAAGTTAGAAGAACAATACCAAAGGTATGATGAATTAGTGAAAACTATAACTGAAAAAACAAATGATTTATCCCAAAAATATGAAAAACTATCAGAAACTATAAAAAATACAAATGATAATCTGAGTGTGATTAACAACTACGTTAATAGCTTACCCTCAACTATTCAGAATTTGACTCAAACCTATATTCAAACATTTAAGAATATTGAAACTACAATAAAAGAAGATTTACCTTCAAATCTTAAAAATTTTAACGATTCTGTTAGTAAATTTATAAGTTCTGTTAATGAAGTTAATGGGAAATTAGAACAAACATTCCAAGATTTAAAAGAAATAAAAAATTTAAGCGAGTCTATTAAAGGAGCTGTTAAAGTTGGTTTAAAAAGTGGTATAAGGAAATATATAAAGGACCCAATAGAAAAATTAAATGAAACAATAGAATCTTTCCGTCAAGTTGCTGATAAATTCCCAAAAGAAATCTCAAAAAGTTCTGAGGAGATCTCAAAAAGTTCTACTGAAATATCAAAAATAGCCGAAACCTTAAAAGATTTAACTGCCTCCATTGAAAAGCTATTTAAAACCTTTGATAAACCAATTTTATTTAGGATTGCTATTGGAAAAAGGAGAGATGAAATTTCTAAGAGATAATTTTAGCTTTTGGCCACCTTTTGTGGATTTTATGCTTTTTTTAGTTCTTTTAGTAGTTTTTACTTTTTCAGTAGCTTATAGTTTGATAATTTTTAAGTATATTGATATTACAAAAGCAATTTCTTGTCAAGAAAAAATGAAAAATTTATTAATTAAAAGTCAAAAATTTGTTAAAATAGATTCATTAGAAAATGCCTATACAATTTACTATAATGATAATTATGGGAACTATTACATAAGCCTTATAAATGAACTTCAACTTCAAAGAATAAGAGTTAGTACAGGCCTTCTTTTTGATAAAAATGATTATAAAATTTCAGAGAGAGGCTATGACATTCTCAGAGTTCTTGGAGGTGCTATAAAATCAAATCTTGAATGTATTGAAAGAATTCAAATAGAGGGACATGCTGATACAGACCCCACTACTAAATTTAGGTCAAATCTTGAATTAGCTGGATTAAGGGCTTTCGAAATTTTCTATTTCCTAAAAGATTCTATTGGAATATCTCCTTCAAGATATTTAATGTCAGCAGCTTCCTTCGGAGAATATAAGCCCCTTAATCGCCATGAAGATAGTTATTTTGACGAAGATAGCCTAATAATTTCAAATAATAGTGAGGAAAAAAAATCACTTAATAGAAGGGTAGAATTTTTGATATTTTATAAAAAGAGATGATGATTTACTTAATTTTAAACTTAAAAGATAGTTTATATTATGTAGTTTATATATCGGAGCCTCCTTATTATTTAAGCGATAAGAAAAATTATTATTCTGCTATTAGAGAAGCAATTGCATATTGGGAAGATAAAGGTTTCAATATAAGAGAAACAAAAGATTCAACAAGATATAATATTTTAATTCAATGGATAAAAGAATTTGGACCTGAAAGACCAACTAAAGAAAGAATCGGACAAGCGGTTGCTTATGTTGTTGCTCAAATTGGATTAGGCAGTAGTAGTTGCGATGGTGAATGGAGACCATTTAATTATGAGACAATTGTTAGGATTGCTACTCATGAATTGGGACATATTTTAGGATTTGAACATTCAGATGATCCTAATGACATTATGTATCCATTTACTAAAACAAAATATGAATATGATTATAATTTCAAAGGAAGAATTAGGACAGGAGAATTATTATTTTTAAAATTTTGCTCATCAGAAAAGGCTGAATACTACATTAGAGTTGAAAGCGAAGAACCGCTCAATTTCATAGTAGTTCCTAATGAAAAGGAATATAAAAATTATCTTAAAAAGAAAAAAGATCAAAATATAAGAGTTAATTATGCAAAAAATTGTTATGAAACGAAAACAAGGATTTTTGAAAAAGAATGTTTAGTTGATGTCTCTGGTGGTTTAATTATAGAATTTCCATATTCTTCATTACCAAAAATATCAAAGATAAGTGTTTTTATTAAACAAGAATAATCGCTATTTTGGGGGAATTGACCCCCATAAAAATCAGTAATTTAAAACTTTGTCTTAATTCATAGTCAATTACTTATGAAAATTTTCTAAGGCTAATAACTACCAAATGCCAAAAAATGGTTATTTTAAAGAAGAATAAATAACTCGGGAATTACTAAACAATTCAAAAAACCACATCTTTACCCCTTAAAATTTTCTAAATGATAATAGCTCAAATAAATTCAAAACATTTAATTTATAATTTTGAGCAGTTTAAACAAAAAACAAAAACAGAAATTATTCCTGTTCTTAAATCTAATGCTTATGGTCATGGAATAAATGAAATTTTTAAAATTCTAAAAGATAGGGTTAAAAAAATTGCGGTTTTTGATTTGGATG
>Ga0079998_125096_pt1 | contig 13298 bp, 15 predicted proteins | sample PerSpoBPS_BMetaG_FD_69201 | JGI IMG/M metagenome (GOLD analysis project Ga0079998, IMG submission 69201) | Thermal spring microbial communities from Yellowstone National Park, Wyoming, USA - Perpetual Spouter B (PS_B) MetaG (SPADES assembly)... | ecosystem: Environmental > Aquatic > Thermal... | reverse complement strand
CCGAAGGGAACCGGGTCGTGCGGGAGGTGGGGGGCCTCCGCACGGTGGTCGTGGATGAGGGCTACGAGGTCCGGGGCGGGGTGGTGCGGAAGGTCTACCGGCTGGGCGGCGAGACGGTGGCGGTGCGGGAGGGGAGCGCGGTCTGGGCCGCGGTGGGGGACCATCTGGGCAGCGTCACCGTGCTGGCGCAGGGCGGAAGCCCAGCGGGCGTGACCCGGTATCTCCCGTATGGCGCTATCCGGCTGGAGACCGGGCTCTTCCCCACCGACCGCCGCTTCACCGGCCAGCGGTGGGAGGCGTCCCTCGGGCTGTATGACTACCGGGCGCGCTTTTATGATCCCACGTTGGGCCGCTTCCTGCAGCCGGATCCCATTGTGCCCGAGCCGGGGAACCCGCAGGCGCTCAATCGGTATGCGTATGTCTACAACAACCCCTTGCGCTACACCGATCCCAGCGGGCACGTCGTCGACCCGCCCCAATGTCCGTGGTGTGATCGGCCTTGGATCTCACTCGCTGGCTGGCCCCCCCTTGCCGTCAATTTAGCCCAATTGGGTTGTGCCCTGCTCAGCTGTCATGTGGATCACGCCACGCAAATGATCTGGGGGCCTACGACCATCGAATGGATGGAGGCTCAAACCCTTAGCGTTGCTCAAGTTGGGATGCCCGCCTCCCTCCCGACAGGGGGCCTCCCTGACATTGCCCAGCGCGAATGGATCCGGGTGCGGCTGATCCAACGGCTGGGCGAGACCTTACAGCCCTATCTCAAACGCCTGGAGGAGATCGCCGGCGAGCGAATTCAGGTGGGCCTTCGAGGTAGCTTGGCAACGGGGGTCAAGGGCCCCCACAAAGGATGGCAACCCTTCGATCCCACTTCTTTTGACATTGATGCTTTTATCGTTAGCAATCGCCTCGCTGAACGATTCAAGGGCATCCGAGCACGATGGGGCTCTCAATTAGAGGAGATCCGGTCCATAGAAAAAGAAATCAACCGCATTTTGAGGGAAATGCCCGAGTTCAGTGGGTTAAGGAAAAATGGTTTTTCCTTTCGAATTTACACAACTGAGGAAGCGCGCAAGTTTCTGGAAGCCATTTACTTCTTAATTTGGAGGGAGCAATGAGGAAGAGGGAAATCTTGGTTCCAGAGTTTTATCTTGAGATTGTGATCAAAGATCAAATGTCCAAAGCTGAGATAGAAAAGAAGGTAGAACAAGCATTAGGTTTAACTTTTTTCCCAGATTGGGAGGGAGATTTTGAGGAAACCGACGCGGTAGTTGCGGAGGCCTTTGGAATTACTTTCGCACTCTATGAGGAGCCCCCTGCTGGATTTGTATTATTTGCTCGCAATCTGTTTTTGTATGAGCATAAACCGATTATTGTTCGTGCTGATCGATTTATTGGGGAGTTGTTAAGGCGGAGGGCAGGACTTTCGTGTGAAGTAGAGGAGGGAACCCCGAGGGTCTGGGTGCAAATGCGGGGTTGCACCCGGGTGGATACCCATCATACCCTCCACCAGGTTGCTGCTCGCGTCCGTGCTGCCCTGGGCGCACGCCTGGAGAAAGGCTTCCATCGCTTTCGCATGCAGGACAACCGGGTCATGGAATCGGAGTATGGCTTTGAAGGCCATTTACTGGGTCACCGGATCGAAGTTTACGCTCAGAAGAGCGCTGGGAGGGTGGCGATTCCTCGTCCCATCATCGTCGAGGTGGCCCCGGCAGAGGAGTTCTCGCTAAATGAAGAGTGGGAGAAGATCGAGATTCCAATCTCGGAGTTCCTGACTGTGTTGCTTCAGGAGGAGACTGATTTGCCCTTTGTGCCTTACGAAGTTGCATCCGGTTCTTCTTAGATCTGAGAGATCGAAAGTGGAGCGCAAGGCCTTCTTGAATAGATCGCTGCTTTACCGAGTACCGATGTGAGACTTTCCTAAGGCTATACTGGGCCCGCTTCTATGACCCGGCCCTGGGCCGCTTCCTCCAGCCGGATCCCATCGTGCCCGAGCCCGGGAACCCGCAGGCGCTGAACCGGTATGCGTATGTTTACAACAACCCACTGCGCTACACCGATCCCAGCGGTCATGCGGCCTGCATTGATGAAGGGTGCGCCTTGCTGGCCCCTCCAGGGAATCCCCGACCATTCCTGCGCGTTCCCGCACCTCGGGCCATTACCTTCATCCACCGGGAGATGGTTCGGAACGCTCAAAGCAAGATCGCCATCGCCATCCACATGGCCAATGCCATCGCCCAATGGCCCCTTTGTCCAGGCTGCGTCCTCGGTGGAAAAACCCTCGCCTTCACCCTCTGGACGTCCCAGGTCATGGACGCTCGAGTTAAAAATTACACAGGCCCCCTGGCTCCCTGGCTCGGGAATTGGGACCATAAGCCCATTCTCTATCCCAGAGACCCTCAGCAACAATCTCCCGTTCCTGAGATACCCGAGCGCAAAGGATGGTCAACGGTTGGCTCTAGTTTATATCTTTTCGATATCTGGTCAAACATCCACTACGGGTATGTGGGGCGAGCATCGGGCTTCTCTCAATCGGAGTTAACCGGCGGCGCCGGCATCGAGCAAATCGGCTCGGATTTAGTAAGCAAGGCGCCACCACACCGTTCCCCAGGTGCTGATAACTGGATAGCCTCCTGGGATCATCCATCAGATAATGAGGCCATCCGGATTGGCATCCGCCTATGGGACCAATATGGCCTAGCGGTCAAGCCAGCCGATCTCTATCTGGCCGTGCTGGAAGCACCGCGCTTGGTTAGCCAGCCGCTGGGAGGTACGCCATGAAGGGACATTGGCGTGCAGGCTGCGCAGGATGTTTGATCCTCATCCTGCTATGCAGTCTGGCCCTCGGAGATTGCACTCTGCGCTTTTTCCAGTCAATGCAACGAGAACCAGAGCTCCCCATACAGCAGTTACTGCACCGGGAACTCGAAGCCTTCCCATCAGGCTGGACTTTAGGTAAGTCAGATATAATAACTGATACAGATTTTACATGGGCACATTGGGCAGTTTTTGTTAACTTTAATTATAAAAACGGCCTGCGTATAGCTGAAGGACTAAAGTTTGCAGGAGAGGAAATTCACGTTTTCAATAATTCCTTCGCTGCTCGCCTCATCTCCTATCCTTCACCATCTAGCTTAAGCGCTGGAAAAGGATACATTCCGAAGGGATGGACCTATCGTCCACCTCATGCCGAGCGATTTGAGTTCGGCTGCTCCGGCGGAGACGGCCTTACTCAACCGGAGGGGTGTAGCTTCATCCTGCGCTATGCAGAATACATCATTGTCTTCAGCACGCCTATCGCAGACTATATGACTCTGGATGATCTCCAACGGGTTCTGGAGGTGATTGATCAGGAAATGACTCGTCACTTGAAAAATTCAACCCTGCGCCCAGGTCCCCGGCCTGTGCCAACCGCATTGGATAATTAAATCAGGGGAACCGTAAGAGGGAAGTAATCCCCTCCTACGACCGCCGCTTCACCGGCCAGCGGTGGGAGGCGTGGCTGGGCTTGTATGATTACCGGGCCCGGTTCTACGATCCCACGTTGGGCCGCTGCCTGCAGCCGGATCCCCTGGTGCCGGAGCCCGGGAATCCGCAAGCGCTGAACCGGTATGCGTATGTTTACAGCAACCCGCTGCGCTACACCGATCCCACGGGACACTGCCCGTGGTGCATCGCGCTGGCCATCGGGATCGTCTTTGTCGGAGCCCTGCTGTATCCGGATATCGCCTATGCCCCGGATCTGAGCGCGGATCTTTCCCGGCTTTCCCCCAGCGAGTCCCACGCCTTCGAGCGCTTCGTGGCCGCCAACCTCCCCGGCATCGATACGGCCAATGATCTGGCGACCCTGACGCTGGGGCGGGATCCCCTTCTGGGAGAAGAGGTGCCCTACGGCTCTCGGGAGTGGTGGCTCACCGGGATGGCCGTGCTGGGGGTGGGCCTCAGCGGGGGCGCCGGGCGCCAGGCTGGAAAAGCGGCCGAGGAAGCCGATCGCCTGATCCGACATCCCATCGCGACCAACAAAAACTGGATCCGCGATCCTCAATGGTCCAGGGACTTTCAGAGGTTATTTGCTAAAGCGGGGATGACTTTGGAGGAGGCGGCGAACATCGTGGAGTTGCCAGCGTCACTGCACAAGGGACCTCATTCCCAAGCCTACCATCAATGGGTGTATGATGAGCTCAGCAGGGCGATTCAAGGATTGAAGAAAAAGAGGAGATACGAGCCGCCTTGGAAGCCCGCCTGCGGTGGATCGCCGAGCAACTCCAGGCCCATCCCGAGTATCTTCGCAATCCCCCCATCCCCGGAGGACAATAATGCGATTCTACCGATGGGCCTCGAGCTCGGAAGGGAACAGTGGGATTCGAGAACTGCATATTAAAGGCTGGGCGGATGATTTTGAGCTCAGTTGGCGGCTGCAGGAGGCGCAGCCGTTTGGGGAAGGGGAGTGGATTCAGGAAGCTCCTGCTGAATGGGATGAAGAGGGACCGCTCACCGATATGCCCTTCAATCCTAACTTCCATCTGGTTTCGCCCCGATTGCGGGCGTTGCTGGAGGAGTTGGAGTTGGGGGCGGAGATCCAGTTCCTGCCGGTGTGGGTGGTGGGGGAGAAAAGCGGCCGGGAGGTGGGCGTGTATTATGTGGCCCACTTCCTCCAGCGTATCTCCTGCTTGGATCTGGAACACTCCATTTATGATGTGTATGGTCCGGATTGGATCCGGCCGGAGCAGCGGGGTCAGATTGCGGGGGTCTGGAAGGCGGTCTTGCGGCGGGAGGCCATCGGGGAGGCGCGGGGGTTCCGGGGGGAGGAGTTTGATCTCATCGTGGTGATCCGGGGGGACGTGAAGCAAGCGATGGAGGGGGCGGGGATCACGGGATGCTGGTTTCAGGAGCTGGAGGTGGTGTAAGCCTTCCCCACCGACCGCCGCTTCACCGGCCAGCGGTGGGAGGCGTCCCTCGGGCTGTATGACTACCGGGCGCGCTTCTATGACCCGGCCCTGGGCCGCTTCCTGCAGCCGGATCCGCTGGTGCCGCAGGCGGGCGATCCGTCCAGCCTGAACCGCTATGCCTATGCCCGGTTGAACCCTTTGCGGTATGTGGACCCCACCGGCCATTGCTGGGGACCGGTGAGTTTCGTCCGGGGCCTCCCCGGATACGGGATCACCTGCGGCAACCTGGAGATGGCCCTCACCATTGTGCAACATCCCCAGGCCACCTGGGATCAGAAACTGCTGGCTGGGGGCTATATCGCCGTGGAGGGGGCGGCCCACGGGGCATTGCTGGTGGGGCTGGAGATGCTGGCCTGGGAAGGGAGAAGCGCCCTCCTGGCGGGTGGAAGCGCGGCGGGGGGTGCGGTTCAGGCCGCCTGTGTCGATGCGGATTGCACCAATGAAGTCCGGGCGGCGGCGGAGGTGGCCAGGTGGGTATGGGATCTACGTCCGCTGGAGCGGGGGCGAGTGTTGCATCAGCTTTTGGGGCAGAACTTGCCGGACCGGTTTCCGGTGGTGGATCAGATGGTGTGGGAGGAAGGAAGGGTGATCAGCATCAAGAGCCTGGACCTGGGAGCGAGGACCTATCAGAACCTGGAACGACTCCAGCGAGTCGTGCAGGGATATATCCAAAAATTGGCGGAATTCCAGGGGGCTAGGTATGCAGGAATATGGATTAGGCCTGGAGAAATTAAAGTTCGTGAGCTTTGGCTGGTGATACCTGAGGCGAATGAAGGGCAATGGCGGGTGTTACAGGCGCTGCAGGAACTGGCGGCCAAAAGCAATGTGCTATTGAGGATCATCCTGTGGCCTCCGGAGGTCAGGCGATGAAACGACATGTCTCTGTAGGGCTTGATGTCCGGTCTCGAAAAGCGTATCTTCCGACCCTTTATTTTGATGAAAGGTATCGATTATATTTTTCCCGCGAGCCAGTTTTAGTAGTGGACCTAGCGTTGGAAGGCTTGAAAGGCTTGGTAGAGGCTATTCGGAAGAAGATGGAGGAAGGGAATCCTCCGATTGAGGTGCCGGATTGGCAGGAATTTCTCAAGCGCAAGGAGGTTCCTCCAGAGGCTAAAGCGGCGGGCTTTAAGAGCTGGCGTTCGTTTGCTAAAAAAGCCCGTTCATATGGAATAGATTTCTTGGAAGATAAGATCATTGTGACGATGTCTGGTCCGTCGAAAGGAGGGCGGCTGGTGGCGGATCCGAAGAAGACGCGGGAGTTTCCTCCGGACACACCTTTAGAGGAGGTGGTGCGGGTGATCTGGGAGGATATTTGCTCAACTCCGGAGTTATGGGAGGAGGAAGCACCTTAACAACAGCATAGATGGGTTGCGAATGTTCTCGCTCTCTTCTCCATCGCGCCCTTTACCGGAGATCGGACTTTCCCCACCGACCGCCGCTTCACCGGCCAGCGGTGGGAGGCGAATCTGGGCCTGTATGATTACCGGGCGCGCTTCTATGACCCGGCCCTGGGCCGCTTCCTGCAGCCGGATCCCATCGTGCCCGAGCCGGGGAACCCGCAGGCGCTGAACCGGTATGCGTATGTTTACAACAACCCGCTGAAATATACCGACCCCAGCGGGCACTTCGCCTGGTTCGTCGCCGTTCCTGTGGGAGCCTTGATCGGTGCAGGGATCACTTACGGCTTCCAGGTGGCGGCCAATATCAGCCAGAACGGGCTGAACGTCCAGGCCTTCACCGAGGTGAACTGGGCAGCGGTAGGTGGTGGCGCCGTCGCCGGGGCGGTGGGGGCAGCCACGTTTGGGGTGGGGACAGCGGTGCTGGGGACCGGACTGGCGGGCACGGTGGCGGCGGGGGCCATCAGTGGAGCAGTAGCCGGGCAAGCAGCTCGGGCAACGGAGAATATGCTGCAAGGAAAGGCGCTTACTACAGGATTGGGAGAGCCCGGTGAGATTCTCCAGGATATGGTATTGGGGGGAGCCTTCGCGGGGGCTGCCTATGGGGCAGGCCGCATTCTTCAGGCTGTGGGTAGCTCGCGTATCACAAATCCTATACCTCGGCGGATGGCCCGAGTAATACCGGCTGATCTGGCTGACTCGGTGGTAACATTAGGACCACCTGGAGCAGAAGATGTCTTCGTTACTGCTGCGGATGATATTGCTGGAATTAAGACCGCGCGGGATTTGGCTTATCGTCTTACGCTAGTGGATGAAGCAGGCAATCTCAGGAAGGGCCCCTTTGCCGTTTTGGAGTTCGACACACCGGAGTATGGGATAGCCTCTCCTATTAATCGAAGAATTCCTGGATTTGTAGGTCGGGGAAGGACAGCCGGTGGAGCTCGTGAATTTGTGATTCCGAACTTCCCGATTTCAACCCTTAAGAATCTTCGAATCTGGAGGGTAGAATGAAATGTCAATGTCGAGAAATTTCCGAGATTGCTGGATCCGATGCCGAAGAGTATGCCCGGGAACATCTAATTAAAGTTCGAGTTGATGGCATAGCTTGGGAAATAGAATATCAGTGCCCTGAGACAGGTATTCATTGGGTGATGGATTTTCCCTACGGCGAGGCTCACGGAGGTGGTCCTCCTCGATTAAGGAAATTAAATTGGTGAGAGCAGGCCTTTGGTCAACCCCTTTGCCAGATTGAATTGAACTTCAAGGCTGCTGATTCCCTGGCCAGCCGTAGGAGAGGGCGCTGGGCCTGTATGACTACCGGGCGCGCTTCTATGACCCGGCCCTGGGCCGCTTCCTGCAGCCGGATCCCATCGTGCCCGAGCCGGGGAACCCGCAAGCGCTCCATCGGTATGCCTATGTCTACAACAACCCGCTGCGCTACACCGATCCCAGCGGGCACTGCGCATTGCTGGAGGAGAACGCAAGCGGACTCTGTGTTCGGTTCACCCCGGGAGGCACCCTGCACATCGTGCGGGGCGGCTCGGTCTTCGTCAACTGGGTGGAGGTGGCCCTCGCCAATGCCCTGCTCTCCGGGAATCCCCGTTCCATGGATGCCCTCCCTGATGGTGCCGGATGGGCCATCGCCCCATCCCTTTCCCGGGTGAGGACCGAGCTGGAAGAAGCAAGTGGGGAAGGAGCCACTGGAGGGCTGGGGCTGGATCCCCTATGGCTGGTTGGGCTGGCAATGGCAACGGGGAAAGCAAGGGAAGAGCCCTCGGGTCCGCCCCCGGCATGGCTTGAGCTGGTCCCCCCGAAGTACCGGGAGACCGTAGCCCGAGCCTTCCAGGGCACCCCCCAGGTCATCACTCTCCAGGAAGACCTGATCGTCTATCGGCATTGGGGAGGAGGTGCACAGGAAGAGGGTTCTCCCTGGTTTTCTCCTAAGCCTTACATTCGACCAGGGAACGCACGGCGCTATCTGGCATTGCCACCTGGAAATACCGCAGAGCGGATTTCAGTTTTTAAGATCCCCGCAGGCACGATTATCATCCGTGGTAAGGTCGCTCCTCAAGTCGAATATTTCGGACCCTATGCCGTTGGGGGTGGAGAGCAAATCTACCTGCCAGATCCGAGCAAAGCCATCCTAATCGGCCCGCTGGATGTCAACAACCAGTAGGGAGGAACGAGGAATGGACATTGAAACAACGAAGAAGAGGATCAACGAACTCCTTCATGAGGCTCGAGAGGCTGCGAAGAGCCCTGAAGCATATGGGCTTCTCCCTGATGTGATCAGGATCTTGGAGATGCTTCAAAGCAGGCTTGAAAGCGAGAATCCAGATTGGGAATCGATTGTTCGGGGAGCGGGGGCTCTGGGTCGCGTGGTGACCGATAGTTATTCCTTCTCCGAAAGTTCGTTAGGCAACAAGCTGCTTGAGTTTGTCAATGAAATTATTGTTCAATATGGACATTGATTTTCACGGATTGGTTAATGTATAGAATAACGGTGGGGTAGGATATGGAGCAAGTCACCGCCTTTGAGGTATGATGCCGAAGGGAATTGGGCCGTGCGGGAGGTGGGGGGCCTCCGCACGGGGGTCGTGGACGAGGGCGATGAGGTCCGGGGCGGGGTGGCGCGGAAGGTCTACCGGCTGGGCGGCGAGACGGTGGCGGTGCGGGAGGGGAGCGCCGTCTACGCCGCGGTGGGGGACCATCTGGGCAGCGTCACGGTGCTGGCGCAGGGCGGAAGCCCGGCGGGCGTGACCCGGTATCTCCCGTATGGCGCTATCCGGCTTGAGACCGGGGTTTGGGTCACGGACCGCCGCTTCACCGGGCAGCGGTGGGAGGCGGGGCTGGGCCTGTATGACTACCGGGCGCGCTTCTATGATCCCACGTTGGGCCGCTTCCTGCAGCCGGATCCGCTGGTGCCCGAGCCGGGGGATCCCCGGGCGCTCAACCGGTATGCGTATGTCTACAATAACCCGCTGCGCTACACCGATCCCAGCGGACACATGGTCGATCTTCCCTGTCCCTGGTGCGATCGCCCCTGGATCTCCACCCAGGGCTGGCCAAGCCTCGCTGTCGATCTGGCCAAAGGTGCCTGCGGTCTTCTCGGTTGTCGCCTCGATCCGGCCACGGGGCTTCTGTGGGGGCCTTCATATGAAGAATGGCTTCAGGCCCAGGGGATGAGCCTAGCCGGGCTGGCCAGCCCGATTCAGGCTTCCGGGGGCTGGCTGAAAGCCGGCGGGGCCGAGGTGGCAAGGGAACTGCGCCAACTGGGGACGCGAGGGGTATCGGGGATTGAGCGTCTAGTGGCGATGATCGAGGGTGGGGTGCGGGGCGCTGTGTTTCAAGGTCAGCGAGCGCTCTATTATGCGGAGCAGCTGCAGGGAGTTGAGGTGGAGATGGTGTTCCCTAAAGGCAAAGGACGCGCGGATCTTCTCCTCACCGGAAACCGTATCGTCGAAACCAAAGCATGGGATAATTGGGAAAATCTGCCATTTAAGATTCGTGATGAGGCAATCAAGCGTATAGAAAAACAAATAAAAACATATTTAAGTGATGTGCGTTACACATTATTGATCGAATTTAAAGGAAGGATTCCAGACGAAATCTTGCAAAATCTCCAGGAGCTTGCGCGAAACCCTCGTTATGGAGGACGTCTGGGTTGGATTACTATCCCATAGGAGGGAGTTTATGTGGACACGATGGTCCCGAGATTGGGTGGAAGACCTTAAGCTTGAATTCCTTCTTTGTGAAGGACTAGATCCAGAGCAAGGGGGCATTCAACTTGCCCGCATCCTCCGTCGACATGGCACAAAGTTTCTAAAAACCAGCATTTACATTGTAGAAAAAGAGCCTATTCCTCGAACCCGTTGGTATCAGGTGAATATTGAACTAGACCTGTTACAGCCAGACGTTCTTGCTGATCCGAAGCACGGGAAAGGGCAGGCTACTCTAAGCTTTATATTGGATGACCTCTTAGTGCGTATCCATCAGAGCGCTTCTTTTCCAGACCTTCGTCAGGTGGATCCGGTGGCGTTGGGCCTGTTAGACCTGGGCCGACGCCTCTACCCGGATTTGCGCCCCAGGTATGCATGGATCGACGAAAGCAGTGGAAATGAACCGGAGACAGAGGAGATTAAAGCGACCCGTCTGCAGTATATCTTCTGGGCGAACTTTTGGGGTCCGGCGTATGTGGAGCGATATGGACGGGATTTCCTGCGGGGCGCGCCGGGCTGGCGAGTGGAGGAACTGGAGGATGGGGGGATCCTGTATGTGACCACCGCCAGCTATGTGGAGTGGTGGCTGATGGCCCGCTTAGAGCACCTGGATCCGGAGCGCCCGCGATTGCGAAAGTGGCTCCTCGAACGGCGAGGGCCGCTGGCCGTGCAGCGAGCCGCCCTCCTGGGATACTTCCGAACACGGATCCCAGACATCGAGCTCTATTGGGCAAGGGTGGAACTGGATTGAACGGGCACGCTCCGGGAACCAGGGTAGAAAGGCCATCCGGGAAGCCCTTTCCCTTCACAAGGCCACGACCCCGCCCTGGGTCGCTTCCTGCAGCCCGACCCCATGGTGCCCGAGCCGGGGAACCCGCAGGCGCTGAACCGCTACGCCTACGTTTACAACAACCCCTTGCGCTATGTGGATGGAAACGGGCATCTCCCAGTGGCGCCGCTTTTAGTAGCCGGGGCGATCGTGTTGCTGAAGGCCATCGATTATGGGTGGACCGCCTGGGATGTGTATCAATCGGGGCGGACGCTGGCCAACCCGCTGGCCACGGATGAGGAGAAGCTGGTTGCGGGAGTCAACCTGGCCCTGGCGGTGGGGCTGGAAGCGGCGGAGCCGGAGGACTGGCTTCCGGTCTCGTTGCCGCTGGATGATCTGGGGCGACGTGCCCTGGTGGCGGGGCTGCGGGAACGGATGCAGCAAGGTGGGCTGCGGGCGGGAGTGGCCTTCTTGCGGGAGGCGGTGGGTGAGGCCGCTCCCCAGGTGATCCGGCGGATGTATGACCTGGGGGTGTTCGGGGGCATCCGGAGTGCGGGGGAGTGGGAAGCGATCTTACAGGGGGTGCGCAAAGAAGCGGGCCTGGACGTCCACCACCTCATCGAAAGACGGTTCGCCGAGCGCTTGGGGCTGAGGGAGAGCGAGATCCCCGCCGTGGTGCTGGATCGGACCTTCCACCAGCAGGAGGTCACCGCACGATTGTTCAGTAGGTTACCCACAAATCGCGCCAAATTCGAACCGCAAGAAATCTGGAATGTTTACAAAGACGTGTATGGCGCATTGGGCCATGAGGACTGGCTGGAAGCGATCTGGCCCTACTTCGCACGCTTAGGAGTGCAACGATGAAACGAATAGTCTATGCGAGTTTTATCTTAGATTCCAAGAAACCTTTCGCAGAAATAGAGAAAGATAGGGAGTGGGTGTTGAAGATTCTAAAGCGAATGAGGATTCGTAAATTCCGCACTGCACCTTTCGGATTTGATTTCAAATTGGAAGTGAACAGTCAGGCTTTCGAGCTTTGGCTTCAGGCACTTCAAGAACGACCAGACCTGGCACCCTCCCATATTCGGGTAGAACGCATTTACACAGACCAAGACCTTTCCTCCGCCCCTCTCCTGGAATGGGGGCCCACCAACCAGGCCATCGAGGATGATTACTATGACCTGAAGGAAGATGGCTATCAGGGAGGACCTCAAGCCTCCCATCGCCGCTGCCCAGCGTGCCGGGCGGAACTGGAACAGGTCCGCGACCTGCTGGTGGACACCCGCTTGATGGGCCAGCGGGACCTCTCGCTCACGTATAGCTTCGAGATCATCCTCTCCGCCCGCCTCGCCCGGATGCTCCAGGAAGCCGGCTTCACCGGCTTCACCCTCCGCCCCGTCTGGGATTACCGCAAGCCCTACCAGGGGGAGCCCCAACTCTACCAGCTGGTGGTCACGAACGTCTTGCCTCCGATGGCCTCGCCACCCACCGAGTTTGAGCAAGCGCAGCGCTGCGAGGTGTGCGGGACCCAGACGCAATACCTCAAGCATACCCACTTCTGGGGGCGGATCCAGTATTATGAGGAAACCGACATCTACTACGCCCGCGAGGTTCTGGAGCAAGCCACCGATTTCAACGCCACATATGAGCGGATCGGCGGACTGCCCGATGGCCACCCGCTGGTCATCATCTCCCAGCGGGTGTATCGGTGGCTGAAGGAACAAGGGATTAAGGGCTGGTCGGCTCGTCCGGTGTATCTGGTGGGATCGAGCACCTTGACAAGTGAATAAAGGGAAATCCTTCCCCGCGCCGTGGGCGGTGCCGAATGGCGGTATGTTTACGATCCCGAGAACCGCCTGACGGAGGTCTGGCGGGGCGCCGAGCGGGTGGCTTCCTTCCGGTATGACCCCGAAGGGAACCGGGTGGTCCGGGAGGTGGCAGGCCTCCGCACCGTAGCCGTGGACGAGGGTTACGAGGTCCGGGGCGGGGTGGCGCGGAAGGAGTATCGGTTGGGTGGGGATGTGGTGGCGGTGCGGGAGGGGGATGCGGTCGATGCGGCCGTGGGGGACCATCTGGGCAGCGTCACCGTGCTGGCCCAGGGCGGGAGTGTGGCAGGGGCCACGCGGTATCTTCCATATGGGACGATTCGGTTTGAGGGCGGGGTTTGGCCCACCGACCGCCGCTTCACCGGCCAGCGGTGGGAGGCGGGGCTGGGCTTGTATGATTACCGGGCGCGGTTCTACGATCCGGCCCTGGGCCGCTTCCTGCAGCCGGATCCCATCGTGCCCGAGCCGGGGAACCCGCAGGGGCTGAACCGGTATGCGTATGTTTACAGCAACCCGTTGCGCTACACCGATCCCACGGGACACTGCCCGTGGTGCATCGCGCTGGCCATCGGGATCGTCTTTGTCGGAGCCCTGCTGTATCCGGATATCGCCTATGCCCCGGATCTGAGCGCGGATCT
>Ga0079998_126070_pt1 | contig 13318 bp, 14 predicted proteins | sample PerSpoBPS_BMetaG_FD_69201 | JGI IMG/M metagenome (GOLD analysis project Ga0079998, IMG submission 69201) | Thermal spring microbial communities from Yellowstone National Park, Wyoming, USA - Perpetual Spouter B (PS_B) MetaG (SPADES assembly)... | ecosystem: Environmental > Aquatic > Thermal... | reverse complement strand
CGGGAACGAGCATGACTCTAGGAGGCTTCTAGAGCTTGTAGGAGACCTAGATTGGAAGCCTGAACAGCTCTACGCAGACGCAGCATACGACACGGAACATATAAGGAGGGGCTTAGAATCCATAGATATAGAGCCTAACATACCTGTGAATCCCAGGAATGGTAGGAGGCCTAGACCATACAATGTTGGGCTATACAGGAGGATGAGGTCCGCTGTAGAGAGGTTCTTCGGATGGATAAAATCATTCAGAAGAATAATCATAAGGTATGAGAGGCTAGAATCAACATACAAAGCCCTAGTAACAATAGCATCAATAATCATACACCTAAGATACGGAATTTAGAGATGAGTTCAAAGTTAGAGTTATAACGCTTAAAGCGATTTTGAAAAGGGGAAAGAGAGGGGGAGGGGTTGGATTTCCCCAGCCAGACACTAGAGAGGCCCAGAAGGCCGGAAGGTGTATCGCTCGGACCACATCACCCTTATAAGAAGATTATCTCATAGGGGTGACAGGTGTATTAGGATGGCCGCTCCAGCCTTCTGGGCCTTCAATGTTATCCAGATGGTCTTTAGGACTTCTGTGAGTTCTTTTCCTCTTATTTTGTATCCATTTAGACTTATCGTTAGTCTTTCAAGGGCCTTCCTTGCTGTTCTCGACCTGTGGAAGCGTGTCTTCCTATCTCTCCTCCATAGTCCGAAGTAGTTCTTGGTGTTCTACGCCACGAAGCCCATCACGGCCTATTATTGTGAATACTGGTATAACGTCCTTATCCCATCCACCCCTACCCCTACCAGCCCTCAAACCCCTACACCTAGGCCCCCTACCTAGAAGTATTATCCTGTCATGGTTACCCCTACCCTTCAGACCAGCATTCACATAGACCTCATCCACCTCAACATCCCCTGAGACCCTCCAATAACGCCTAACATACCTCTCCACAGCATACATTATCCTCCTGAACGATCTGTATACAGAGCCATAGCTACGCCCAACATCTATGGAGGCCCTCAGGAGGGGGACGTTAAGGCATCCAGACAGATACATTATGAACAGCCCCTCGTTAAGGGGTATCCTAGAATACTCGAAATCAGTACCGCTCTTATCGTTGAAAGTCCTTAAACAGGCCTTACACCTAATACCATCCCCAACCTATAACAGACAGAGAACTACAGTAGACACACCTAACACCATTAGACCACCTAACCTCCCTCAAAAACCTATCAGCAGAGCCCTCAGACATAAATATGGCCAGTCGGTATAGTGGAGACCGGTGGCCTAGTAGTACTCGACAAGCAGTCCAACCTCGCGAATAGAAATAGATGTCCTAAGACAGTATTTAAAACCTTATAATTCTATCCGCCACCTCGATGAGGCTGTTGACAAACCTTCTCTCGGCGAGTGTGACGGAGGCCCCTTTATCCTCTGTGAGCCTTTCACCGCTGTAGGCCGTAACAATCCAGGTCTTGGCCAGACCCAAGGCCTTTAGGAGTTGCCCTGGGTCTCCTACGTGGGCATAAATCGTTGCGTCGTTGATCATCAGCACAGGGGTCGGCTCGGTTAGGTATTTCAAGACAAAGGGCTCCAGAAGGGCCCTGTTCTTAGAGGCGAGGCTGAGCACCTCCTCCGCCGTCTTACCCACCAGCCTGGGAGGGGTCACGTCCCAACTTGTGTAGTAGCGCACCCCCTCCGGGATCTTGCCGATCTCGGAGAGCTTTCCGCCGACCCCCCATGAGCGCGAGGGAGCCATGTCGATTAAAGTAATCTCTCTAGTGTCGCAGGACTCGGCAAGACTGCTCAGAATCCTGAATAGGAGAAAACTCTTCCCCTTCCCGCTCTCGCCCAGTATCAGGGTTCGCCAGCCTAGGAGCGCCTCGACTCCGAGAATCATCATTCCTGCCTACCCACTATCCTCGACATAAGGTCTGGGACTACCCTGTCAAGGACGAGGAGAACGAGATATGCTGCCGCCGATCCGGGGATAGAGCTTGCGGCCCACCCGGACCAGAAGAGAGCCAGAGCTGCGAAAACCTCGCCCCTCCTAACCATCCCGAGAAGCTGCGGGGAGAGGGGGAAGAGCGTGGGGATGAAGGTGGCTAAAACTAGAATCGATATGGTGCCGCCTATAAACACTGTCCCCAGCGGCTCCGCGAAGGCGCAGAGGTATCGGAGCCTCGCGTTCCTAAACCTGCGGGTTAGTCGGTAGGCTAGGCCCACCGTGATGGCTCCCGGGATACCTCCGGGGTAGGCGAAGAACGTCCCTACACCGATCGCTATCCTTAGCGTGCCGACAATCAGCGGAACCATTACCCCCCAGGCAGGACCGAGCAGAACACCAGCGACAACGTTTCCGAAGTGTTGCATGGGCGCGGCCCTAGTGCCGAAGAATGGAAACCAGATATAGAGCGAGGAGATCAAGGTTAGTGTAGAGATCGCAACAACGTAGGAAATCCTCTCACTCATCCTCACCTGAGTCTTCATACCGTCTATCCTTTTCCAAGCCCCCAACTTGTCCTCCTCAACGGATTCACCTTTATTATGGCAACCTCGCCCTCGCCCCACTTATCCCTCCTCGCCCATAGAAACTTCTTGAAAAACTCCTGCGAAATACTCCTAAACTCATCCCCCATCGTAATCACCTCGGCCTCACCACTAACCAATACTGCCTTGTTGGGCTTATACTGGTCGACTAGTAGGGCGATCCTCTTGTCCCGCATCAAGTTCTTCACCTTCTTCGTCTCTAGGTCAGAGACTATGTAGAAGAACCCGTCCTTGAAAATATAGCAGACGGGGACCAAGTGGGGCGAGTTGTCCTCAGAGATTGTTGCTATCCTGCAGAGCTCGTTTGACTCCAGAAACCTCTTCTCCCTAGGAGTAAACATCTCAGCCCAGAGGAGTGGCCGCATAGCCGCGATATATTCATTACACCCCACTTGTGGCCTCTCGGACCTGTGAAGGAAGGCATAGAGCACCCTCTCCGTTGCTTTAGACAATTCTTGCGCTGGGCACGTAATACGCGTAGTCTTATATGCAGGCTGCGCCATCTATGCCCGGATTGCCCAATTCGAGCTACGACGATAGGGCGCGGGCTCTCAGGGAGGATTTCCCAATATTCAAAAGGCGAGTCTCCGGTCGGCCCCTCATATACCTCGATAACGCGGCTACAAGCCAGAAGCCCCGTCAAGTCATCGAGGCCATAAACCACTTCTACTCTAACGTCAACTCAAACGTCCATCGGGGCGTGTACGAGCTCTCAATCGTGGCCACGGAGCTGTTCGAGGATACTAGGCGAAGAATAGCGCAATTCGTGGGCGCCAAGAGCTGGAGAGAGGTAGTATTTACGAGGGGGACGACAGAGGCGATAAACTTGGTCGCCTATTCATACGCCCTGCGAAAGATCAGGAGGGGGGGCAAAATCGTGATTACTGAGATGGAGCACCACAGCAACATAGTTCCTTGGCAACTGATAAGTGGTCTGAGGGACTTGAGGGTCGAGGCGATCCCTATCAGCCCCGAGGGCTATCTCGAGATGGATAAGGCGGAGAAAATCCTCAAGGGCTGCGACCTACTCGCCTTCGTTCATGCCTCCAACGTCCTCGGAACAATTAACCCAGCGCGGGAACTTACAATGATGGCGAAAGAGCAGGGCGCCGTGGTCCTGGTGGATGGAGCCCAGAGCGTGCCCCATATGCCCATCAACTTTCAAGAAATAGGGTGCGACTTCCTCGCATTCTCAGGGCACAAGATGCTAGGACCCATGGGCTCCGGCTGCCTCATAGGCCGCGAGGAAATTCTCGACGAGATGGACCCCTTCATGGGCGGTGGAGAAATGATCAGGGAGGTCCATCTGAGCGGGTCAAAGTGGAACGAGGTTCCCTGGAAGTTTGAGGCTGGGACGCCGAGCGTCGCCGACGTGGTGGGGCTGGGCGAGGCCGTCAAGTATCTGAGTCGCCTCACGATGGAGTGGGTTAGGGGGCGCGAGGAGAGCCTCGTCGAGACCGCGATGGCGGAGCTCTCTGCTGTCCCGAAGATTAGGATAGTGGGGCCGGAGTCCCCTAAGATGAGATGCGGCCTAATATCGTTCACACTCGCGGACATCCATCCCCACGACCTCGCTGAGTATCTTGACCGTTATCACGGCATAGCGGTTAGGGCGGGACACCACTGCGCCATGCCTATTCACACAAAGCTGGGCCTAACCGCCACAACGCGCGCAAGCTTCTATATCTACAACACAAGTGACGAGGTCGCGAGTCTTGCAGAGGCCCTGAGGTCGGCTCTAAAATACTTCGGAGCCTAAATATCCACCGTAAACATTGTGGTTGTCGAGTTCATATTGATCTCTGTTAGGAGCCAGAGCTTCCTGAAGTAGGAGTTGAAGAAGTCATGCCTCGCCTCGGCGGCCACCCCCACAATTACGTCGTAAATCCCAAAGATCTCGTAGGCCTCAAGGACGTGATCGATGGTCTGGAGGAAACGGTCCCAGAGCCGTGGGGCGGCAGGCCGCCTAATCTTGATGAAGGTGTAGGCGCACTTCTTACGGCTCGTGCTTTCAGGCCTCTCAAAGTTTAGGCCGGCGCTGTTCACAATCAAGGTATTCGTGTCTACGACGCCGTTGTGGTATAGGTTGTCGAGAACTGTGTTAATCTGGGGGAGATTCTCAACCTCCACCTTAGCTATGATGTCGGCGGTCCCAAAGATAAGGTATGCCTCCTTCACGAACTGAGTCTGGCGCGTCGCCTCTAGACACTGGATCAGCTGACTCCTAGTGCCGACGGTACCCAAGATATATGCTTTCACGACCCGTACCTCGCACAGGATCCTTTTTAAGCCTTATTCATCAGTCGCATATGTGGCACGAGTCTATGTCGAGGACCGGCTCAAGGTTCTTATGAGCTATGCAAAGCACTCTTTCTCTCCGTATCCTCTGGAGCCCCCTGTTGAACCTCGCCATTACTGATAAGTGGTCCTCCCCACGGAGTATGGCTTCCACCACATCCATGGCCACTTCCTTCACCACGGGGTGCTCTGCAAGCTCCCTCATACGCCCCCGCGCCATCCTAAGATAATTGCTCACGGAAGGCTGGGTTATTCCTAGAACCTGAGCGGCCCTTTTCTGGTGAAAGCCATGCTCCCTAACTAGCAGCGTGACTATAGCCGCCCTTAAAACTGGGACTACGGCCCGCGACTCGACCTCCGAGGGAAGTATCATCAGCTGATAAGAAGCCTCGGAGACTGTATAATAAATCTTATTCCTGTTTAGCGGCGTGATTAACGAGGCTTTGACCCAAGACTACATTACTTCCCACTATGAATAGTTGAAAAATTCTTATATAGGCAAACCCGGACCAACAGGCCGAAGACCATGGCTGTAATAACTGAGGCGGCAAAAAACGAGGCAGCCTCCATACTTAGGGAAAAGCTTGTGACAAAGACAAGGAGCATCTGCCCCGAGTGCAACCAGGTCCTCCCCGCAGACGTGGTGGAAATAGACAACAAGATATACATCAAGAAGACGTGCCCCCTACACGGCGAGTTCGACGAGCTGTACTTCGGCGACGCCGCAATGTACTACAAGTTCGCGTCGTGGCTGAAGGATGGGAAGGGAACGGGAAACCCCGACGTAGAATCCGCCAAAAGCGTATGCCCCTACAACTGTGGGCTGTGCAGCTCACACCTCAGCCACACCGGCCTCGCAAACCTCGTGATCACAAATAGGTGTGACCTGCACTGCTGGTACTGCTTCTTCTACGCCGAGAAGGCGGGCTACATCTACGAGCCCACGCTCGACCAGATCAGGGAGATGGCACTCAACCTGAAGGCCGAGAGGCCCGTGCCTGGCAACTCGATTCAAATAACTGGCGGCGAGCCGACGCTCAGGGACGATCTACCCGAGATAATCCGCGTACTGAAAGAGGTTGGGGTCGACCACATACAGCTCAACACTAACGGAATCAGGCTCTCAAGAGACTTCGAGTATTTCAAGAGGATAAAGGAGGCCGGCGTGAGCAACCTCTACATGAGCTTCGACGGAGTAACACCTAGGACGAACCCGAAGAACCACTGGGAGGTCCCTGGGGTCCTAGAGAACGCCAGGAAGCTGGGCGTAGGCATAGTCCTTGTACCCACCGTGATAAAGAGCGTTAACGACCACGAGCTCGGAGACATAATCCGCTTCGGCTTCAACAACATAGATGTGGTCAGGGCCGTCAACTTCCAGCCCGTCTCGCTAACCGGAAGGATGCCGAAGAAGGAGAGGGAAAAGTACAGGATCACGATCCCCGACTGCATAATCAGGATAGAGGAGCAGACAAACGGCGAGATACCGAGGGACGCATGGTTCCCGGTCCCCGCCTGCACGCCGTTAACAAACTTCATCGAAGCCCTCACACGCTCACCAAAATACGAGCTCACCATCCACTTCGCATGTGGCGCAGGTACCTACGTATTCAAGTCGGGCAACAGGATGCTGCCAATAACCGAGTTCGTGGACGTGGAGGGACTAATCAAGTACCTACAAGACAAGGCCGAGGAGATCGAGCTTGGAAGAAGCAGGGTATGGGTCGGCCTCAAGGTCCTATCCAACATCAACAAGTTCATAAGGAAAGAGAAGCAGCCCGAGGGAATGAACCTAGCAAGAATGCTCTTCAACATAATAGTAAGACACGACTACAAGAGCGTGGGAGACTGGCACAGAAAATCGCTCTTCCTCGGGATGATGCACTTTATGGATTGTTATAATCATGACGAGGAGCGCTTGCGGCGTTGCGACATCCACTACCTGACGCCCGACGGCCGGATCATACCGTTCTGCAGCTTCAACGTTATACCGCAGTGGTACAGGGACAGGATCCAAGCGATATTCGGGATATCGATCGAGGAGTGGGAGAAGAGAACGGGACGCAAGCTCAGCGACGACTTCTATAAGAGAAAGCTACCGGTGAAGACCGCATCGACCAAGACTGCTGGGTTCGGAGGAGCTGGGGAAATCCCAGTGATTCAAGGAGGTTCTGGAAAAGCGGAAAGTTACTGCGCATCATGCGGTCACAGCTCCTAATGGCTTTCATTTCCATTTTGTGCGACGTCTTCAATTTATTTCATTAATTCTTTGAGTAGTCCCGTTAATCGTTATCCATTCAGTTATAGCATGGAGAAAGCTTCCACCTCTATCTTTCTGAATATCTGCTTAACTTCGTTTACGCATTCTTCCAATGTTAATTCAGGATTTAGTTCTATTGACAAGTGGGCTTCGGCTACTTCTATGTCGTAGCGCCAACCATACTCTTTCTTTATTTTTACTCGCGGATCCAATTCCGGCGCCATCTCTAGAGCTTTGAAGTATGCTTCTAAGAATTTGAGTACGCTCACGAATCTTCCACTTAGTCTTATTTTGAGATATTTTCTTGGTTTAAATTGAAATATCCACACCCAAACATATCCATTTTTATTGTAATATATCTCTGTATTCAACACCGTATAGCATATAGGTTCATAATAATCTTTTTTTCTATATTTGACTATCTGTAATGAAACCTCATCAGGAATCTCCTTGGATTTAATGCCTCTAACCTTATCTATCTCAACAATAAAAATTCCATCTCCTATACTTTCATAAACAGTTCTGCCAATCCGGATTTTGAGAGGATAGTTCTCATTATCTCGTTCTATCACTTTAATTCGAGCAGCCAATACACCTCACTTTTCAGTAGCTGGTTGACGACAATATTAAAAGATAATAGTACGTAAGTCCATAGGAGGGCGGTTTGGGCCCTATGAGGTCTCGTGTCCCGCATTAAACCGCAGTCCATTTTGTGCTGCACCACGTAAAAGTAGAGCTCGGCTCTCTTTCTGCCAATGAATACAGACTTCTTGGCTATTTCGTCCAATCGGTCCTTGACGGCTTTGCTTACGGACCACCTCAACGGCTTATTGGTGCTGTTGGTCAGCAACCTTAGCGCCCAAATTCTGTAGCTCTCTTTCAGTGGGTGTGGTATTTGTCCTAGCCATCTAAGCATATGGTACACTTCATCCTTCCAGTAGATCATGACCCTTAGCTCTGGGATTTTTGATTCGTATAGTCGCCCAAAGCTATCCATATGCTGCTCAGGTGGCTTGTTAACGTGAGTGACGCTCGTGTGATAACCTCGCCTCTCCAACACTTGCCTTACATCGTCTACCAACTGCTTGTTCGTGTTGGTAATCGGAACGACTAAAAATTTTGTCGTGGGGTTAACCGTCCTATCTTTATTTGCGGCCTCCCACGTAATGTACCCCTCGCACGCCAGCATCGTCGCGAGGTAGGCCCTCAGCTCCTCATCCGTCCTCACAAAATCAGGTATCCGCATGTCTCTCTTGCACTCAAGGAGGAAATCCCAGTCCTTCAAATCGAGCCGTATTATCAGCTGCCACTCGTAATAATTCTCCGTGAACTTCCTCGCGCCCAACGCTATGGTGCCATGACCCTCGAAGATTTTGGCGACCGTCCTAGCGTACGCCTCGTACGGAGTGTTCAATACCACCTCGACCATCGTCCTTCCCTTCACTCGAACGGCTGCGTCGCCTTGGACCAAAGCCGCCGCCATCGCCATCTGCACCGTGTCCCTCGGCGGCCTCCTCGGGCCCCTCAGCGTGGCCATGCGCACCGCCTCCTCCGGCCTCCTCAGCTTTACGCCGACCTCGAAGAACCTGTTCCTCAGCGTCTCCTCGTCTATCTTGTACTGCGGCTCGACCAGCGCGTTGATCGCGTCGCAGACACCCCCGTAGCTGTAGCCCATCTCGTAGAGCATCGCCGCGGCTCCGAGGTACGGCGGCGGGTAGACGATCCGCTTCCTCCCTGTCCTCTTGGGCATCGGCAGCCTTGCCCTCAGCTCGGCGTCCCTTTCCTCTACCCTCCGCATCTCCTCCTCGAGCAGCCTCCTCAAAGTTAGGTGCGCGTCGACCTTCGGGATCATCTCACCGTCGGCCAGCTTCTCGTCGGATCCCGCCGGCCGGACAGGATACCAGACCGTAGATTCCCCTCCGGGGCTCATGGACCCCTCTCTGACGATGGTGAGGGGTGCCGCCTTCTCGGCGGCGATAGCCCGGAGGGTGTCGGGACCGGCCGGCGGGGCCTGCGCGGCCACGGGCGTCCGTGTCCGCCCGTGAGCGAGCAGGGTCGTCTGTGCGGCCCAGACGGGTGACACCAGCTGCCACGGCAGCACGGGGCCGCTCTGCCCAGCCGGACGCCCCCACCATACACCCGTCCACCGATCTAACTGGACGGTCCCTTTAGTTAAAAGGGGAATAAAAAATGGTGGGTGGCACAGTTGTCCGGCCGGACGGGAAGTCATCAGGGGTTTTCCGCCTTCTTCCTCTTGGTCTGCCCCCGCCCTCCTCCTTATGGATACGGATATGGATGCCACTAACATGTCGAAGACATCACATAACCCACTCACCTCACGTGACTGTGACAGGTGAGGCACCTCGCCTCGCCCTCGGGTCTTCCCTCAAACTCTCAGCGGCCAGTCTGAGCGCTTCCCTCACCATTCGTCCGCGTTCCGAAAGTCTCGGTATACCTTTAGTATTCTCGATCAGGCGCAAGCTCTTCATCCTATTGAGTACCCGTGGCTTAGCTAGCTTTTGATAACGCTGAGCGTACTTTTCAAATTTTAGAGGGTGTTTTCCGAGAATCCAAATCAAGATGGCGTCTTGTCTCCTCAAATACTCCAAATGGTCTTGATAGATGACACGATCAGTAACGATACCGCGATTCAGCAATTTAATTGCTCTCATTACTATTTTTGTGCCGCTTGCCGGATCTTCGAGGAGCTTTATGATACCCAAGGAGTTGGCATTTTCTACTCTTTTCTGTCCGTTTCCATCGACAGATTGTTTACATCTGTGATCCGTGTTAATATAATTCTTAGCTGTAAACGATGTTGTAGTGATATCAACATACTTTTGTGGATACGCTTGCGGTCCGAAAATTTTCTGAATGGACTGTTCGGCCATATTGGTTCGATTCGGGTCGTCATGTTTCATCACCTTTTCGTTGAAAATTGAAGTTGGTGCACTTCTCTTATTGATTAAATAGTTTGATCTCACATTTGACGAGATATTCGAGCTATCTGATTCGATTGAAGATCGGTATTGGTCTAGTGCGCACCATGCCAATTGTGACCACGTATCAGTAGTGATGAGAGTCCAATCTCTGTCGGAGCGATTAATCGTTGGGCCTCCGGGATCTTCATATCGATCGCGTTTACCGCCTTTACGGTATCGTCTGAATAAAGCAGGCACCGACTCCTCTATGAGACCTAGCGCTATTACAACGTTAATCAGTCCAATAGATATAGCAAGCCAATTAATCATGATGTATGGAACGTTATTTGATAGATTTGCATTAAGAGGTGGCCAGAGCTTTGCTACGAAGTACAACGCTACAGGGGCTAACCCTCCTATGGCGAACGCTAGCCTTATTACGCGGCTCTGAATTTCTTTCTCGACCCCCCTATTTACCAGATAAGCGATAATAACGATGTTGGACAGCAACAGCACGACCGCGACAGCCAAATACGTCGTAAGTAGGTCGCCACTCCCTACGCTCTGGCTCGCGTCGCACTGCCTGCTCGCATCGGTCGTAGCCCACGGGGTCAGCTTCCACTCGGAGCAGTTGGTGCTCGGCATCCGAAGTCTCTGCATGATAGTGTCCAAATAAGGCTTTAAATACTGTCTTGGGGCGTCTATTTCTACTCGCGAGGTTATTTCAGGAGAGCCCCAGCTATATAAAACCCGTTATTTGGACGCTACCTAATGTTTTAAGGAAAACTTTATTAACTACACAAAGCAAAAATATCATATGCTTTGGAAAGTGCGATCAAAGTTGTATAATATTGGGATAAACGAAGTAAAAATGATGACACGAGCGTTCACGGCCATTATGATTGTCCTGCTGGTATTATCTGCTATCCTACTGGCAACTCCGGTGGTAAGGGCCTCTCCCGCGACCCTTGTAGTTGATGACGATGGTTTCGCGACAGCCACTAATTGCAATGACCCGTTAACTCCTGCATACACATCAATACAGGCTGCCATAAATGCTGCAAGCGACGGTGACGAGATAATCGTCTGCCCCGGCATTTATGCTGAGCAGATTACTATAAGCAAGAATGGTTTGACGGTCAGGTCGTTCGACGGTTCTGCAGTCGACGGCACACCAGACACGGTCATCGCGCCCGGTGAATTAACCCCTGCGGCTGTCGTTATTAAAGGGAATGATAACAAGTTCATAGGCTTCTACATCAAAGATACGACCAGCGGTCATCCTCACGCACACAGAGGTATATTCGTCCAGGGTGACAGAAACCTAGTTGAGAAGAATCTCGTGGAGGGTAGGGGCAATGTTACAGCAGATATAGGTATACTTGTAAGGGGCGGAGGCGTTGGTGATGGGATTGCGGAAGACAATTCGATAGTAGATAATGAAGTCAAGAACATCTATGATGGAATAGCGACAGTCTCCGTCGGATCAAATAATGCGGCAAAAGGGACTATAATACAGCATAACAATGTTCATCACGTATTCAACGTAGGGGTATCAGCAGATAGAACACCATACACAAGCGTAATGTTCAATGAGATCGTAAATAACAAAATAGGCGTCAAATTCAACAGCAGAAGCGATATCGGTCTTAGCGGTGCGGGAACAATAGTTAGATGCAATAACATCTACGACAACTCATTGTATGATGCAATGAATATAGCTACTGATGGCTCTGAATTGATGGCTGAACACAATTGGTGGGGATCGACAACCGGCCCTGCCTCCGGTAAGATATTTGCTGATCCATTGTCCGGTGGTGTGGATTACGACCCATGGCTCACCACCGTATGGGAAAAGGCTGAAGAGTGCCTGCCTCCGCCTCCACCAGTTAAGGTTGGAAGGATGACCGGTGGCGGTTTCATAGTAGGCGACATGAGTATTAACCAGACTACCATAGAAGTGAGGTTAAACTTCGGCTTCGAACTTCACTGCGACGCTAGCAAGGCTCCCAACAACCTCGAGATAAATTGGAGGCCCTTGTCCGGAGGTCCAACCTACATCTTCCACCTAGAGAGCATGAATTCTGCCTCATGTTTCGAGACTCCAGCAGATCAGGATGTGCCTCCAGCACCCTTCGACACACATGTAGGCTCTGGGACCGGAAGGTTCAAAGTGGGCAACTCGCCATGGCAGACTGCGACTATTGAGTGGAGGTTCGTGGACGCTGGGGAGCCTGGAGCAGGTACCGATGAATTATCGATAGTAATAGTAGTGGGCTCAACTACTTACACCATCTCCGGCAAAATCACTGGAGGGAACATCCAAGCACATGCAGGAGACCCATAACGGTCCCCCTTAAAACACAACCCATTATTTTTTCCGATATAGTAGCATCATGGATACCACTCCTATGGCCAGTCCCAATAGGACGAGCAGTATTAGTGTATAGGGAGAGGGCAGCACCTCCTCCTTTACAACTGTTTTAGTCGACTCTACGATGCTTGTGGAAGTGAGAAGGCGTGTGGTGGTAGTTGTTTTGGTCTGAGTGGTCAAATGCATCATTGTTGTGGTCTCGGTGTAGTATGACGTTAAATATGTTGTGCGGGGAATTGTGTGGGTTAACGTAGTATAACTTGTTATAGTTTGTGTTATTTTTGTCAATTCGGTCTGTCTAATAATCGACGTTGTAGTGAGAGTGGCGGTTTCAGTATTAGTCACAATTTTTGTTGAGGTAGTCAAAATAGTACGACGGATTGTTGCAGTAGCGGTGGCGGTTTCAGTAGCGGTTGTTGTTATTGTGGTTGGGATGGTTGCAGTGGTGGTCATTGTGGCAGTATTAGTTTCGGTTACCGTGGTAGTCGTTGTTGTTGCGAAAGTCATTGCGTTGGGGCATAGCTTAAAGTATATCACGTCATCCACCTGCGGATTATTGAATACAGGTGCGATAGAGCTAACTGTTGGGGTTATGCTTGTTATGTTTTGGGGTGTTCGGGAATTAACGGTGGGTGTGACTGTTGACGGAGTGTATGTGAGCGCCACCGCTGTTGCGGGGTACGATAGGAGGCTCGTAGGTAGTCCGCCCCTTGTGAACCCTGTAGTTATAATACAGTCGTTCTGGGTCGAAGCGGCGAATCCCTGCTGCCAAGTTCCGGGATGGTGTAACGCCACAGAAAAAGAGAGGTCCCCAGCGATCTGACCCACCGCAGCGACGAGAAAGTCTCCCGAGCTGTCCAACTTTCTCCCCTCGCCAACAAGCACTACTTTATTGCTCCATATCGTCGCACCGATAGCAGACTCGT
>Ga0079998_115155_pt1 | contig 13337 bp, 12 predicted proteins | sample PerSpoBPS_BMetaG_FD_69201 | JGI IMG/M metagenome (GOLD analysis project Ga0079998, IMG submission 69201) | Thermal spring microbial communities from Yellowstone National Park, Wyoming, USA - Perpetual Spouter B (PS_B) MetaG (SPADES assembly)... | ecosystem: Environmental > Aquatic > Thermal... | reverse complement strand
CGCCGCGGTTGAGGACGACTTCGACGAGGCGGGCCACGTCGGCCACATGTATGAAGTCGCGGGTCTGCGTCCCGTCGCCGTAGATGACCGGGGGGAGGCCCCTCTTGGCCCTCTCGATGAATTTCGAGACGACGCCGGCATACGGCCCCGCCTGGCCTGGGCCGTAGACGTTGAAGAGGCGGAGCACGGCGGCCCCAGGCGCGAGCATCTGCGCCACCTGCTCCCCCGCCAGCTTCGAGAGACCGTAGGGCGACAGTGGTCTCGTGGAGTGGCTCTCGTCGATGGGGAGGCGCTGAGGCTCGCCGTAGACCGCCGCCGAGGAGATGTAGACGAGGCGGGCGCCCGTCTCGGCGCACTGCCTGGCTATGCGTGAGGTGGCGGTTGCGTTGTTCCACATGTAGTCATAAGGTCTTTCCCAGCTCTCCTCCACGTTTATGTAGGCGGCGTCCACCACGGCATCTGCCAGCGGCAGATTCACGCGGCGGACGTCGCCCACCACCAGCGGCACGCCAACCTCCTCAAGAGGCCTAACCGCAGACGCCCTCTCCAAGCTATCCACCGCCACAACCCTAAACCCACCCTCCGCGAGATACGCCGCCACGTGGCTACCGACGAACCCCGCGCCGTCAGTAACCTCAACTCTCACAGAAAGCTAAAAACACAGCTTTAAATCTATTAATCAAGCACGTCAAGAACTCTCGACGCCACTGGCGCCACCCACACGTAGAGATTCGAGGGGAGGATCTGCCGGGCTAAGTCAGCCAGCTCGCCCCTCGTAACATGCCTAGGCGCACGGCCAAGGCGTATCCAGCCACGGCGCCGGCCGCCGCGGGGAGGACCCCAAACGGGGCCAACACAAGAGCCGGGAGGGAGGCCAAGAGGGCCTTAGGCGTCACCGATGCCATTTCCCGCGCCGCGGGCCTCTGGAACACTATATAGAGCATCACAGCTACGAGAGATCCCGCTAGGAACGAAACGGCGACGCCCACGTCGCTGGACCCCAGCAACGCGTAGAGCGCGATCCTCGCCGCGTTGGCCGCCACGCCCACCGTGAGATAAGGCACGTAGTGACCCTTGGCATACATCAAGTTGCCCAGAGAGCCCGCCGCGAGGCCTAGCAGATTGGCGACGGTAAACACAGCCAGGGCGTCGGCCGCTTCGGCGTATTGCCGGCCCAGGATGGACAAAAAGTGTGCGCCCCCCGTCACCAACGCCGCGGCAAGAGGCGCGGACATCACCAAGGCCAGCCTATACGCCTTAACAGCAGCCGCGTCGGGTTCCCCAGAGGAGGAGAGATACGGGAGGAGAACCCCAGTCACGATCGTGGACACCCCCACCGCCGCCCCCGCCAAGATCTGGGCGATATATACGTAGCCGGCAGTCTCCGCATGGGCCAAGTTGTAGGCGGCTACTACGCCCAAGTTAGTCCCCAACACAGCAACGGCGTTGGGGAGCCACGCGGCGACGCCCGCCCTAGCCAGCTCCCGCATCCCGAAAACCCTCGGCCTGAGGCGAAACGCCGCGGCGCCGAGCCCCGTCAGCAGAAGGCCGGGGATGGAGTATGTGGCGGCCAAGGCGTCAGGGCCGAGAGGCGCCAGGAGAGGCGCCGCCGCGACTCTAGCCGTCTGTCCTGCGACGGTGGCGTAAAACACCGGCCTCGTGTTGTAGGTTGTCTGGAAATAAGCCGTGTAATACGCCGACAGGAGGCCAGACGCCACCAGAAGCGCCAACGCCGGCCTCCACAAGACGAACAGAAGCGACCCGGCGGCCGCCACAACTGCAAAGGCCAAGGCGCCCTCGGCGTATTTCCGATCCCCCGTGGCGGGCCACAGTCTCATAACGGCGGTGGGGACCCCCAGAGTCAGCAGGGCGGCGGCTATGGAGGCCAGCGTGGCGAGATACGCCACCTCGCCAATCACGGAAGCCCTAACAGACGCCGCCGCCACGAACCAGAAGAGGTAGCCCCCCAGCTGGGAGGCTATGCTAGACATGTAGAGCCACAGCCCCGCCTTGTATACAGACACGGCGGAGGCAATGTTTATATTTATAAAGTGAGCCGCCGGCGTGGACTTCACTCCATACGCCAAGAGGTGCGCCACGGTTAGAGAAGCCGTGGAAGACGTCGCGAGGCGGACGGGGAAGTCGAAATACGAGGTGGCCTACGAGCTCATGATGAGGATAAAACGCGGCGAAATCGCCGTCGAGACCGGCGCAGACACAGCACTAGCCTACGTCCTCGGCCCAGGCGGGGCCTGGCTCTGGACTGTGCTCGGTCTCACAGCCGCCGCAGCCGCCCTGGCGCTCTACGCGACAGACCCCCCACTCCTCTACCTCCGCTACCTCCTCGGCACATTCTACGTACTCTTCCTCCCAGGCTACGTGCTCGTCGAGGCGCTGTACCCCAGAGGCGACGAGCTGACCCCCCTGGAGCGGCTGGCTCTCTCCATAGGCCTAAGCCTGGCCCTGGTCCCCCTCGTCGGCCTACTCCTAAACTACACCCCCTTCGGCATAAGGCTGGGGCCCGTGGTGGCCAGCCTCGCCGCGTTGACGGCAGCGCTGTCCGTCTACGCCGCCTACAGGAAATACAGGTCGGAGGCCCTCTCGGCGGTATGCAAAACGACCTAGGCCCCTCCTTGATAGTTCTGGGGGTTACAATATCCGTCTTGGCGTTGGCGCAGCCCAACCTAGCCCCACTGCTGGCTCTCGGCCTTGCCGTGCTGACAGCCGGCCTCCTCACAGCCTGGGAGCCCGCCACCCGCGAAAGGGTGCTCTCCAAGCTGGGCGAGGCGGGGTGGGAAAACGTCTCGGCCTTGATACAAGCGGCGGGGGTGCCCCCCAAGGCGTACTACTTCCCGTCGTCGCTTGCCGGGAGGCCCGTGGCGGTCGTCGCGGGCGTGAGGCCGGAGGCGGTGCCCAGAGGCGCGCTCATCTTCAAGACCAAGGCGGGCCCCGCCGTGGTGCTCTCCACGCCCGGCACCAAGGCCTTGGAGCTCTGCGGCGAACTGCCGGGAGACCTCGCCGAGGCCCTCAGGAGTTGTGTAGTCAACGTGCTGGGCTTCGCCAGGTCGGTGTCTGTGGCCGAGAGGCCCGACGGAGTTGTGGTGGAGTACCGCGGCGTCTCCGCGCCGGATCTCTACGGCAGTCTCCTCGTCAGGCCCGCCCTGGGGGGCGTCGTGGCGTCTGTGACAGCCGCAGTTGCCGCAGAGGTGTTGAAAAAACCCGTCGAGATAGTGGAGGAGAGCGGCCGCGGGAAAGCCCTTAGAGTAGTGTTGCGATGAAGACCGTGCTTACCGCCTACTTGTTGCTCTCCGGCGTCGCGGCGGCGTTTCTCATCTACCTCAACGTCCGCGGGATAGACGTGGTGACGTCTGTGGCGACGTTGCTTTTCTGGGTATCTGCCCCGTTTCTCCGGCCGCTCCCCCGCCCCCTCAACATTGTCCACACAGCAGTAGGGGTGGCGCTACTCGTCGCATTCGCCTACTTCGCTGCCCTGAGGATACTCGCTGTGCTGAAGATATGAGACGCGTGCTCCCAGTAGCCGTAGCCACCGCCCTCCTCCTTCTCATAGCTGCGCTGTACAGACCCACAGGCCCCCAGCTCGCACCCACGCCGGACATCCGGCAACTCGTAGAGCTGGTCAAGTCGGACCCGGATCTGTGGCGGCTTATACTCCTTTACGCCGAGGAGCTGGGGATACAGCTCGCAGTTAAGCCGCAGAAACCCATATCGACAAAGATAACGCTACATGTACAGCCCGATAAGGTAGTTGCAGGCGGCGCCGTGGTGGCATCAGGCGTCTTAAACACGTCGAGAGGCCCCCTCCCGAGACAATTAGTGGCCATCTACGTAGACAAAACCCTCGCGACGTTTGCCACCACAGACGACATAGGCCGCTTCCAGGCGGAGCTGAGAATCGGCGTGTACAAGCCCCAGGTGGAGATCCGCGCAGTCTACAAACCGCTCCCCGGCGAGCCGTACCTGGAGTCCAACGCCACAGCCACTGTGGAGGTGTTATACAACAAGACGACCCTGCGCCTTTCAGCCCCCCGCCAGGTCAAGTGGGGAGATGTGCTGACTATCTACATACGCCAAGACCCCCCAATACAGCGCGCGGTACGCATCTCCGTGGGCGGGGGCACCTACGTCGTTGAGGCACGCGGCGAGGCCGCGGTTGATGTACCAACCGCCGCCCTTACGCCCGGCATGCAGAAGATCACCGCATACGCCGAGGGCAGAGGCCCCTACGCCCCGGCCACAGCCACAGACGCAGTGGAAATAGTGGCTGAAACCCCCCAGGCGAGGCTGGAGGCGCCCCCCGTACTCATCGCAGGTCTTCCAGCTGAGATCCGCTACTCCGTTATTCCAAACGTGTCGGCCGTTCTCTACATCGCCGGGAGGCCCTACAACGGGGCCGTCCCCCTCGACGTGGCCACCGGATTCTACGACCTAGTGCTACGTACGGCGCAGGCCCCGCCGTATAGAAGCACGTCGGCGGCCCAGCGGGTGTTTATACTCAACGCGGCAAACTTTGTACCGCTCGCCGCCGCGGCCGCCGTAGTGTTTATACTGGTGAAGAGGGCTAGAAAGGAGGAGGTGGAGGAGCTGTATAGAGAGGTAAGAAACGCGGCCCCCCAGAGCGCCGTGTTGACTATACAAGCAGAGGAGGCGTTGAGGCTCCTAGCCCACGCGTTTTACATCCTCGGCGAGAGGTCAGGCGTTAGATACAGCAAGATGTACACCTACCGCGAATACGCCGCCAAGGTGACGCAACACGCGAAAAACCAAGACTGCCTCCGGCACATCGTCACCCTAGCCGAAAGAGCCGCGTACTCCCCCCACACGCCGACTCCGGCAGAACTCGCCGAGGGATGGCGATGCTTAGACCAGCTCTAGCCGCCCTAGCGACGGCGCTCCTACTGCTTATGCTTACGCCCTCCACCACGCCGTACAGCCCCCACAACCCAGGCCCCGACGGCCTATCTAAATTCGCTGCGATGTGCACGCTGGCGGACCAAGCCGACGTCTTCGTGCTGGCCCCCGGCGCAGGCCTACCCCAGTACAACGTCTCGGCCAGCCGCACGCCCATAGTAGACCCATTCATAAACGACGGCGACCCCAGAGCCCCCATCGCCAACGCCCGAGGCAGGCCGGCCGCGGCTCCAAACGCAACGCCCCTCACAGGCACCGGCACCCCCATCGTATACACAAGCCCCGGGAGCTTCGCCGGCACGACCCGCGGCCCCTTCCCCCTCGCCCTCGCCGTAAAGACCGGCAACAAAACCGTCTACATCTACCACGCCGCCCTCTTCTCCAACCGCGCCATAGACAAAAACCTCCAGCTCGCGAAGGAGGTCTGCAGACAGCCGGTGAAGGTCGTCGTCGCCGACCCAGACCCAGCCCACCTACTCCACGAACACCTCGACAACGCGCGGCCCTGGGCCGCCCCCGCGGTCCTCACAGCAATATCTTTATATTTGGCGGTAAAGAAGACGGCGTGGCCGCCGCGCCGCGCCAAATAGTCAAGGCAGTAGCCAGCTACTTCCTAGGCGACGTCCGCACGGTAGAAATAGCCGTAGCCACCCTCCTCGCCGGGGGCCACCTCCTCCTCCTCGGCCCCGTGGGAGGCGGCAAGACCACCCTAGCCAAGGCCCTGGCGAAGGCCATAGGCGGCACCTTCGCCCGCGTCCAGATGACCAACGAAACCCTCCCCTCAGACATATTAGGCTACGGCGTCTACGCCCAAGGCGAGGTGCGCATCGTGAAGGGACCCATATTCAACAACGTGGTGTTAATAGACGAGATAAACCGCGGCCCGCCCCGCACCCTCTCGGCGCTGATAGAGCCCATGCAGGAGAGGACCGCGACGATAGAAGGCACAACCCTCCGCCTCCCCACCCCCCACATGGTGATAGCCACCATGAACATAACCGAGGTAGCCGCCGGCGCCACGGCGCCCCTCCCCCTCGCCATATTAGACCGCTTCACGGCATCGCTACACATCAACTACGTCGACCCCCGCGTCGAGCGCGAAGTCGTAAAGCTATCCGACTACCTAGAAGCCCTCGACGGGAAGCCAACCAGCGCCGCGCCCCCCTCCCTAGACCTAAAAAACATCTACGTCGCAGACGACGTAATAGACTACATCATCAAACTCACGGAGCAGATACGCAGAGACGAGAGAGTCGCCGTCCCCCTCTCCACAAGAGCCCCCATCGCCCTGTACCGCCTCTCCCGCGCCCTAGCCCACCTAGAGGGGCGCACGTATGTTGTGCCAGACGACGTGAAGAAAGCCGCCCACCCCGCGCTAGACCACAGAATAATCCTCAAGCCCGAATACGGAGACGCAGACCCACGCCAAGTGGTAGAAGATGCCCTCGCCCAGGTGGAGCCCCCCACCTATATATGACGCCGCCCGCAGGGCGCTACCCCTCCTCTACCTAGCCGCCGCCTGGCCCAGCCCAATCCCAGCCGCAGCCGCCCTAGCCCTCCTCGCCCTAGAGCTCAAGCCCCTGGCCCGCCTCCACACCCCGGCCCTGCTCCTCCACTACGCCGCAACCGCCCTCCTCCCCCCGCCCATCTCGCCGGCGTTCGCCGCGGCGCTGATCCCGCTTCTACACATAGCCAAGACCAAAGACAACACGTTGCCCTGGTACGCCCACCTCCTCATCTTCGCCGCGGCCACTGCGTCGAGCCCCTCCCTCGCGCCCGCCCTAGCCTACACCGCGGCGGAGACCATTTGGTACTACGTGAAGTTCGCCCGCGACAAACCCGCCCTGGAGACGCCGAGCAAGCTGGAGGCCGTGGCCGGGCGGCCCCTAGCCTACAGGCTGAGGATAAAGACCGGCGCCCCCGCCCAGGCCCAGCTCCCCGACGGCAAAACCGTGTACGTCAACGGCGAAGCCGCATTCGACGTGAAGCTCCGCTTCGATGCGGCGGGGCTCTACGCCCCAGCCATAACCCTCACCTACACCAGCCCCACCAAGACCGTCACCTACCGGAGGAGGCTCAGACACCCGCCCATCTACGTCATACCCCGCGCACGCGCCGCCGTGGAGCTCGGCGCCCGCCTCGTCGCCGGACACGTGGAGGAGGTGGCGGGGGTGCGGGAGTACGCCCCAGGCGACCCCCTCAGACGGCTACACTGGAAAAAAATGGCCAAAATCTTGAAACCCGCCGTCAAGATGCTGGAGGGCAGAGCCGCCGGCGAGATGCGGATAGCCGCCCTCCTCTACGCCACAACCCCCAAGGCCATGGACAAACTGCTGGAGGCCCTCGCCGGGGCGGTGGCAACAGCCCTCACACGCGCAGAAAAAACCGAGGTCCTCGCCATCACGAGGAGTGGGGTCATACGCGTTGAGGCCCAGAGGAGGAACTACAGAGAGGCCATGGAGAAGCTCGTCGCGCTTGCAGAGGCCCTAGACGCCAAGCCCGCCCCCGCCTACGCCGACCTCACCGGCCTCCTGCCCAGGCAAGAACCCCCCAAGGCTGACCTCCTAATAGGCGAGCGCCCCCTCGCCAAGCCCCTCTGCCGGGGAGACTGCATCCTCGTCTAGCCCCTGACGTTTACCCAAAGCTGGACGTACCTCCCCGTGTAGGCCACAGTGCCGTTTGGATACACAGCCCACAGCTCAGCCACAACCCTCTGCCTCCCAGTGGAGTTCAGCACGACGGTAAACGGCTCCACCCACGTCTCGTTGTGGAGCAGAAGCCTCTGAAGAGTAACGACAGGCCGCTCCGGCAGAGGAGGCTCCCCAGTCGAGTTAGACACCTTCACATACACCACAAACCACACCGGCGCCCCCATGTGGTTGTAGACATAGACTTGCAGCCTCACCGGCGCCCCCGCCGCCACCTCCGACGGGTACCCCCCAATCCTCCCCTCAGGCCCCAGCAAGCCGACGGCCGAAAACGGCTCCCTAACCGCCGGCCCCAGCAGAAGCGACGCGGTCAATGCCACCCCCACCACAGCCACAGCCGCCACCACCGCCAAAACCTCCTCGTCGAACAGCAAAGTCCTCTGCTTCCCGCCCCCCGGCCTCAGAACCCCACCGCCCCACGCCTTAAGCCACAGCCACCCCACCAGCCTCCGCCTATAGCGGAATAGAAACACCGCCGCCACGGCCACCACAGCCAAAACAACAACCCCCACCGCCACAGACACAAAAAACGACCACCTCGCCTCCTCGGCCAGCCGCTGCGCCAGCACGCCGAAGTCGGGGCCCAGCGGCCCCCCACCCTCAAGAGCCCTGTTGAACTCATCGGCGAGGACCGTCACATTTGCCCCGGCCGATGCAGCCTCCACCAACAGCCTATACCCAGTCAGCAGATCCATAGGTGCGAAGACGCCCCCATAAAAATACGAACACGGCAGAACCTGCCGCACGAAACCCGGCGGATAAAGCCTACGGGCCAGGCCGCCGTCCTCAACGCTGGCCGCCCCCGAGGGAGTCCCGCCAGGATCCAGACACGGGCCGTGGCGCCGCGGTGCGGAAAGAGGTTTACCCCCCTCTAGGGACCCCGTGTTGGGCTAAATCCGCTCGCGCATCAGGTGGTCGACGCGCTGGTTCTAGCCGACATTGGCGCCGCCTTCACAGTCCGCCTAGACAAATCGTCGAAAGCTTGGGCCAAGGGCGCTGGGCGACAAGCCGGCCAAAACGGCGAGAGACCACGACGAGAGCGAGCGAAAATCCAGGATAGGCGTGAAGTGGCCCCCGTTTCGACCTCGCAGAAACTCGACGAGGTGCTAATAGGCGTATAGCGCTGGAGACCCTCGGCCCCGCGGTAGACCAGGCCGCCGACAATAGGAGACGCACATACTGCTCCTCCGACCAAGGCCGCAGATCACCATAGCTCAATCCAACTGGGCACCATCTAAGGCCCCGCCCGAGGAGCCAAGCGTCATGGACGGATAACACGGCGAACGTCACCGCCCAGAGAGCCGCCGGAGGATGTCAGGGGCCTATTACACCCCTTGGCGTTTTTCACGTTTCCCCAGCCTGGCCCCATCCGGACCTCTGATATTTGGGGATCTTTGACAAGCGGCATGCGGTAGCCTACGCCCACGACGCTCAAGCCCCTTCAGCGGGCCGCCCCTAGCGACGAGATTGATGATAATGCGCCCAGCTCGCTCGCTCGACGGCCTGCCGACACTCTTGCCCGGGCCCCAAGCTGAACAACGCCTTCCCGGCGTGTTGTCCTTTGAACTAGCGACCTGCCCCAGCCGCCCATCCAAAGATGGCAACAACCTAGGCCAGATTGCTGTCTACGGCTTGTAGCCACTTATCCTGCACGCCCATCAACAGCTCGTTGCCGAATCCCAACCTCTGGCGACTGTAGCTACGCACAAAAACGCACCGCCAGTCCAGGTCACAAACCATGACGCCGTCGGGGCCTTCTAGAAGTTACAGAACCCTCCACCGCCTTGACCTTCCCTGCGGCTATACGGCGCCTAAGACGTTTATTCTTCACCATATCCACCGCCCAGCGCCCTTTCTCAGCTGACTAGCGGGATATCGCATACTCCAAGCCCTCAGTCTCTTCTCGCCCCTAGAGAGGTTCTGGTACAGCTTCAACCTGGGCGTAGGACTAGATGCCCAGTATGCGGGGCCAGTGCGGCAATATGTCTTGAATAAAAAGGGAAAGTCTTGCCCTTTAGGGCGGTTATCTGTCTCCGCAATTAAGGGGGAGATTAGGTGATTTGCCCATGGGGCTTCTGCGCCAAAGCGTCTAACCAGCCAAGTTTATAAATACGCAAAGATTTGTATCCATGGAAAAGCTTAAGGCAAAACGCATAGGCGAGATTACTCTCTATGCCGTTGACGACAGAAACCTTGTTGATATTCTTAAGAAAACTGGGATCTACCAAGACGTAGTGGCAGGCAGATCCCGTTGCTACATCTGCGGCAGATCTGTCACAATGCAGAACCTAGGCGGCATCTTCAAACACGAGGGGCAAATCCGCCTAGTATGCAACGACGTCAAGTGCCTCTACGAGGCGGCACAACTAACCGCCAGGCGGCGCCAGCACTAACTCAGCGACGTAGGCAGGTACGCGCGGTCTTCCCCTAAACATCGGAGCTGTGTAAAACTCGGCGCGGACGAGTTTAGCGCCAGTTTTCTTCTCCATAAAATTGACAAGTTCATGTGCAACCTTTCTGCGTATCACACCCCCGGCAGACACCACATAGATCTTCCACAAACCCCTGCACTTAGCCCGGACACCTTCCACAAACCCCACATAGGGCTCCCACATATCTAGCATCACCTTCTCAAGCCGCCCGGCTCTCACAACCACAAGGCGAAGATACGACCCGCATAAGTACGGCACATTGACCTCATCTAGGTTAGCTAAAAGCCGTAACAACTCCAGCGCCTCCCTCCTAAACGTTTCCCTGTCTAGCTCGGCAACGGCGAAATCTTGCAGAGCCCTGCTGATCTCCGGAATAAAAATGTGAGAGTAGTATGAAGCCTGATCGGCTCTCTTGACGAGCTCCACTACATCCCTAAACTCAGCATCGCTGGCTGTAAGCCCGTTTACAAGATTGTCCAGACGCATAAGCACCCTGAGGTCGCGGGAGGCGTGGCGATACGCAATGTTGACAGTCAAGGCGCGCGCCAACTTCTCTCCAAACACCGCCGCAAGATACGGCGAAACTAATTACGGCGACGCGAGAAGCAACGCCTTCGCGATTACGTGTTCTAGCTCCTCCACATAAGGCATGTTGACGATCAACACCCCCTTGTCGAGCAAAACATCAACCCCCTCGCTCTCAGCCCATCGAATCTTGACCCTGTACCTCTCACCCGACAGCGGCACTTCCATCCCGTTTTTGGTAAGACTCTTCAAGGCGTTCTCCACATAATACCTACTTAGCCACCGTCTCCAGCGAACGGCCAAAGGACGCAGAAGCCAAGACCACACCTTCCAAACACGCTGTACTAACAACCCGAATATAAGCACCAGGGATAAATAAGCCAGAACTGTCCCAATAGGTTCAGGTAACCTAGGTACATATTCCAAAGCCTCAGGTAGGTTCATACTACAATATAGTTAGATAAATAACAACCATTCCCGTATGGTACAAGCCTTGTCGCGTCTCTGTACCTGCTCAGCATCCTCTAGCGTTGTCGTCGTGACTAGTTTTCGCCGGTCTAACTCCTACCTCCGGGAAAGAAACTTAGACCCAAAAGACCGTTGTACTACGCTGAAGACAGTCTCGCAGAGTTCTCCGAATCGCGACGAGGTATCCTCACGTCATTTCAAGCACACCTTCTACTTCTTTGCACAGTAGCTTAGTTGATTGCCCTGCGTTTCCCGCCCAGCTGGAAGCCGCGTCGCGCCGACTTAGTCATCAAGAGGAAGGCGACGAGGAGTATCAGGGGCGTAGACAAGCTTATGGAGAAGAAAAACACAGCGGATGGTCTCGGCCCGGAGCTTCAGCCGCGACAACTACCGTGCCAACGGGCGCCACGTAAACCAGAAGATACAAATGCCAAAGGCGAGAGGTAGCCAATGAGCGCCTTGTGTCGTCTCCTCCTGATAACTCTTCGCATCTATCTCAGCGCAACCAACCTCCAGCCCAACTATGCTCCGTCCCATAAACTCCAGAACCTCATCCAAGGTAACTAACAGCGACGGCCCAAGGCCTGCCTCGCCTCCTCCAGCGCACGTTCAAGCTCCCCCTCACTTGACGCAGGGCTTAAGCGTTTCCACGCGCCTCGCGACTTCGGCCGCAGCCTCCCTATGCCAACCCCCCTGTTTCGCGTATTTAGAGAAGGCCATATCGGGATCGGGGCCGCGGTACTTGTAGCCGTAGAGGTCAAGCGCCTTGTCCGTCTAGGCGGAGATGTCTCCACGGCCTACGTCCTCAAGCGCATTGGCGAGGGCCTTGGTCGTGGGGGCACAGGCACCGCGGTCGATTCAAGCTGGCGGCGCTTCTCCCCGGTCTTCGCTGAAGGCTTCAGCCTGTCGAGCTCCAGCCGGGGAAGGGCTGCCAGAAGGGCCCTCCATGCCTGAAAGGCCTTCCCCGCCGCGTTCCTCGTAAGGCCCTCATTAAGAAGGCGCCAGACGGGCAGACCGCGTTGGGCATAGGCAAAAACGTGGCTTGGCAGACACTTATACACCGAGAGGCTGTCAGAAGGCGCTTGAAGAGGTCGGGTGAGGATAGTAGGCGGTGAAAACAATATACAAATAATCGAAAACCTCGCCCTTTAGGGCGGGGATGGGAAGAGTTTAAAAGAACAGACGTTTGTGTAGTTAGGCCCCTTGTGGGGGCAGATGACCCGCGGCGCTGGCCCGGGTAGCTCCATGACCCCGGCCCGAGGGGCCGCTGAAGGCGGGGCGAGGGCGCCTATGAACCGCCCAAGAGGAATCCTTCAGGCGGGGAGGAGGTCAGAATAGAAAGATAGCCAGCGGTGTTTCAAGCCTTAGCGAAGTCAATACGGGTTTCCACGGCGTCGACTGGACGTCTTCCACCAGGCCCACAGATGCGGCGCAACAAGCAAAGCATTCCAAGCCTGGAGAGTTCTCCTGACTGCCTCGTCACGCTGGAGGGGCCCAAGTCTCTTTATGGTGCTTATCACCGTCGCCGGACTTGCGCTAGAGCATTCTCTTCAGCCGCTCGACGAACTGCTTCACGTCTTCAACCGCGTACCTAACGTCCTCGGGCGGCATCCAGCCCTCGTAGAAGTTCTGATGCAGAGAGTTCGCCGTGCGCCAGAGTCTCCTCAGCTCTCTGTCCTCCCCAGCTATCTCGCTCACAAACCGCCAGAGGTCGCCGTGGCTCCTCAGCTCCTTCCCAGCCTTAGCCGCCACGGCCTTGACTATCTGCGCCGCGGCGCCCCACGCCTTCTCGGAGGCTTGGAGGTAGTCGCCCCTGGCCAAGAGTTCCTCAGCCTCCCGCAGGAACCTTTCCGCGAGATCGCGGTGGAACTCGGCGCGCTCCGGCGGGTCAAGAGAGGCCCCCAGCGCCCTCTCCAGAAGCTCGACAACAACCTCGTCCACGGCGGCGCCCCTCCTCTCCGCCTCCGCCACAAGCCTCCGGTAGATACTCGCCGTAACTAAGACCTCCACAAATGGGTAGAGCCAAATCTTTAAAAACCTAAACCCACAGACGCCCGCCGGCAGTGGGACGAAGAGAGGCGACGTAACCCCCTCCCGGCGTCGCTATCTTTATCCCGGGTCTTTACGCATATTTCTTCACGGCATTCTGTCCTCGATATACGGCGTCGAGATCTAGTCCGCCCATCCCACCTGCCGCTGGCGTAGTCTTACTCATCGTGATGAGTACATCGCCGCATCTCACGGCGGCCGTGGCCAGCTCGCCGTAGACGTACTC
>Ga0079998_120439_pt1 | contig 13397 bp, 16 predicted proteins | sample PerSpoBPS_BMetaG_FD_69201 | JGI IMG/M metagenome (GOLD analysis project Ga0079998, IMG submission 69201) | Thermal spring microbial communities from Yellowstone National Park, Wyoming, USA - Perpetual Spouter B (PS_B) MetaG (SPADES assembly)... | ecosystem: Environmental > Aquatic > Thermal... | reverse complement strand
GTGGCGGAGTACACCCGGCGGCTCGCCGCAGAAGTAGCTAGGCGGGTAGAGGCCCTTAGAGGGCGCGTTAAATGGACCGACGAGTTGGAAAAAGCGCTGGAGGAGGTGAAGGAGGCCTTGGCGCGTTGAAGGCGCTGGAGCGTCTCCGGCTACCGGCGTTACAACTTCGGCGCAACTGCGGCTCTCAATAGCTTCTGTCAGTGCTAAAGCTTTATTTAAAGCCCATTTAAAAGACGTGAAGAGGATCAGAGTCGAAATCGCGCCCGGCGTCGAGACGGAGTTTATAGATAGGGACCGCGCTCTTGCGCAGGTGGTAGAGTGGGCTGAGAAAAGCACAAGGTGGCCCGTCGTAATCTTCGGCCCGGAGGGCTGTGGGAAGACTGCCTTTCTCCGGCAGGCGGCTTCTGGGTTGCGGGAGCTGGGGTATGACGTCTTCTATCTACATCCGCTGGATAGGGTCTTCGCGGCTGAGGTGGATGACCCTGACGTCAAGACGCTTTTTGCAGATTTAGTGCGAAAAACGCTGGAGGATGAGAGGTGGGGCCGGATGGCGCTGGCGGTGTTTGACCTCACGCGGGAGATTTTGAAGAAGCGGAGGCGGAAAATCGCCATCATCGCCGACGACGTCTTCCAAGCCATCGGCCTAGACAAAGCCGCCGCCTACGTAAAAGGACTGCTAAACATGATAGAACACCCCGTGTATAAATACGAAAAGATCGTCGTGTTGGTGGCAACTAGCGAAGGCGTGTCGAGAGGTGAAATCGGCCGCCATAGGTGGGCCGACGTAATGCCCATGTGGAACATGCCAAAGGAGGGGTTCCAGCAACTGTATGAGAGAATCCCTGGCCCCAAGCCCTCTTTCGAAGAGGTGTGGAGGCTCACCGGCGGCAATCCGGAGATGTTGGTGAGGTTGTATAAGGCTGGGTGGAATGCCGAGGAGGTGGTGCTCCGCTTAATGCAGAACAAGCAACTATCTGCGGAGTTTGTTAGGCGGTGGGGGAGGTGGCTTGAGGTGGCGGTGGAGGATCCGGAGGTGCTTTGGGCCGGCGGCGCGCCGGAGGAGCTTATCAAAGAGCTGGAGGCGAAGAACCTAATCGTATACAACATGTACGACAGAAGGCCCAGCTTCTGGATAGACCAGCCGCCGCCCGAGAAAGACCCAGAACTCGGCATAGGCAGAAACGTGGCCTGGCAGACCCCCATACACAGAGAGGCCGTGAGGAGGGCGCTTAAAGAGGGTAGTTAAGTTAGGGAGGGATGCTACTTGGGGTTGAGGCGTTGTTTTAGGGTTTCTGCGAATTCGGTGGTGCGTTGCGCGAGCTCTTTGACGTCTTCTTCCACTTGTTGTAGTGTGGAGTATTTGCTGAGGACGCCGCTTTCGTCTAGGCCGTTGTACTGAACCTCGTGTAGGTTGAGGGCGAGGGCGGTGAGGAGGACAACCACGTCGCCGTAGGTTTGCCGCAGGTCGCGGGCCACCTCCCACATCTTGCCTGTGGGCATTAGGGCGATCAGCCAGTCGGCCAGCTCCACCTCGGCGCCTTCCCTAGTCGCAACCTTCCCCCTGTATCTTTTAAGCATCTCATCGCGGGCTAAGGCCGCCGCCGCGGCAAGCGCCGCCTTCCAGGCCTGAAACGCCTTCCCAGCCGCATTTCTGTGGAGTCCCTCTTCTAAGAAGCGTAGGGCAAGCTCTGCCTCTACCGTAGCCTCCTGAAGCCTAATCTCCACATATCGCCTAAGGTCCCGCCAAGGATGTACAATCTGCACGAAGCAACCATCATTGAAATTTAAATATAGTTAAATCTTGTACCTGCTCAAAATAGAGAATCTGGGCCGGCGAAGGATACCATGAAGTTCCTCGGACAGTTCATGCGACACGCCGCAGGTGGGTTCAAGATGTGGTACCGGCGGTTGTCCTCTAGCTAGGGTTTCACAGACTCAGGTCGACGCCAAGGGCGGGGAGGAGTGGGGTATTGGAGTCCACGCCGTTTCCAAGGCCCCGACGACGCGGAGGTTTTTGCCTATGCTGGAGGGGTGGGGTACTGCGTACCTGGGTGAGGGGGGCAATCTCTACGAGTGTCAGCACCAAGGACCAGACCTAACATGACCTTCTCGAAGTATTGCATCAAGGAGACGCTAGGTCAGTTTTGGCGCTCGTAACAGGGGTGGTGGGGTGTGTTGAGGCGTTGAGAAGGCGCTGGAGGATCTGTGGAGGTCGTTGTCTGCGGCCTCCGGCTCCTTCCCGTGGGGAATGTTTTTATTGGCGACGTTTCCCTGGGGGCATGGAGCTGCCTCTGCTTCAGTTGGTGTTCCTGGTGTTGCTGGTGGCGCTTCCCGTGCTTTCGAAGAAGGTGGAGCACAACTTAGAGCTGTTTTTCCTCGCGATGGCTGTGGCGGGGGCCACCTTGGCGGGGATCTGGAGCCTCCAGCTCGTCGAGGAGGCCCTTCTCCACCCGCTGACTGTTTACCAGCCCGGCGTCGGCTACGTGCCGATTGGCATAACCCAGGTGGTGCTGGCGGCGGGCTTGGTCTTCTACTTCCTTAGGCACAGGCTAGCGGCGAAGGCCGACGTGTTGGCGAGGCCTGGGGTTCTTGCCCTTCTTATCTTCGCCCTTGGCCTCTCCAGTAGCGCGATTTCGGCGATTGTGGCGGCTGCGGTTTTGGCGGAGCTCCTCGGCTTCGCCAACGCGCCGCACGGCTACAAGGCCCGGGCGGCTGTGTACGGGGCCTACGCCATAGGCACGGGGGCGGCGCTCCTCCCCGTCGGCGAGCCCCTCTCCACCATCGCCGTCGCCAAGCTGAGGCAGGGCTTCTTCTACCTCGTAGACGTGCTTTTCGACGCCGTGTTTATCATAGTGGCGTTCTTCGCCCTCTACGCCTACTTCGCCTTGAGGAGGCTCCGCGTGGCTGGCGTGGAGGTGGAGCCCTACGAGCCGGAGCTCCGGGAGGTGCTCCTCAGGGCGGCTAAGATATTCATCTTCATCTTCGCCTTGACTATACTGGGCGAGTTCTTCAAGCCAGTCGCCGAGGTCGTGGCGGGGCTGGGGAGGGAGGTTCTCTACGTCTTCGGCACGTTGTCCGCCGTCGCCGACAACGCCACGCTGGTCGCCGCGCTCGTGGCGCCGGGGATGGCTGAAGATGCGCTGAGGAGCTTCCTTACTTCGCTGGTGCTCTCCGGCGGCTTCACCATACCGGGCAACGTCCCCAACATAGTCTTGGCAACAGTGCTGAAGATCGGGTTCCGCGAATGGATAAAGCTAGCCCTCCCCATAGGCCTCGCGGTCTTCGCCGCCATGGGCCTCTACGTCCTGGCGCTGATGCCCCACCCACCTCTCTCCGGCGCCTTTAGATGAAACACAATTTGAGACCTCTGCACCTTCTAAAGCCGTGATCGCAATTGAGAGGGAACCCAGCTGGCTTGACCGCCTAGTGATGGAATTCGTAAGGTGCCTCGGCTTCAACTACGTCATCGTGGCCGGATACGTAGCTATATTACTGGGCCGCACAAGAACCACAGACGACGTCGACGTGGTGGTCGACGCGGCCTCCGGCGCCGAGGTAGCCGCAAGAGTGGCCAGATGCGGCTTCAAGCCCCTCACCCTCGGGAGCAACCTAGACTACGAGTTCAGACACCTCTCGGTCAGGTTCTACAAGCCGCCCGCGGTCCTGCCTAACTTCGAAGTGAAGCCGCCGCGGAGCTTCTACCAGCGCTACGCCCTGGCCCAGAGGATAGCCGTCTCCATAGCTGGGGAGGTTCTATACGTGTCGCCGCTGGAGCTCCAGATCGCCTACAAGCTGTGGCTCGGCTCCGACAAAGACTTTGAAGACGCGGTATTCCTCTACGCCTTCGCCAAGTGGAAAGGAATTTTAAACCATGAGGAGCTTGAGGCGTGGGCGAGGAGGCTCGGAGTCTCGTTGGAGAGGCTGAGGAGGAGCGTAGGAGAAACCTAGCACACAACGCCAAGGTGCTCCGCCTCTTCGCGGAGCTTGCCGCTAAAAACGACAGGGACTACTGGAGGGCCTACCTCAACTTCATCAACGACTTCTACCGCTACGTCTGGCGGCGGCTTGAGGAGGATCCCCTCTTCCGGGAAACCTACATGAAGATACTCGCCGAGAGGGCCAAGAGACCGAGGAGAGAGCCGCCCCAGGAGCAGGTCGCCGCTGAAAAGACTCCGCCCGCATGAGGCGCGTGGCGCCGTCGCCGAGCGGAAAACTGCAACGGTACGTTCTCTGGCAATTACTAGCAGGTATCATATTTCTACGTCAGCGCTCCTTATCCACTCAACAAATGATAACGAAAAGCCGCGGGTCCGCGGGCGTCGGCTGAGGGCATTGGGCCCATCGTTGTTGCTAATTGTGGTGGCGGTAATGGGCACGGTGCTGGTGTACCTCTGGTTCGCAGGCTATTAGCAGAAGCCAAGCCAAGTCGATGACCGCCTCAGAAAGGCTGAAGATAGAAGCCGCATCTCTCCGGCTGGCACAGGCGGATCCGGCACGGCCGTGCTACGGCTCTACATGCAACGTGGACAGAGCTGCCGTTGACGTGGTGGACGTCTATGCGTATAGGCCGGGATCCATAAAACTGCAGGATCCAGCCTCTACGTTCCACATAGTCCGGCGAGCTTGCGCAGTGCATCCGCCGCCCGGGTGCGGAATCTACCCGGGATACGACTATGATGAAGCCCATCACGCTGAAGGGCACAGGCTACATAGCCGCCGTCGCGGCATCCTAGAGGGCTACGGCACATCTCCCCCAGATCCGCCTATAACCCCAAATTTATTAGGTGAAGTCGGCGTCTAGTCGTGGAGTGCAGAGAGATTAGGCTGGATGCCCCGTGGCCGCCTAACCAGGTAAAGGCGCATAGGTTTGTGATCTACGACGTGTTTGAGCCTCCCGACGTGCCCTTCGAGAAGCACGTAATCCGGGTGGTGGGCGCGGTGGAGAAGCCGCTTGAGGTACCGCTTAGGGAGCTGGCGGAGAGGTACCCCTGCGTGGATCTGGTCGCCCCCTTCCACTGCGTCACCGGCTGGAGCGTGGAGCGGGTGGTGTGGCGCGGGGTCCAGACCAAAATACTGCTGGAGGAGGCGAGGCCCTACGGGCGGTACGTCTTGGCGTGGGGGGTAGACGGCTACAGCGCCTCTCTGCCGGTGGAGGCTCTTCTGGAGGAGACCTCCGTTATAGCCTGGGCCATGGACGGCAAGCCCATCCCCAAGAAACACGGCGCACCTGCGAGGCTGGTGGTGCCCACCCGCTACGCGTGGAAAAGCGTGAAGTACTTCGGCGCGTTGGAGGCCTTGGAGGAGCCGGTGCCGGGCTACTGGGAGATGCAGGGCTACTCCCTCAACGCCGACCCCTGGCGCGAGGAGCGCTTCGACTTCGGCAACCCCGTGATGAGGGGCCGGAGGGTCTCGGTGTAGCAGTAAGGCGGGAACGTGAAATATCCATATAGAGATACGGCAATAGGAGTCGTGTAGTTGTCTCGTTGATAGCCTTGGGACTTAATGCTTTGTCGCAACGCCCCACCCAGACGGCCGCGACGTCTCAGACGGCACTGCGCCCCCCACCGCCGCCTCTTCTGCAGTGCCTCACCGCCGGGTCTCAAAGTGGGTCTCTTACCGCACGGCGCCCACCAGAGACCCCACTTCGTGCCCTACGTGATCCGCCGACGACTGGGCAACACCCCGGCGTCTAGGTCGCCGTTCAGCCAGTCCCGTTGCCTAGACGATCCAGACGGCATCGGTAGCGTTGCAGAACAAGAATCCTCACCTCGCAACGATTGTCTCCACCTCTCCGCCTCCGCGCCAACGCCCCACCTCACGGTCCCCTACAAGGGGTTTGAAACCCCCACACTTGCCGTCATAGTGTTGTCAAGCAATGGGGGGCCACAAGGCGTTAGAAGGGTCTTTTCAAGGTCGTCAGCTACCTCCTCGTCTACCGGAGCCCGATTAGGCAGTGGTTGGCCACTGGCTTGACTGTATTGCTTGGTCTACCTGGAACTGTTTATACCAGCGCCGGCTTCTATGCAAGACAGGTGGCAATTAAGTATCGCCTCTCCCCCACAGACCCAAACACTCTATCTTTGTTGAAGATGGTTGTTAGTTTTTAAAGAGGTGGAGAGGAGGCACCATGGATTTAGAGCTTGCTAAGGTCCTTGCGGGGATGGGCGGGCTGGTGGCGGGCGTGGGGGTTTTTACCAATTGGGCGGCTGTGTTGATAGGCGCCGTCTTGATATACGTGGGCCTCTCCGCATATGTAGAGAGACTGGGCGACGTCGTTGCCAAAGACAACGCTGTGAAGTGGCTGGTGTATGTGGTCTTCGCCTCCGTCGCCTTCGCCGTGGCGCAGAGCGCCACCGGCTTCTCCCTGCTGAGCCTCCACGCGGTTTGGGCTCTCCCCTTGGCCGGCGCGGCGCTGGCCGTGGCTGTGGCCGCCTGGGTGGCGGGGTGGATCCTGCAGGTGGCCTCCGCCTACAGGATGCGGCAGTTGCTTACGCTAATGAAGGAGACAACCGGCGAGGGGCTCTTTGGCGCCGCCAACACGTTGTACTGGTGGGGCTCTGCGCTGACCATCGTGCTCATCGGCGTGGTCCTCCTCTTCGCGGCATACATCCTGATAGGCGTCGGCTTCCTCACCGCAAAGCTTCAGAAGTAGAACACGGCGGGTGCCCCCTAAGCGGCAGGAGCGCATGTGTGCCGCCGGCCGCCGCGTCAAGCCACCTTGTTAAGCGGGAGCCTGTCTTCTTTCAGCTCCTTTATCAACTGGACGAGCTCCTCAACCGCCGCCTTGAGGATGGCTTCCCCCTTCTCTCTTGAGGCCTTTGAGGGGTAGCCCTGCACCGCCTTTTGATACAGGAGCCGGTTCACCTCTCTGCCGAACACCGCGTATCTAGCCTCCACCCACTCATCTACGTCTCTCGGCACCTCACGGACTAGGTGGGGGTAGGCCGCCATGACTTCGCTCGTCTCGTCCTCGGCGGCGTGACCCTCCGGCGTCTCCAGAACCCGTCTTCTAGCCTCCTTGGCTAGGTCCACCCACCAGTTTATCAACACGACGACGAGGCTCGTCGTCTTGGCGACCTCGCGAGCGGCTGTTCTCAACAGGTCTACGTTGCCGCCGTGTCCGTTGACCACCACCAAGTACTTAACGCCGTTCCGCGCCGCCTCTAGAAACACGTCTTTGTAAAGCCTGTAGAGGGTTTCCTGAGATATGGAGATGGTGCCGGGAAATTTGTCAAGGACGTAGGTGTAGCCGTACCAAATAGGCGGCAGTAGAAGGACGCCGGCCTCCTCGGCGGCCCTCTCGGCGATGTACATCGCCATAAGGGCATCCGTGCCCAGGGGGAGGTGGGGGCCGTGCGCCTCCACCACGCCCACTGGGAGAAGCGCCACCTTCTTATCCGCCTTCTCAAACTCCGGCCAGGTGAGCTCAGCCCACTTCACGACGTCGGCATCTTGCAAGTTAATAACTTTTTAAACCTCTTTCAGAGAGGCATGTGTTAGATCTACTGCTGTGGCTTCTAGGCTTTTCCCTCCTGCTGTGGCTCTTGTTGAGCCTCCTCGCCGGCCGCCTCGTGAACCCACTCGGCGTGTTTCTAGGCGTGTTGCTGGCGCCGGTCGCCTTCCTAATAGGCGTCTTTTTGACGGGGGCGGCGTTGGCGTTTCTGGCGCCGTCTCTCCCATGGCTCCTCCTCCTCGCCGTTCCGCTCGCGTTGTTTGTGGGGTTCTTCCTTGCCCTCTTCACCCTGGCGGCCTTGTCGGGCACCGGCATCGGCGCCGCCTTCCTCGCCCTACTCCTGGCGCTGATCATAATGGCGTTGCTCAGCACCGCGGCTTGGCACACACCTACGCCTCCCTCGCTCCCCAGGCACCTAATGTTTTAAACCTACCAGTAGACGCCTCCGTGGACTTAAGCAACTTGGTGGAGAAGGTCTCTAAATCCGTGGTTGCTGTCACCACGAGGAGGCTTGAATGGCCGGGCGACGTGGGGCTCGGCACCGCCTTCGCAGTAGACCGCGGCGTCTACGTCACCGCCTACCACGTGGTGGCGTCCGGCGGCGGCGTGGCGTTGGTGACGCCGGAGGGGGAGTGGAGCGAGGCGGAGGTAGCGGCGGCGGACCCGGCCGAGGACCTCGCCCTGCTTTATTCAGACCTCTCGGCGCCGCCGCTACCGATGGGTAGCGTGTTGAGGCTTAGGGTGGGGCAGGGGGTGGTGGCGGTTGGGTTCCCCCTGGCGCTTCTGGACAAGCCCACCGCCACCTTCGGCATAGTGAGCGCTGTGGGGAGGTCGCTGAGGGCGGGGGACCGCTTTTTCGAATATCTAATCCAGACCGACGCGGCGATCAACCCAGGCAACTCAGGGGGGCCTCTGGTGGATATGTCAGGAGCCGCCGTGGGGGTCTGCTCGGCGGTAATCGCCGGGGCCCAGGGGGTCGGCTTCGCCGTGCCCATAGACCTGGCTAGGGTTATGTACGAGATGGTGCGGCGCTACGGCCGCTACGTGAGGCCGGCCTTAGGCATCTACGTAGTCGCCCTCAACAAGGCGCTGAAGACGCTCTACCGCCTACCCACCGACAGAGGCCTCCTGGTGGTAGACGTGGTCCCCGGCTCACCCGCGGAGGAGATGGGACTCGCCAGAGGCGACGTGGTGACCAGAGTCAACGGCAGAGAGGTAACCAACGTCTTCGAGTTCAGGCTCCACCTGGGGGAGTCCATAATCCAGAACAGGCCCCCCAGGCTGGAGGTGCTGAGAGGCGGAGAAAAGGTGGAGCTTTAACCCTCCCCCTTCTTAACCAGGCTCTGGAGGAAAGCCAGCACCTCCATGGGCAACACGATTTTGGCAGAGGGCGAGGCGGCCATGGCCTTAAGCGCGTCGAGGTACTGGAGCAGTATGGCGTTCTGCCCCAGCTTCGAGGCGGCCTCGTTCAGGAGCTCCAACGCCTTCGCCTGGCCTTCGGCGCGGAGGATGGCCGCCTGCCTCTCCCCCTCCGCCTGCAGAATCGCCGACTGCTTCTGCCCCTCGGCCTTGAGGATGGCCGCCTGCCTCTCGCCGTCGGCCTGCGCAATCATGGCCCGCCTCTCCCTCTCGGCGGCTATCTGCTTCACCATGGCCGACTGAACCGTGGAGGGCGGCGTGATCTCCCTAATCTCCACGGCGGTCACCTTGACGCCCCACCGCGCCGTCACCTCGTCAAGCTTCGCCCTAAGCACCGAGTTGATGTACTCACGCTTAGCCAACACCTCGTCCAGCTCGATATCCCCCACCACAGCCCTCAAAGTCGTCGTGGCGATGCCCACCGCCGCCTGCTTAAAGTTCTGAACCTGCGTAATCACCTTCTCCGGATCCGTCACCTTCAGATAGATAAGGAGGTCAATATCCACAGGCGCGTTATCCTTCGTAATGCAGGTCTGCTTAGCAACATCAATAACCTGCTCCCTAAGATCCACAGGAAACGCCTGGTCAATCACCGGAATAAGAAACACCAGCCCCGGCCCCCTAATCCCCACAAGACGCCCCAGCCGAAACACCACAAGCCGCATAAACTCCGGCACCACCCGAATCGAACTAACCAACACAGCCACAACCACAATAACAACCACAAGAAGCACCACGGCAGTCACCACCCACTCCAACTGCAGAAACATAACAAACCCACCAAAGCCCTACTTAAACATTACCACCCACCAAACGCCGACCCCCACAGCAGAAGCCACCGACAAAGCCACATCCCCCCCCCTCCGACCCCAACCAGCCCCCAGCGCCCAGCGGCGCCGCAACATCCAGCCCATATAAACCCGAAGAACAGAGACGCCCAGAGACGCGGCAAGACGCCCAACGAGACCAGCACGTCGCGCCGAAGACATCCCAGCACCCAATATCAGCTGGCAACCTCCCGGCGCCAAAGCTTTATTTAAAGCCCATATAAAAGACGTGAAGAGGATCAAAGTCGAAATCGCGCCCGGCGTCGAGACGGAGTTTGTGGATAGAGACCGCGCCTTGGCGCAGGTCGCGGAGTGGGCCCAGAGGGGCACCAGATTTCCCGTGGTGATCTTTGGCCCTGAGGGCTGTGGGAAGACTGCTTTTCTCCGGCAGGCGGCTTCTGGGTTGCGGGAGCTGGGCTACGACGTCTTCTACCTACATCCGCTGGATAGGGTCTTCTCAGCTGAGGTGGATGATCCCGAGGTCAAGTCGCTTTTCCTAAAACTTGTGAGGAGGACTTTGGAGGATGAGAGGTGGGGCCGGATGGCGCTGGCGGTGTTCGACTTGGTGAGAGAGGTCCTTAAGAGGCGGAGGCGGAAGATCGCCGTCGTCGCCGACGACGTCTTCCAGGCAATCGGCCTAGACAAAGCCGCGGCATACGTAAAAGGACTGCTCAACATGATAGAGCACCCCGTATATAGGTACGAAAACATTGTGGTGCTGGTGGCAACTAGCGAAGGCGTGACGCGGTATGAGTTAGGCCGTCATAGGTGGTCTTTAGCCATGCCTATGTGGAACATGCCGCAGAACGGATTCCGGCAACTCTATGAGAAAATACCAGGCCCCAAGCCGCCGTTTGAAGAAGTGTGGCGCTGGACCGGCGGAAACCCCGACATGCTCTCCAAGCTATACACGGCAAAATGGGATAAAAACGCCGTAGTCACATGGCTAGTCAAGGAGAAGAAGCTAACCCCAGACTTCGTGGCGAGATGGAGGAGCTGGCTTGAGAAGGCTGTGGAGGACCCCCAGGCCTTGTGGAGCCCAGACGCCCCCGAGGAGTTGATCAATCAGCTGGTGGAAAGGAACCTCATCCTATACAACATATATGAAAGAGAACAGATATTCTGGGTCGACGAGCCGCCGCCGGAGAGGGATCCCGAACTAGGCATTGGGAGAGACGTGGCGTGGCAGACGCCGCTACACAGAGAGGCAGTAAGAAGGGCGTTGGGGGCGCCTTCTTGACATCAAGCACCTCGGCGGCGTCTGTGTAAAAGTTTTATAGAGAGATGTGGCCTTTTTCGTGGTTGTTGAGTTTGTGGAGCGTCCTCTGCCCAAGCCCTCCGACGAGGGCTATGTAGAGGCTAGGCTTCTGGAGGTGCTGGGCGAGGCTCGGCTGGCGTTGGAGTATCTTGAGAGGGGTCTTACGAGAAACGCCGCTTGAAAGGCATTCCAGGCCTGGAAGGCCCTTCTCGCCGCGTTGCTACGGCTCGAGCTGGGGAGGCTGAAGACGTTCGTCAAGACCGATGAGGAGAGGCGTTGGCTCGAATCGACGGCTGTGTCTAGAGTTCCGACGGGGAGGATGAAGACTCTAGCCCGGCTTCTCGAAGAGGCGGGTCATGGGGGGATGCCGCTCTGGGTGGCAGTCGTCCTCGACCTCCACGACTACCAGCACCACGGGCTCGACCCAAGCGGCGAGCTCTCTAAATACGCGACCAGAGAAGACGCGGCCGCCGACATAACGTCGGTATTAGAGGAGCTGACGAGGCGCGCAGAGGTGCTTAAGGGACGCGTCAAGCGGAGCGGCACCAAGCGGCGAGCTCTCTAAATACGCGACCAGAGAGGACGCGGCCGCCGACATAACGTCGGTATTAGAGGAGCTGACGAGGCGCGCAGAGGTGCTTAAGGGACGCGTCAAGCGGAGCGGCAAGCTGGAAAAGGCCCTTGAGGAGCTGAAGCAGGCACTGACGAGGCGAGAACAGTAGATGCCGGCAACAGACTCCCCACGGCCGTCGAGACTTAAAAAGCCGCTTCCCAAGCCCTCCGACGCGGCTTATGTGGAGGCTTCTGGCGGCTTTGAAGAGGCCGGCGTTGGAGCTTTTGGAGAGGAACCTCACCTGCAACGCCACGTTCTAGTGGAAGACGCCACCGGTAGCCATCCCCCGGCTTAAGCTGGAGAAGCTGAGAGCATAACTAGGGCAGGCAACTAGAGCCCAGAGGACGCCGACAAACGAGACGAAGGTGAGCGGTCTCTAGAGGAGACGAGATACGACATTACTTTTGCGCAGACCCACCACGGCTACCGGCACCACGGCCCAGACACGGCACCGGCGAAATATGCCAAGCCTAACTGCGAAGAATGGCGTTCTTTTTAGCCTTTTTTCTCGTTTTTGTTTTTGCGGGGCGCCGAAGAATGGCGTCTCGATTTTACCCAACGCCGTGTGAAATGAATGTAAAGCGTAGTTTCAAGCCAACCGCCGAGAAGACAAAAAACCAAAGAAAAACTTAAAAACCCACAAGAACTGACCACATGAGCGGTAGAATCTCAAGAAGGGTTGAAACCATGTGTCTCCTCGGTAGCGCGTTCAGGGGGAGGGCGTTTAGGTAGAATCTCAAGAAGGGTTGAAACTTTTCAACAATTCAATCGCTTTGTCGATCGGCAGTACGTAGAATCTCAAGAAGGGTTGAAACTGTTTTTAAGCCGCCTGTTGGGCCCGCCAGAACTTCCCCTTCTGTAGAATCTCAAGAAGGGTTGAAACGATAATATCCAACTGTTGCGTGAAGCTATATTTGCAAATAACCAAGTAGAATCTCAAGGTGTGCTGGAACGTTCATCACTATCGCAGATATGTAGTCAACGAATCTCGTGAAGGATCTAAACATAAGTAATTTCTAGCAAATGCGATGAAGCGATGAGGTAAAGTCTAAAGAAGGATTGAAACTGGAGAAGATAACGGCGAGTGTTCAGAATGAGCTGAAGACGTAGAATCTCGAAAAGGAGAACCTCCTCCTCTGCAGAAGCCGCCACGACAGGAACCGTAGAATCTTGAGTATAAGGAGGGGCCGGACGTGTTGTGGTTGTCGGCCGCCGCTTTTAAGTGTTTGTCAAGCGCGTAGAGACGCTGAGGGGCCGCGTCAAGTGGGGCGATGGGTTGGAAAATGGAAAGGTGAGGGTTTCCCAATTCTAGTCCCTGAACACTCGCCGTTATCTTCTCCAATTTCAACCCTTCTTGAGATTCTACCGGGGGCTGAGACGACGCCGGGAGGGACGTCTAACTCAAATGTTAGTTTCAACCCTTCTTGAGATTCTACGACGTTTCTAAATGCGTTCAACATCCCCAATTGTTGTGAAATGTTTCAACCCTTCTTGAGATTCTACACGGTGCAAAGATCGCATTCACGCTCCACCTGCCAGATGGCGTTTCAACCCTTCTTGAGATTCTAGCAGAGTTGCTGACGTGCGGATTCGGCCCCTCAGCATCCCTCCTCCGTTTCAACCCTTCTTGAGATTCTAGGGCTTGTGTGGTTGGTTGTTGTGGGTTTTTAAGTTTTTCTTTGGTTTTTTGTAGGTTCGGCGGTCGGCTTGAAACCACGCTTTACATTCGTATCACACGACGTTGGGTAAAATCGAGACGCCATTCTTTGGCGCCCCGCGAAAACGAAAACGAGAAAAAAGGCTAAATAGCGCGCCGTTCTTCGCAGT
>Ga0079998_120271_pt1 | contig 13401 bp, 16 predicted proteins | sample PerSpoBPS_BMetaG_FD_69201 | JGI IMG/M metagenome (GOLD analysis project Ga0079998, IMG submission 69201) | Thermal spring microbial communities from Yellowstone National Park, Wyoming, USA - Perpetual Spouter B (PS_B) MetaG (SPADES assembly)... | ecosystem: Environmental > Aquatic > Thermal... | reverse complement strand
CCGTCACTTCAGCGGCACGTACATGCTGCTCTTGGTGGCGCCCACACCGGGCCTTCCGTGGACCACACGCTTGTTGGTGATCGCGAACTCGCCGAGCCGGTGGCCTATCATCTCCGGAACGATCTCAACCGGCACGAACTCCTTGCCGTTGTGGACGGCGATCGTCGTCCCCACCATCTCCGGCAGGATGACCATGTCCCTCGCATGGGTCCTGATCGGCTTGTTGATCCCCAACCTCTTGTACTTCCTCACCTTCTCGAGGAGCTTCCGCTGGGCCTCGGTCAGCCCCCTCTTCAGGCTCCTCCTCTGCCTGCTGGGGAGCAGCTTGATGAACTCGTCCATGCTCATCTGCTGGAGCTGCTCGAGCGTGTAGCCCCGGTACGTGAACTCCCTGACCATCCGTCGGATCGGGTCTCCGTCAAGTCATAAAGTTTCGTGAGGGGCGAGGTCGACGCGTCGAGCGGATCGGATTGAGCGCCTCAGTAGACCATGACCGATGCCTCCAACCTCCTGCCTCCGGAGAGCTCGACCTCGATCCTGTAGCTCTTGGCGAGTCCGGTGACGATGCCGCAATAACCTGCCGGGATCTCCACCCTGCCCTCATCGCCCACGTTCACAAGGAGGGCCCTGCTCGGTGTGGGTACACCCGGGGCTTCACACGTCACGCCCTCGACCAGAACCTTCGTTATGTAGGTAGGGGCGCTGCCACCGTTCCTGACCACAAGGACTACGCTCTTGCGCTCGGGGCTCCAGTAAGCCGCCGTCACCACCGGTCCGCCCACCGGTTGCTGGAACTGTCCCGGCACGAAGAGGAGCGATACGGCGAGCACGAGGCCTATCACCACGACCGCTGCCCCTCCTATGACCGCGATCAGAAGTTCCGGCGACCTGATGCCGCTCATCGGCGAAACCGGTACAGACCCTAAGAAATCCTTTCGGTGATGGACGGAATAACGCAGATTAATGGCCCTCTCTTGGAGGTCTCTCGGGTTGGCGGACGGGCTGAGACCGGACCTGCTGTTCGCGCTGATCGCCTTCGTCGGCATAGGGCTCACCGACTTCGTCCGGAAGAAGGGGTCGCTGGAGGGAGCGCAACCTTCTCAGTACCTCCTGGTCGAGACGCTGGTGGTCCTCGTGTTCGTCGGAGCCTTCGCGCTGCTCACATCAGGTCCGTCGCTAGGCATCGGGGGGCCTGTCCTGACCTACGCTCCCATCTCGGCCGTCACGATAGGGATCGGTTTGCTCGCGCTGCTTTACGGCCTCCAGCACGGCCAGGGCAGCGTCGTGATACCGATATCGAGGTTGGGGCTCTCGCTGGCCACGTTCCTCAGCATCTTCCTCCTCGGTGAGCCCCTAACGGTCACCAAGGCGTTGGGGATTGCGCTCGCAGTGGCGGCGGTTGTCCTCCTCTCGATGTGAGATCATGTCGAGCGAGGGAGCGGTGAGCGGTGCTCCGGAACGCTCCGGGCGGAGCGCTGTGTTCAGGTTTGATCCGGCAACGCTGCTCTTGCCGCTCTTCCTCTCGGCCATCACGTGGTCCGCCATCACTTTCCTCTCGCCTGCCCCTCCACCTTTCAGGACGCTGCCGCCTGTTGTGACCTTCGAGGAGCCAGTCACAGCACCAGAGGTCTCGTCAGCGCCCTACCTCAACGCGGTCGTGCTTCTCATCGCAGTCGGTGTGTCAGGGGTTCTGTTTGTCATCATGTTGAGGAAGAGGCCCTCGCTCGCCTCGGTCCTCTCGGCGGCGCTCTACCTCGTCGTGACCGGATCGTCCATGTCGTATCTCCTCCTCTCGACCGACCACCTCGTAGCCGGCAGCCTGACCCTGACGTTGTTGCTGTCCTTCGGGGTCGGTGCCCTCTGCACCTACCTAGTCAGGCGTAGGACCGGCCTGCTCGCGGCGCTCTCTGGCTCCATCACTGGCGCCTTCGGAGGTCTCGTGATAGCCTCGGTGGTACCGCCCTTCACCTCGATGGTCCTAATGGGCGCTGCGGCTCTCTTCGACCTCCTGATGGTATGGAAGGGCTACCTATCGGCGATGAAGGGAATGCGGGTAGAGGACTTCAGGACGATAAGGGGGATGGTGGTGGAGATGCGCGACGCTTCGGTCGGTCTCGGCGACCTCATCTTCTACGCCATGGCGGTGTCAGTGGCTGTGAAGCTCGCTGACGCCTTTACGGCCGCTGCCGTCAACGCCGTGATCGTCGCCGGATACTACGCGACGCTCTTGCTGTTGAGGCGTTGGGATCAGGTCCCGGGCCTCTCGATACCGCTCGGGCTCTCGCTGGTCCTGTTGCTCCTGCGCTCCTATCTCCCCTGAGCCCTCTGGCCCTTGACCTCCGATGCGAGCGCGTCGACGTATCTTTCAGGGTCCCTTGGAGGCGAACCAGTCTCCTTGAGAGCCCTCCGCGAGAGGTAGATCGAGGCACCGACGGCATAATGTAGGTCTGCCGATGCGGAGAGCACTGCTGCGAGGGCTACCATCGCTCCCATAGTGAACCCGCTCATGTGCTCCGGCTCCAGCCAGTTGGCCTTCCGCAGGTCGGGCGAGGCGAAGGCGTCGTACCGTCCTAGCTTCCACACAGGTGTTCCTGCACTGCGCGAGAGGTTCACGGCGCTTTCCAACTCTTCCCTCAACTCCCTCCCGCCCTCCGACCTCACCAGCAGCACCCCGCCGACTGACGTCGTGGAGAATGGAACGCCTCCCTCCGCCTCTACCCTGAACGCTTCGCCCTCGGTTCGCCTGAGAGGGACCCCCAGCCTCTCGAGGAAGCTCCCAGCTCCCGATGCCAGCTCCGAGCCGTCGTCGTGGAAAAGCACCCTCACGCCTCCCTTGAAGGACGCAAGGGCCGCATCCGCGTCGCCAGGACCGGCCACGAGCTCGGCGTCCGGCGGTGCTCCGATGGGCTTAACGGAGACGTCGCCCGCATCGACGAGGTCCACGAAGGGTTTGGCAGCGTGGAGGCAGATCGTGCAGTCGGCCCTGACCCTCTCGGTGTAGTCTCCGGTGTCGGGGTTGATGCCGGAGGGGACGTCGACCGCAAAGACCAGCGCCTTCGAGGAGTTCACCAGCGAGAAGACCGTGGAGTACGGCCTCCCTACGGGCCCCCTCAAGCCCGTTCCGAAGATCCCGTCGACGATCACGTCGGCCGATGCGATCAGGGCCCTGACCTCCTCAGGAACCTCATCGCCGGAGACCACGTGGCACCTCACCGAGAAGGCCATCCTCCTGACCGCCTCCCACGCGCTCCTCGCTTCCTCTGTCCTCGGCTCACCGGTCCTCGAGGTCAGGACCACGTGGACCTCGCCGGCTATGGCAGCCAGGTGCCTCGCGGCCACTAAGGCATCGCCTCCGTTGTTGCCCGACCCCGCCAGGACCACGACCCTCTTCGACCCCAGGTCCTTGACGCGCTCAGCCACCGCCGAAGCCACCTGGGCCCCTGCGTTCTCCATCAGGATCCTCCTGCTGACGCCGAGGTACTCCGAGTTCAGGTCGATGACCGCTATGTCCAGGCTCCTGAGCCTCCTCCGGCTCATCTCTTCCTCAGTCCGAGGATCTCGTCGAGGTTTTTGACCACCTCCCTCACCCCGCCAGACCTCAAGTGAATCAAGACCTTCTCCCAGTCGGTCCTGAGGATGAGGGCCGTGATGACCGCAAGCGCCGCGATCGCCATCATGACCCCTACTGTGTCGCCGAGCGTCGACTCGAAGAACGTGAGGTAGAGGCCTCCCGTGTAGGCCACGAAGACCGCCAGCAGCACCTTCCCCGCCGTGTTGGCCAGCATGAACCTCCAAAGGGGCATCTTGATCATCCCCGCAGGTATGTAATACACGTCGTCGGGGAGCGGTGTAAGCGCGAAGGCGAAGACCGCGAGGTCGCCGTACCTGCCTATGAGTTCCCTTAAGGAGTCCATCTGCTTCCTCCTCGCCTCGCCGAGGAGTTTGTAGCCGGCCCTGCCTAGGGCGTAGGACGTCAGCTTACCGACCGCGCCTCCGATCCCTGAGACCAGCCCCAGCAGGACGGGGTCCAGGGACTTGCTCAGCAGCACCACGACGAAGAGGTAGGGGACAGGCAGGAAGGGGACCAGGCTGCCCATCAGGGAGACGAGGAAGACGCCTCCGTACCCGTAGGTCTCGGCGACGGCCCTCAGCGCCTCCGTCAGCTCCAACCCCTCGGGCCCCGTTCGTCCCACTACATTAGGTGAGCGCGTTCGGGGAAGAAGTGTGGAATAGAACTCCGTGAAGGCACGGTCCTCGTCGGCCGAGTGAAAGCGTCAGACGGCAGAGTGATATTCCGTCATGGAATTGCAAGGTGTGGGATTCATGGCCGGCGGCGTGACGTCGGTCGCCGTAACCGGTTCGGGCGTATCGGACGTCCTGAGAGAAGTCTGCAGGGTCCTCGAGACGGCCGGCCTGAAGGTCACAGCGCTCCATCCTCAGAGGGTGAAGGAGTTCGAGGGCGAGGTGCTCGTCGTGGTCGGCGACGACAGGGAGGTTCTTAGGTTCCTCCACTCGGTCCCTCTTCCCGATGCGAGCCTGCTGATCGTAGGTCTAGAGCCCACGAGGTCCTTCCTCACCTCGGTCGACCTCGAGGAGCTGGCCGATTCGGCCTTCCACCTCGTCGAGGGGAGCTACAGGGTGGAGGAGGTTCCACTGCTCTCCTGCACCACCGACGGCGGCGACTCCTACCTCGCCATCAACGAGGGTGCTGTTGTCCCGAAGAGGCCGGCGAAGCTGATGAGCTACACGCTCGTGATCGAAGGCGAGCAGGTCTGGGGAGACAGGGCCGACGGGGTCCTCGTCTCGACGCCCATCGGTTCGAGCGCCTACGCCCTCTCGGCAGGAGGTGTCCTGATACACCACAACGCCCAGGTCTTCCAGGTCGTGCCGATCAACTCGATGGACCTCACCAGGAGGCCTCTGGTGGTCTCCGCTTCGACCGAGGTCAAGGTCACAGACGTGGAGGTGGAGGGTGGTGCGGAGCTGGTCGTTGACGGCCTCGTAAGGGCCCCTATCGGTTCTGAGGTGACCTTCACCAGGCACGCGAAGCCGCTCAGGCTGATCAGGTTGCCTGGGAGGCCTGCGATCACGGGGAAGATCGAGAGGAAGGTCCTCCTGGCTGAGGAGAACCTGCCCCTTCCGCCGTCTGCGAGGCTCGTCAGGAAGGTCCTCGAGTACGGTGGGACCATGACCTTCGAGGAGCTGATGGGCGAGACCGGCCTTCCGGAGAGGACGTTGAGGTACTGCCTGAGCGTCCTCGTGGCCAGAGGGATGGTCAGGAGGGTCAACGACCCCAACGACTTCAGGCGGAAGCTCTACCAGCTCAGGAGGTGAAGGATGCAAGGATCTTTGCCGGACAGCAGACGCTGCGTTCTTTGCACAGATCTCAAGGTATTGATTCTGCTCCAAGGCGATTGATGGATGATGAAGAGGGCGGTCGTTCTGACCTTGGCGGCAGCGATCGTTGTGGCCGCTGCAGGGATCGCCTTGATGCTGACGACGCGTCCATCGTCCTCGGAGCCGATCAGGATAGGCTTCCTCGGTCCCCTAAGCGGGCCCTTCGCGCCTTGGGGGATCAACCACAGGGACGGGATGTTGCTGGCAGTGGAGGAGCTCAACGGTCGCGGAGGCGTCCTCGGAAGGAAGCTCGAGCTGGTGGTGAGGGACGACAGGAACAGCCCTTCGGAGGCGATATCGGCCTTCAGGGAGCTGGTGGAGGTCCAGGGGGTGGTCGCCGTGGCAGGACCTGTATCGAGCGATATAGGGCTGGCGCTCTCGAAGGAGGCCGAGAGGTATAAGGTCCCGCTCTTCCTTTTGGCGGCCGGATCGGACAGGGTCCTGACGAGGTCGAGCCGTTACACCTTCAGGACCTGCCTCCCTTCGGCCTCGATGCACGAGCAGCTCTTCGAGGAGTTCATCAGGTCGATGAACGTCAAAAGGGTCGCCAACGTCATAGCCGATTACGAGTGGGGGCACTCGATCAGGGAGGCGGTCGAGAGGGTCGCCGCGAGGACGGGGATAGAGCTGAGGACCGAGGTCGCGCCTCTTACCGAGAGCGACTTCACGCCCTACCTCCGCCGCGTCAAGGACCTGAACCCTGAGCTGATCATAGCTACCGGTCACCCTCCTGGGCTTGCGGCCATCGTCAAGCAGTCGCTCGAGGTAGGCATCAACGCCAAGTGGATCACAGGATCCATTCCGCCCGCTACACCTCTCGTCAGCGCCCTCGGTGAGCTGGCCGTCGGGAGGGTCCTGCTGACCAACTGCGCCAATTACGAGAGCCCCGAGTACGTGGCCCTGGCAGAGAAATTCAGGGAGAGGTTCGGCGCGCTGATGGAGCAGTTCGCCGTCACCGGCTACGTCACTGTTATGATGATAGCCGATGCGATAGAGAAGACAGGAAGCACCGATCCTAAAACGATCGCCGATCACGTCAGGAACGGCCGCTACGTCTCACCGCTCTACCTCTGGCCTTTCTCTTACACGGAGTGGGGGGAGCTGAAGGAGGCGAGGATGAGCTTCGCGGTCATCGAGAAGGGAGATCCGCCAGGAAGGGTCAACCCTGGATCCGGATGGCACCTCAGGACCTTCTTCGTCACCAGCGAGCCAGTCAAGCCCTACGTCCCGAAGGGATGACGGAGCTGATCAGGTGCGAGGGCCTATCGAAGAGGTTCGGAGAGACCTGGGCGCTCAGAGACGTGACGATGGTTCTGAAGGAGGGCGAGGTGCTGGGCGTGATAGGGCCCAACGGTTCAGGGAAGACGACGCTCCTCAACGTGATCTCTGGTCTCGTGAGGCCGGACGGAGGGAGGGTCGTCATCGGCGGGGTCGACGTGACCGGAAAGGGCCCGAGGGCCGTGGCCTCGATGGGCGTCAGGCGGACCTTCCAGGTTCCGAGGCTGATCGGTGAGCTCTCGGTGCTGGACAACGTCGCCCTTCCCCTGCTCGGGCAGATGGGGCTGGAGGACGCGAGGAGGAGGGCTGGAGAGGTCCTGAGGAGGCTCGGCGTCGAGAGGTTGGAGGAGGGCCCTTGGAGGCTTCCGATGGCAGAGAGGAGGAAGGTCGAGCTCGCGAGGGCCCTCGTCTCCAGACCGAGGGTCGTCCTCATCGACGAGTACCTCAGCGGCCTGACCGAGCAGGAGGTGGAGGAGGCGGTGAACGCCTTTATCGACCTGAAGAGGGAGATGGGCTTCGCTGCGATCTGGGTCGAGCACGTCATATCGGGCCTCATGAGGGCGGCCGAGAGGGTGCTGGTGCTTAACGAGGGCTCGGTCCTCGCCGAGGGCATCCCGGCTGAGGTCTCGGTGAGGAGGGAGGTACTGGAGGTCTACTTCGGGGCATGAGGTCCCTTCTCCGCGTCGAGGGCCTTTCGGTGAGGTTGGACGGCTCCGTCGCGCTCCGCGAGGTGAGCCTGCAGGTCGGGGAGGGCGAGGTGGTGGCGGTCGTGGGCCCCAACGGCTCCGGCAAGACCACGCTCCTCAAGACGATCGCCGGCCTCCTCAGACCTTCGTCCGGCAGGATAGTCTTCGACGGCGCTGACGTCACCTCGCTCCGTCCGAGCGAGAGGTCGAGGCTCGGGATCAGGCTCGTCCCCTCAGAGATGGAGGTCTTCCCGGCGATGTCGCTCCTCGAGAACCTCAAGGTCTCGTGGGAGTCCGGTGCGAGGAGGGAGCCTTTCGAAGAGGCTCTGGAGAGAGTGGCTCAGATCTTCCCGTGGATCGAGGGGAGGCTCCGCGTCAGGGCCGGGAACCTCAGCGGCGGCGAGCGGAGGATGCTTGCGATGGCGATCGCCCTGATTTCTTCACCGAGGCTCCTCATGGTCGACGAGCCCAGCTCCGGCCTCTCGCCCAAGTCCCTCTCGGCCGTCCTAGGATCGATCTCTTCCCTCTCCAACTCCGGTCTCTCGGTCCTCCTCTCGGAGCAGAACGTGGAGGCTGCGCTGAGGGTCTCGAAGAGGGTGGCGGTCCTCAGATCCGGCACCAAGCTCGCCGAGTACGAGGTCTCCGATAGGGCCGAGGTCACAGCGCTGATCAGGAGGGCCATCTGGGGATAGACGTGCTCGATCTGCTGGTCGACGGGCTCTCGAACGGCCTCCAGCTCTCCCTGATAGCGGTGGGCATGACGGTGGTCCACGGCATCGCAGGTGTCCTGAACCTCTCCCACGGCGAGGCTGTCGTGGTGGCCACGGTGACCGCATCGGTCCTCCTCTCGCTCGGCGCACCGCTCCCATTAGCGCTCCTCGTTGCGCTCTGCGCAACCCTCCCTGTCGGACTGGCGGTCTGGGCCATCTCGAGGTCACTCTCTGGATTCGACGAGAGGACGAGGGGGGTTCTGGGGCTCGTGATGACGTTGGGCCTCGCGCTGGCGCTCCACGGGTCCCTCGTCTACCTCTTCCCTGCCGCCAGCTATTCGCTGGTCCTGGGGACCCTCCAGCTGGAGCTCGGTGGCTTCGTCGTCAGGTCCTCTTCGCTGGTGGCGCTGGCCCTCTCGGCAGCCGCGCTGGCGTTCCTATACTTCGTGCTCGGCTGGACTAGGTTCGGCAGGTCGGTCCGGGCCACCTTCCAGAACAGGGACCTCGCGGAGGCGATGGGGATCGACGTCGAGAGGATAGCGCTCATGACCGTCCTCCTGGCCTCATTCTTCGCCGGCCTCTCAGGCCTGATTAGGGGCCTGACGGTCCCGGTCGAGCCTTCGAGGGGCATGGAGCTCACGGTCCTCTCGCTCGTCGTCTCGGTCGCAGGCGGGATGAGGAGCATACCTGGGACCGCCGTTGCAGGCCTCGTCCTGGGCCTCGTGAACTCCTTCCTAGCCTTCTTCGTCGGCACCTACATGACCTACTTGGCCGTCCTCCTCTCGGCCGCGATCCTCCTCAGGTTGACGGGTGCGGGGCGATGGGCCGGGTGAGCGTCCAAGCGGCCGCCGTCGCGGTGGGAACCGTAGCCTTCGCAGCCTTAGCGCTCCTCACCGAGAGCGTCTATCTGCTCAGGCTCTACTCGGTCTACGCCTTTCACACCTCCCTCGGTCTGGCTGTGACGTTGCTCTTCGGCGTCGCGGGTCAGGTCGTGATATTCACTGGTGCCTTGGCCGGCACGTCGGCCTACGTAGCCTCCCTTTCCTCGCTCCACCTTGGACTCGGTCATGCGGTGGCCGCTGCCCTCGGGATCCTCTCCGGCACCTCGCTCGGAACGGCCCTCGTCTGGCTAGCGTCCCGCTGGGAGCTCAGGGGCATTCAGGTCGGCATCCTCACGCTCTTGGCTTCACTCGCCTTCGAGACCTTGATCCTGGGCAACAGGGCCGTCACCTTCGGAGAGGTCGGCTTCTCCGTCGTGGACCCCCTAACCTCGTCGGGCCTCGGGACCCTGTACGCGCTGAGGGCTTACGCGGTCGCTGGCCTGCTCCTCACCTCTGGACTCTCGCTGGCCCTTCTCAGGATGAGGGGAGGGAGGCTCTGGACGCTCTTCAGGGCTGCAGGCGAGGACCCGGACCTCCTCAGGACCAACGCCCTCGACCCGGTCAGGTACAAGGCAATAGCGGCGGCCATCTCCTCGGCGATCGCTAGCGCAGCGGGCATCCTTTACGTCTACTCGACCGGCTACGTCTCGCCCTCCACCTACTCGGTCGCCGAGGCCGACATACCGGCTTACCTCGTCGCAGCGATAGGCGGTCTGGGAAACCCTGTGGGCGCACTGCTGGGCGGCGCCGTGATCCTCGCGCTGAAGGAGCTGACGAGGGCCGTCGGTCCTGCCTCGGTCGCGGTCTACGGTCTCGCGCTCCTCTCGGCCTTCGCCGTCAGGACCAGAGCTAGAAAAGGAGCTGACTCCTTTCCTCGATAACCCCTCCGCTGTGTATTCCCTGTCATGGTTCTGACTCATGTCCCATCGGCTCCTTCGCGGATCGACTCCAACATATTGAAAAAGTGCTGTCTTGCCCTCTCCAACCGAGAGAACCAAATGAGAAGAACCGTGTTATAGTCAAGGCCTATCAACTGCCTGCAATTGGGGCTGTGGAGCAGATGCTTCAAATAATTGTAGAAGCCGTCCTTTTCGTAGTTGATGATAAATCTTTTTCCGTCATTCAAAACCTGCTACGCGTCCCATGGCCTGTTGGCCATGGCCTGTTGGCTACCATCTCCATGAACTCTTCATGTTCTGAAAGGCGGAAACACGGACAGACCTTTAACCTGACCATTCCGTTCCCCTCTTAAAAAGCCTCCATAGCTCTTCGTAGCTGATGGTCTCACCTGTGCCTCTCAACTCGACCAACATACGCTCAGGCTCATAGTATCTGACTACGCAATCCTCCGTGTAGCATCTCCACCACCAGCCTTCTCCGTCGTGGACCTTCGGCCTGTTGGGAAACTTTGAACCGCAATAAGGACATGGTTGTTCCTTAACTATCCTGATGAAAGGCGGTATTGAGTCCGGTGCTCTCGCTCTACTCCGATTAACCCTGAAAAACGTGCGTAAGGCATTCCTAACTCGGGTCATTCCTCAATCACCTGCCTTCAGGTCAAAGAACAGCGAATCCAGATTCTCCGTCATCCGACGCACTACCTCTCTGACCTTCTCACACACGATCTCCAACCTTCCGCTCTCCTTCAACCTCATCATAACATCTTCTCCAATCTGGTCGAGAGTAACTTCCCAACTGAATTCTCCTCCACTAATAAGCCTCTGAGTGATCTCCACCAAAAGGCCCTCTTGGAAGTTAAAGACAAGCCTATACTCGTTGACATATTCGTTACCCGTCTCTACGTCTCTCCACCTATCTACGAAAAACGGCTCCTCGTCCCTGACCATTATGGGGATCCCGTCCTTGCCGTGAACGACCCTAACGCTTGATGCGTTCATGGCCCCTTCACGCTATAGCACATGAAGACCAACCGCATTCAAGGCATGTGGTGCATCCTCCCTGACGGGCCAGCGTCCTGCTACCGCACTCCGGGCATTCTTCTGGGGGTCCTCGGGGGAAGGCCGATGGGCCTGCGGGGGCGCCTCCTATCAGGGGGGTGGCCTTCGAGGACGCGGCCGGATGCCCGGCCTGCCTCTCACCCCCGGGGAGACGGGGACGAGGTGAGGAGAAGATGAGCGAAGACAAGAAGCCAAAGCCGTTCAAGAAGAAGACCATCAAACTCACAGGCTGGGTAACGGTTAAACCCCGACAACTACCAAACGTCAAACCCCGCCAAGAGAACCAAAAGAAGCCGGAGACCGAGAGAAGGGAAGACGTCAAGAGGAGGATAAACGAGGAGCTGGAGTTCTTGATGGAGATGGAGGACAGAATGCCAAGGAAAGAGGAGAAGGAACCTGTAGATTACGAAATGGAACAGATTATCGAGCTGTGCATTGACGGAGCAATGGCCGATCTCAGAAGAGCGCTTCCGCCGGAGGAGCTGGAAATCTATGAGAAGTGCTACCGCTTCTTCAAGAGGACGAGTTCGAAAATAATCAGAGACTATACTACCGAACAAATACTGCGAAGGGCCGCCGATTTGAGAGGTGAGAAGTGATGAAGATGGTATGGAAAGGGAAGAAGGCGAAGGCGAAGAAGACGGAAAGGAAAAAGACTGCAAAAAAGACGGTCAAGGAGAGTGTCAAGAGAAAGAGGACTAAGGATATGGGAAAGAAAGCCACAACAAAGAAAACGACCACCAAAGAGGTCATAAGGGTCAAAGACGTCAACGAATTAGTCGATTACTGCAAACAGCAGTTCGGTCGGAAGCCGTTTAAAGGTGCAAGCATTGACTTCCATCCGAAGAAGCCCGCCTTTATCTTCATACCAGACGACAACTCAGTTACGAAAGTAGACACCCAAAAACTCTTAGACTTCTTAAAGGAGAGAAATATCACAAGCGTACTGGTCGATGCGCTGAACAAGAAAAAGGTCCCCATCCTCATTCAGCTATGCGACGCAGGGATCGAAGTTTACGTCTTGAGAAGAACGAACCAAATCAAGCGCATGAGAGAGGAGATGGAGAGACATAGGATAAAAGTCCCCAAGACCGACAAGTACGACGCTGTTCTGCTGGCGTTTACACCGCCGAAGAAGTGGACGAAGGTCGACTCAAGGTTCCTAAAGGCATGGGAGGCAATGGTTGAATGGAGGAATGCCGAAACGAGCTTCCGTGTAGAGCAACAAAAGTACGATGCCAATAATTCGGAGGGACCGAAAGAAGACGAGGAAGACGAGGAAGTGAGGAAAATTCGCATGGAGATACAGGCCAAGTTGGAAGAGGTGCAGAAGTTACTGGAAGAAGCGCAAAAATTAGAGGCACAGTTGTTCGTCCTAAAAGTCCAGAAGCAATATAACGTGACCGAGGAGGACTTTCAGAAGCTGGGAATAGAAACGGACGACACCGTGGCCAAGGCTTACGCCTGTGAGACGATTTTAGAAGCAATGCACTGCGACACGTTGGTCGGATTTATAAACAAGGCAGGGATCAGGTTGTCGAAGAAGGGAAGGAAGCCATTCATCCACGACGGTCGTTTGAGTTATGCGCTACACCAGCTGGCAATCAAAGTCTACCACTTAGACATACGCAACAGCAACCAACGAGGGAAGGTTAGGTACAAGAAGTTGCAACTAGCCAAGAAGATCTTGAAGCTCTCCAGAAGGATCCGAGGAAGCGGCCGGGTGGGGGAAGCCTTGGATCGGGTTGGACCCGAGTCGAGAGACTCGGGGAGACCGGACTCCCGAAAAGGGAGGGTTGGAAAGGAGCTCACCCCCGTCCATCAGGGCAGGGGGCCTGTAGCAGGACATGCTACAGGAGTTTGATGCCCTCACCCGGCCCCGATCCAAGGCCCTAAACACCCGGCCGTACTGATAACACTACAACCACGTCCTAACCCACCCCTTTTCACCCCTGACACTTATCAGTTCAACGCGTCTATGGGCTCCCTTTCTAATACCACAGGCTTTTATCGCAACCCAAGCTTAGGGACCCTTAATGAGGAAGAGTTGGTGACTCTCCCTAGAATAGCCATGCCTATCCTCACCCTCTCCCTAGAATAGCCGTGCTTCAACTTCCAATACCACTTGCTCCCGATCCAAATTCTCGTGGCGCCAATTTCCTGTAACTTCACCTTGAGCCTTGCGAGTAGCTCTTTCAGGCAGTTGTCCTTGTCATAAAGGATCACAACGTCCTCGGTTAGGTCCAGGAACAGGGGCGGAATTTCTCGCGCTTCGTCTGCGGTCAGAATGACAGGCGATACCGCAGCTAGGGCATCATGGTGACGAAGACCGTGTAATCGGTCGGAGCCTCCACGGCGGACTGGGCGACGACCCTGCAGGCCGCATATCCCGAGAGCTCCACCTCCTCGGATCCCTCAGGTCCGATCCTCAGCTCGGCCGCCTTCGTCCAGATCGAGCCGTCGGTGCAGTCGGCGTAAGGGCTCGGCGTCA
>Ga0079998_111816_pt1 | contig 13439 bp, 10 predicted proteins | sample PerSpoBPS_BMetaG_FD_69201 | JGI IMG/M metagenome (GOLD analysis project Ga0079998, IMG submission 69201) | Thermal spring microbial communities from Yellowstone National Park, Wyoming, USA - Perpetual Spouter B (PS_B) MetaG (SPADES assembly)... | ecosystem: Environmental > Aquatic > Thermal... | reverse complement strand
GCTTTACTGCACTCCAAAAGAAGCCTTTGAAATAATCCCAAAGCTACCAGAAATTTACGACGAACCCTTTGGAGACTCTTCTGCCATCCCAACCTACTTGGTATCAAGGCTAGCCAGATCTCAGGTAAAGGTCTCTCTATCCGCGGACGGTGGAGATGAGCAGTTTTGCGGATACACAACATACCGGCTAATTTCAGAAAGATTATCTAAGCTATCCAGAATCCCTTTTCATAATCTACTTGCCAACACCCTTGACTTCATCCATCCAGACCTTGCTTTGAAGCTTTACAACGCATTTAAACCAATTCTGCCAAAATACACCAACTTTAGGGACAAATACATAAAGCTTAGGAATGTGTTGAAGGCTAAAGATGTTAGGGAACAGTATGATTTAGCCCTTAGCTACTTTTTGGAGGAGGACCTAAAGCTTTTGGGAATAGAGCCATCGGAAAAGAAAGACTTAAAAGATTGGTTTTTGGTTGATGGGCTTGATCCACTTGCGTCAGTGATGCTACTTGACTTGAAAACTTATCTACCTGACGATATACTCGTTAAGGTGGATAGGGCAACCATGAGTGTAGCCCTTGAAGGAAGGGAACCTTTTTTAGACCATAGAATAGTAGAATGGACTTCTCAACTCCCGGTGGAGTTTAAGTATAAAAACGGAGTTAGCAAGTATTTACTAAGAAAGGTTTTGTATAAACACATCCCAAAAGAGCTTGTAGAAAGACTAAAGCAAGGTTTTGGAGTTCCAATATATGAGTGGTTCAAAGGAGAGTTGAAGGAGCTGTATAAAGAGTATTTAAATGAAGAAAGAATAAAAAGAGGAGGTTTGTTTAACCATTTAGAGGTTAAAAGGCTTTTAGAAGATTTTCTTTCTGACAGAGGAGTAAATCATAACAAGCTTTGGCTATTGTTTGTATTTGAAACGTGGAAGGATAAATGGATGTGATTTTTGATCATTTGAGAAAAAAGTTTTACAGGATAAAAGTTTTGGGGATCTTTAATCTATTTAGGTGTTTTTATTGGAGATTTAAGTTAAAAATTTTAGCTCATAACAATGGTTTGACCCTTGACCCTTGGCATATAAAATCCAATATTTATTGCCGACCTTACAAGTGGAAAGTTGTTGAGGTTGCTAATTCTCTAAATCCTAACTGTGTTATTGAGATCGGTTGCGGACTTGGTGAGATAATAAGTAGAGTTAAGGCACAGCATAGGATAGGAATAGATATAGATAAATCCTGCATCTATCTTGCCAATAAACTAAATAGTGGACCCTTATATATAGAAGGTAGTTTTGATAGGGTTTTAACTTTACAAGCTAAAGAGATAGATCTGTTAATCATGATTAATTTTATACATGGAATTCCTATGGATACCCTTAACTTCTATGTTAATCAAATCTTAGATTTTAAAACATGCAAGTATATAATAACTGATAGATATAAGGAAGACTATCCAGATCGTGGGGTTGTTCATGATCTTTCTAAGTACGATAAGAGAATAAAGTTGCTTAATATTTATGATGATTATGAAGGTTATCGGGATATAATGCTTTGGAAGGTGGATTACAATGGTAGTTAAATATTTAATCAGGCTTGACGATGCCTGTCCTACTCAAAATAGAGACAACTGGAAAATGATTGAAGATGTTCTTGATAAGTATGATGTAAAACCTATTGTTGCTGTTATTCCTGATTGTAAAGACCCAAGCCTTGCATACGACAAACCTATGGAGAACTTTTGGGATTTAGTTAAGAATTGGGAAAAGAAGGGCTGGACTATAGGAATGCATGGTTATCAACATTTGTATGTCCCCATGGATAAAAGAAAATCAATAATCCCTATACACAATAAAACTGAGTTCGCAGGGCTTCCTTATGAAGTGCAAGAGGAAAAGATCAAAAGAGCTTGGGAAATTTTTATATATAACGGAGTAGAGCCAAAGATTTGGATAGCCCCAGCACATACTTTTGATCATAATACTCTAAAAGCTTTACTAAATCATACGGAAATCCGAATAGTTTCCGATGGGTTTGCATTTGATGTATTTAAATACCACGATTTCTTCTTTATTCCACAGCAACTTTGGAAATTTATCAAGCCACCCTTAGAGTATCCTTTTCGTTTATTTACCATCTGCCTTCATCCTAATACAATGTCTAAGGAGGAAATTTTAGTAGTTGAAAAATGGTTGAAGAATTATAGAGAATTGTTTATAAACTTTAATCAACTGAAACTAAAAAACAGAGATTGGTCTATTTTGGAAAAATTTATAAATGATTATATTTGGTTCAACAAGGGAACATTTAAAACGCTAAAGGTAATAATTAGAAAATTCTTTAAGCAAAGATGATGAATACAAAGCAAATATATTTTTTACTAAATTCTCTTGCCGGTGGTGGTGCAGAAGCAGTAGCCGTAAGACTTTCGGAACATATACCTATTGCCAAGTTTATACTTATTGAAAAAGATGTTAAATATCAGCCCAACAAAGAAATCATTTTCCTAAGTAAGCATTCAATCAAAACTAACCCTATATTTAAAACCCTGAGCATACCACTATATGCTTACAGACTTTCCAAGAAGATAGAACATAACTCAATAATCCTCTCTTTTTTAGAACGGGCTAATTTTGTGAATATAGTTTCTAAATTTTTCAAAAAAAACATAGCCATAATATCTGTTCGCACAAATCTACAGACAGGCCGTACTGGTATAAAAAGCTTAAATAATTATTTAGTTAAGGTCCTTTATCCGAAGGCGGATTTAATAGTGGCAGTTAGCCATGGAGTGAAGCAAAGCTTAATTAATCTTGGCATAGAGGAAGAAAAAATAAAGGTGATCTACAATCCCTATCCGATAGATGAAATAAGAGAGTTAGCAAAGGAGCCATTAGGAAGCTATGAAGAAATTTTTAAGCATCCTGTTTTAATCACCGTAGGAAGGCTAACAAAGCCAAAGGGTCAATGGTATTTGTTAAGAGTCTTTAAAGCTTTAAAAGAAAAACACAAGGATTTAAAGCTTGTAATTTTGGGGGAGGGAGAGTTGAAAGACTATTTAGTAAAACTTTCTGAAGAGCTTGGACTAAAAACTTATGTTTGGGACAGAGATGCGCTTTCAGAAAGCTTTGATGTTTATTTTTTAGGCTTTCAGAAAAACCCTTTCAAACTCATAGCAAGGTCTAAGCTTTTTGTTTTTCCTTCTTTGTGGGAAGGTTTTCCAAACGCTTTGGTGGAAGCTATGGCGTGCGGGGTGCCTGTAGTACCTTCCGACTGCAGGAGCGGTCCAAGGGAAATTTTGGCACCAAACACGGATTTTAACTATCAAACCCAAAAGCCAGAGTTTGCAGAGTATGGGGTTTTGATGCCTGTTTTTGAGGTAAAATATAAGAGTGCTGAGGAACCACTTGGAGAAAGGGAAATAATGTGGGTTAAAACTATAGATAAACTACTTGAAGATGAAAGCTTGCGAAAAAACTACTCGGAAAAAGCTAAGCAAAGGGCTGAGGATTTTAGAATTGAAAAGATATTAATAGAGTGGAGGAATATAATTGATGACGCATAAAAAGATATTTTTTTACATTAAATCTAATTACAGAGAGCGTCAGTGGGATACGGTTGAAGCCATAAAGAACGAATGCGAGGCACTTGTGCCAAAAAATCAGCATAGGATTACTTCTGTTAGTATCTCCAAAGGATATAAAAAACCTCTTTCAAAAATAAAGACATTTATAGCAAGTAAATTACCTTTAATTAATTTCAAAATATTGCCTCCAGAGCATAAAGAAGCGGACTTAGTTTATATGTGGGGTGCCATACCTTTAAATTCAAAAAAACCGTTTATCATAGAGTTTGATAACCCTTTTGTTTCTACCTTTTATAATTATTCAGCTGTTACAAAATACAAAAAAATTCTTAGCAAATTTTATGACAAGGCTTATAAACTGACTTTTATGTCAGAAACTGCTAAGAATCATTTTCTTAGTGAATTCGGTAAAGCATATGAACATAAATGTTTTGTAAACTATCCATTCGCCAAAAGGAATTACACAAATCGTAAAAGTAATAAAGAAGAAATGCGCTTTATCTTTGCTGGATTTGATTTTAAGGGAAAAGGTGGTTATGAGCTTTTGGAAGCTTTCCAAAGAGTTAAAAACGAAAGAATAAGGCTTTATGTCTTCTCTTATGTGCCAGAAGAAATTAAAGACAAGATCAAAGATGAAAGGATAATTATTTCGGAGCCGATTCCAAGAAAAAAACTCTTAGATATTTTACCTTCTATGGATGTGTTTGTATTACCAACATTTTATGAATCTTTTGGGGTAGTTTTATTAGAAGCTTTGTCTTCGGGTTGTGGATTGATTGCAACGAATGTGTATGCTATTCCAGAGATGATAAGGAATAACAAAAACGGAGTTTTACTAAAGCATCCATTTTTAAAACCTGAAGACCTAAACGGATTTGAAGTTATAAACAATGTAAAATATAGAGGAAACGATTTTATTAATAGGTTTATCTTAGAAGAGTTCTTTTTCTATTCGCTGTATATGCAATTGAAAGAGGCTATTGAAAGAGCTATTGATGAATACGAAGATTGGCAAAAGGAAAGCATTGCTTTGTATGAAGAAAAATTTTCTGAAGAGTTGTGGCTGGATAATTTTAGGAGCATAATTGAATAAAGGTGATTATTATGATGATGAATAATAAGCTTAAAGAAAGTTTTGCAGAACTAATACCGAGTGTGGAAATTGTGTTTGTTATCAGAAATTATTTAGAAAGGATATTGCCAAAGGGTTCCAAGATTTTAGAAATAGGGGTTGGGAATGGAGAGGTTTCAAATTATTTAGCGAAAAAATATGAAGTTCATTGTGTTGACTATTCAGAATACTGCTTGGCAAAATTGAGCGAACAAGTAGCAAACAAACATCTTATTAATTTGGAAGTAGAAAAAATACCTTATTCAGACGGTTTTTTTGATGCAATTTTGGCTTTTGAAGTGCTTGAGCATATTAAAAATATAGATCATATAATGAGAGAGATTAAGAGAGTTTTAAAGCCCAATGGCTATGTATTTGCTTCTACTCCCAACATAAATTGGTTTCCGTTTAGGGTTAAATTTCTTTTTGGTATGTGTCCAGAGGATTTCCATACAGCAGACCATGTCCATTTTTGGAATCTGAGATGGTTTAGGAAGCTTTTTACCAATTATGGGTTTGAAATAATAAAACAAGGAACTTCTTTTGGCTTGCCAAATGTTTTCTATCCTTTCGTAAAAAGATATAGGAAAGAGTTCTTAGAAGTATATGATAAGTATATTTTCATTGCTTCCGATAAAGCATCTACTACCCTGGGTTATAATCAATTTATTGTTGCTAAAAAAAACAGGAGTGAACCATGAAAATATTGGGAATACAGTTAGGACATAACTCTACTGTTGCTTTATTAGAAGAAGGGAAAATCACATGTGCAGTTAGTGAGGAAAAATTTGACAACATAAAAAACAGCTCTAATTTTCCAAGCAGATCAATAAGGTGGATACTAGAGTCCAGAAGCCTTAATCCGACGGACATTAGTTATATTGCTGTAAGCGGAATATTAATTTACCCAAGGCAGTTGGAACTTGTGGAAAGTAGAAGCGAAATTTATTCCAAAGGCTCTTCTACGAGGGATTATATTAAATACCTTTTGGCAAAAAGGTTCCCAGAGTTATATTGGAAATATATTCTATTTAAGAGCAGCTCAATAAAAGATATTGGTAAGCAAAGGCTGATAGAGACTTTATCAAAGGTGCTTAGATTAAGCAAAAAAGAATTGGAAGAAAAGGTAATTCTTGTGCCCCATCATACATGTCATGCTTACAGTTCTTTATACACATTTGGAGTTTTCGACGGACCAGCTCTTATACTAACCTTAGATGGAAGTGGGGATTATTCTTGTAGCACGGTGAATGTTTATAATCCAAAGGATGGGCATATTAAAAGGATAGCTCAAACAAAATGGATACACTCTCCAGGTTATGTTTATTCTAAGGTTACTGAGTATTTAGGAATGAAGCCATTAGAACATGAGTATAAAGTAATGGGATTAGTCCCTTATGCTAAAAGAGAACACGCAGAGAGGATTAAAGAAAAAGTTTTCAAACCACTTCTATGGATACACCCACACAGACCCTTTGAATTTTATTCCAGAATTCCAACTAATAGAATCGACTATTACTTGAAAGACAAACTGTTTAAAGAGAGATTTGATAATATAGCAGGGGGGCTCCAGCTTTGGCTTGAGGAGCTTGTTACAGAATGGATAAAGAATATTATCAACGCTACTAATATTAGGCGAGTATTTTTTGGGGGAGGGGTTTTCATGAATGTAAAGATGAATAAGAAGATTATGGAGATGGATGAAATAGAAGAATGTTATTTCATGCCTTCCTGTGGAGACGAGTCTAATCCATTTGGAGCCTGCTTTTACGTTTATAAGAAACTGACAGGAGAGCATCCTCGACCATTAGAAGATTTATACTTAGGACCTAGTTATACATTGGAAGAGGTGGAGCAATTTTTAAAAGAAAGGGGGATTTTTGAAAAATACAAGGTGGAATTTTACGATGATATAGAGAAAAGAGTAGCAGAGTTGTTGGCTAATTTTAAGGTGGTGGCAAGATTCAAAGGTAGGGCAGAATGGGGGCAAAGAGCATTGGGAAATAGGTCTATTTTAGCCAATCCAAGTGATATGAGGAGCTTTTATGAAGTTAATGATGCAATTAAACAAAGGGATTTTTGGATGCCTTTTGCTCCGTCTATACTTGATGAGGATGAGGACAAGTATATTGTTAATCCGAAAAAAGTCAAAGCGCCTTATATGATCCTTTCCTTTGATACCACAGAATTGGCAAGGAATCATTTAAAGGCAGCTATGCACCATAGGGATAAAACAGTGAGACCACAGATCGTATACAATTGGCAAAACCCAGATTATTGGAGATTGATAAATTATTTCAAGCAACTTACTGGTATAGGGGGCGTTTTAAACACATCTTTTAATTTACATGGCTATCCTTTGGTAGCTACGCTTGAACAGGCAATTTTCACATTTGAAAATAGTGGCTTGAAGTATTTAGCACTAGAGAATTTCCTTATTTCCAAAGAATAAAATGTGTGGGATTTTTGTTGTTTCTTCAAGGGAAGAACTAACAGAAGAGGAGATCAACGAGTTTAAAAAAGCCAGTCAGTTATTATTCCATAGGGGACCTGATGCAGATGGATTTTATATATCACCTAATAAAAAAGTTTTCATGGCTCATAAAAGATTATCCATTATAGACTTAAGCGATAAATCCAACCAACCGATGAAAAGGAATAATCTTGTAATTGTCTTCAATGGGGAAATCTACAACTTTAAAGAAATTAGAGAAATCCTTGAAAAGAAAGGTCATCAGTTTGCAACGAATTCCGATACGGAAGTGATATTGTCTGCTTACCAGGAATTTGGTATAGACTGTCTTAGCTTACTCAAAGGAATGTTTGCTTTTTGCATATATGATGAAAAAGAGAATATTTTATTCTCTGCCAGAGATAGGGTTGGTGAAAAACCAATTGTATATTATAAAGATGAGAGATATATAATCCTTTCATCTGAAATAAAACCTATTGTAGAACTGAGTTTTTTCAAAAAGTCAATTAACAAAGAATCCTTATTTCTGTATTTTCTTGGAAATTATAGGCACATTCCTGAACCATTTTCCATTTGGCAGGGTGTGAGGAAATTAAAGCCTGCCTCATTTATAATCATTAAAGATGGAGATATTCTGAAGGAGGATTTCTATTATCAACCAAAAATAAACTACGAAATTAAAAATTATCCAAAAGAGCAAATTAAGAAGATAGTGAAAGAAAAAGTGATAGAGGCAATTGAACTTACAAGCGTTTCTGATGTCCCTATTTCTATATTATTATCAGGTGGTGTTGATTCTTCTATAATAGCTTATGTGTTAAAAACTATTTTGAAAAAAGATGTAGTTGCTTTTACATATGGTGCTTCACCAGATGACGAAGAAGTAAAACGAGCAAAGTATGTTGCAGAACGGTTGAAGATACCGCATCAAATTTTTTATTTTGATCATATTGATGTGGAAAAAAGAATAAAAAATATAATTAAAATTTATGCTGAACCATTATCTCTTTTACAATTCGCTTATTCGGATGTACTTTATGAAGCAATTAAGAGAGAGGGATTTAAAGTGGTGATTACAGGTAATGGTAGTGATGAATTGTTTTACGGATACATCTCGCACCCAAAAACGCTTTTATTTTCTTATATGTTTAAAATACTCGATAATCTTAAAATCATAGATAATATCAAATTGAAGATTTTGAAGTATTGGCTAACAAGCAAAAAGAACAGAAGTCCTTTTGATCTGTCAATCACTCTTTCTCTGTTTAAAGAATATGAAAAGTTTATCAAACCTCTTGTTGGTAGTTATCTTATCGATTTTTCAAATTTTTGGGCTTTAATTAGTGAAAACGCTCATAGTATTACCTTAGTGGGTGATGTTTCTGGCATGAAAAATTCGGTTGAAGTGCGTAACCCTTTTTTGAATCATGAGTTAATTGAGTTGGCTTACTCTTTAAATCCAAGATTAAAGATAAAAAACCTTTTGGACAAGAGAGGGGAATACACTAAGTGGATTTTAAAGGAAATATTTAGGGGTTCACCTATAGAAGAAGTCTTCTATTTACCTAAAATGGGCTTTGGATTTAACATGCCGTTAGATTACAGATTTAAAAATCTAAATGAATTTAGAAAATGGAGCTTAAGAGTCTTTTCTAAGGAGTTAGGTGTGGAAGTAAACATGTTTTCCTTTGTATAGTATAATAAAGAAAGAAATGAAGACCATTTCTATGTTGAGCCCAAAAGTTTCAGTCATCATACCAACTATTGGTAGAGAAAGCCTAATAAGAACATTAGAAAGCGTTCTAAATCAAACATACCAGAATTTGGAGATAATCATAACCGATGATACAGAGGAAGGCAAAGCTAAACCATTGATAGAAAGATATTTGACAGACACAAGGATTAAATATGTAATTAACACGAAATATAAACACGGACCAAATGGAAATAGAAACAATGGATTAGATAACATCACAGGTGAATACTTTACTATGGTAGATGACGATGATATTATAATGCCAAATGCTATTGAAGACCTTTTGAATATTGCTATTAAAGGAAACTATAGTATAGTTTGTGCCAATTGTGTAGATAATATAGAAGGAAAATTTACTGGATTAAATTATGGAAAGGATGAAGAAGTTTCTTGGGTTGATTGGTTATGTAGTAGATACGAAGGAGAATATCTTGGTATTACAAAAACCTCTATTCTGGAAAATGGTAGATATTGCGATGAATGTTGGGGAGGTGAGGGAATATTATGGCTTAGACTCTGGAAAAAGGTGGGTGTTGGCTTTTATTTACACAAAGCATTAAAAGTATATTCAATCGATAATCAAGATAGAGTTACTTTTCAGTATGTCGAAAAAGCAAAAAGAACGTATTTAAATTATGTCTTACTCTTACAAGAATTTGGAGATGATATTAAACATTGTTGTCCTAAGAATTTCATAAGATTCTCACTGCCAGGGATTTACTACTCAGTATTGGCTAGAGAATACAAACAAGCTTTTAAGTTATGCGTAGCTTCAGTGAAAATGTATCCAAAATTATTTTTTGTTCCTATCCTGTGGATGCTTTTTTGTATGCTTTTCCCAGATTCATTCGTTATCCAGTTTTATGAAAAATATTCAAAGAGATTTAAGAAGTTTTTTAAAATATTATCTGCTCGGAGGGCGTTTTAAATGAATAAATTTTTGGAGGACCTGAAAGCCGGCGAAGAAAAAATCTGCGTTTTGGGGCTTGGGTATGTGGGATTGCCCTTGGCGGTTAGTCTTGCGGAGCACTTTAAAGTGGTTGGCCTTGATAAGAATTCAAAGAGGGTGGAAGCTTTAAGGCAGGGAATAGACTATACGGGCGAGGTGGAAAGCAGGGAAAAGCTTTTAAACCCTAATCTTTCTTTTACCGATGACCCTTCTGCAATAAGAGAGTGTAAGTTCATAATTGTGGCAGTGCCTACGCCCGTGGATAAGCTAAAGAACCCAGACCTGTCCTTTTTAAGGTCTGCCTCGGAGGTAGTAGGAAAAAATCTAACAAAGGGTAGCGTGGTGGTTTATGAATCTACCGTCTATCCGGGGGCTACAGAAGAGGTCTGCGTGCCAATATTGGAAAAGGAAAGCGGTCTCAAGTGGAAGCGGGACTTTTTTGTGGGATACTCTCCAGAAAGGGTGAATCCTGGAGACAAGGAGCACACTATTGAAAAGGTCATAAAGGTAGTTGCGGGAGATACTCCGGAGACTTTAGAGCTAATTGCGGAGGTTTACGGAACTGTGGTTAAGGCGGGAGTTTATAAAGCACCCGATATTAAGACAGCGGAAGCGGCAAAGGTGATAGAAAACATCCAAAGGGACATAAACATAGCCCTTATAAACGAGTTAGCCCTTATATTCCATAGACTTGGACTTGACACAAGAGAAGTTTTAAAGGCTGCAGGAACCAAGTGGAACTTCTTGAGATTTGAACCGGGGCTTGTGGGAGGGCATTGCATTCCGGTGGACCCATATTACCTTGCCCATAAATCTTTAGAGGTTGGTTATGTGCCTGAACTCATCTTGGCAGGAAGGAGAATAAACGAAGAAATTCCCATTTATGTAGCCCATGAGCTTGTAAAAACGCTTATCAAGGCAGGAAAGCAAGTAAAGGGTGCAAAAGTTTTAGTGCTTGGGATAACCTTTAAGGAGAATGTGCCAGATGTCAGAAACAGCAAAGTTTTCGAAGTTATAAAAGAACTTAGAGAGTTTGGAATTGAACCTGTGGTCTATGATCCAATAGCAAGGGAGGAGGATGTGAAGGAGGAGTTTGATATAGAGCTTGAGAAGGATTACAAAGAAAAGGCTCCTTACGATGCTATTTTGTATGCGGTAAGGCATAGGGTATTCCTTGAAACATTTACCTTAGAAGGGCTTAAAAGGTTATCCTTTGAGCCATCAATACTTTTTGACATAAAGGGGGTTTTTGAAAGAAAGGATGCGGAAAGATTGGGTTTTATATATTGGAGATTATAAGTTCTACATCAAGCTTTGGCTTGCCTTTTATCTATACTCATTAACCGTAGGGCTTTTAGTTCAGTTTGTGATTTTGCCGATAATTTTCCCATCCGCCCACTGGAAGGACGGGCTTATGGTGGGCGGGGACTGGGTCCAGTTTCACACGGAGGGAGTAGAAATAGCAAAAAGAGTACAGCAAGAAGGATGGAGTGTATGGACCTTAAGGCATCCAATTAGCGGGCAAGCCATGTCTGGCATTGCTGGACTTTTTTATGCCCTCACGGGAATTCATAAGCCTTGGGTATTGCTACCTTTTAATGCCTTTTTGCATGCTTCCGCTGGACTAATTTTATACATACTGCTTAGACTTTTAGATATTTCTAAGAAAACTGCCCTTATTTTTACAATTCCCTTTATTATCTTCCCTACTTCTCTGACATGGGTATCCCAAATACACAAAGATGGGCTATACATACTTGGAATGTATTTAACTTTCCTAAGTTTGGCTTTGGCGTTTCCCAATGAGATAAAGAAAAACGTAATTTCCATACTTGCGGGCGTGTTGGGTGCTCTTATATTCTTTGCAGTGGGTCGCGAGTATGCTCTGAAGATTGTCTATTACTTCTATGCCCTATTTTTGTTAATTTCTCTTTTAACAGCTACTGTAAGCTTAGTTTGGAAAGGAAAGGAATCATTTCTAAGGTATGGAAAAACTGCTCTTATACTTCTTGTCATCTTCGTAACCTATGGACTGCTTCAGCCACAAACACAAACACAAACACAAACACAAACACAAACACAATGGTATTGGAACCCTTACATACCCGATAAAATAGAAAACCTCTTTTACACCCTTGCGGTATGGAGAAATGAGATTTGGGCAATGCATTTAAGCGGTCGTCCGGGGGCTATTGATGAGGATATAAAGTTTAGAAGTGTGGGAGACTTTATTGAATACACTCCGAGAGCCTTGACGGTTGGTTTCTTTTCTCCTTTTCCAAGGTTTTGGTTTAGTCAAGGTTCCACAACTGGAGGGACAATAGCAAGGTATATAACGCCCTTTGAGGCAATCTATCTGTGGTTCGCATGGCTTTTGCTACCTATAGCCCTTTGGTTCCATAGGAAAAAGCTGTGGTTTTGGCTTGTGTTTTTGATGTGTTTGGGCTTTGTATGGTTTCATGTGGTAGCGGAGCCAAACGTGGGACCCATAGTGAGAAAAAGATACGGTTATGTTATGCTATTGTCTGCGGTTAGCTATTCCACTGCTGTGGAACTATGGAGAAGAAGGAAAGGAAAAGAATAGCTTTATCTTCAAACACTGCTTTCGGTCTATACAACTTTAGGCTTCACTTGATGAGGGCTTTAAAAGAGAAAGGTTATGAAGTTATGGCAGTCTCTCCGGAGGATGGGAAGTATTCGGAGTTGTTGAGAAGAGAATTTAGTTTTTTTCCAGTGAAAAACTTAGACAGAAAAGGGACAAATCCTATTAAAGACCTCAAGCTATTCTTTGAGTATTTTTTGCTTTTTAGAAGGCTAAAACCAGACCTTGTTATTAACTTTACCATAAAACCAAACATATATGGCTCCATATCCGCTGGCTTGCTGGGTATCCCATCAATAAGTGTAATAACCGGGCTTGGGTATGTGTTTATAAGGGAAAGCTGGCTCACCAAGTTTGTAAAACTTTTATATTGGCTTGCTTTTAGATTCAATAGGACGGTTGTATTTCAGAATTCAGAGGATATGAAGACTCTTGAAAACCTATGCGAAGGAAAATGTCTTCTTATTGAAAGCTCAGGGGTGGATTTAAAGCACCTTGACCCTGAATTATGCAAAGAAGCAAAAAAAGATGGATTTACTTTCCTTTTTGTGGGAAGGCTCTTAACAGATAAGGGAATTTATGAACTGATAAAGGCCTATGAAAAGCTGAAAAAAGAAAAGCCAAAGGTAAAGCTTATTATCGTGGGAAGTCCGGACGAGGGAAATCCCAATTCAGTTAGCAAAGGAGAGCTTGAAAAATGGGTGAAAGAAGGTTTAATTGAATGGCATGGCTTCCAAGAGGATGTCCGACCCTTTTATTGCATGGCGGATTGTGTAGTTCTGCCATCATACTACAGAGAAGGCGTTCCGAGAGTTTTGCTCGAAGCCATGGCTATGGAAAAGCCCATAATAACCACCGACGCACCCGGTTGCAGAAATGTATGCGTTGATGGGGTTAATGGATTTTTGGTAAAGCCAAAAGATGTGGAGAGTTTGTATTCGGCGATGAAGAGAATTG
>Ga0079998_105981_pt1 | contig 13454 bp, 8 predicted proteins | sample PerSpoBPS_BMetaG_FD_69201 | JGI IMG/M metagenome (GOLD analysis project Ga0079998, IMG submission 69201) | Thermal spring microbial communities from Yellowstone National Park, Wyoming, USA - Perpetual Spouter B (PS_B) MetaG (SPADES assembly)... | ecosystem: Environmental > Aquatic > Thermal... | reverse complement strand
CTCCCGCAAGGTTCGGAGGAATAATTTTTGATCCATCAGATGAGAACGGAAGAATTCTTCAATTTACAGAAAAACCGCAAATAGGCGAAGGATGGATAAACGGAGGATTTATGGTTTTTGAACCTGCTGTTTTTGATTATATAAAAGACGATAGTACAAGTCTTGAAGCCTATGTTCTTGAAAAACTTGCAGAAGACGGTCAGCTTTGCGCATTCAAACACGAAGGTTTCTGGCAGTGTATGGATACCCTGAGAGATAAGAACCTGCTTGAAAAACTCTGGGAATCAGGAGAAGCTCCCTGGAAAATCTGGGAATGAAAAAATCAATTACGAAATCTTTTTTGGTGAATTTTTTATTTTGAGAAAATCCAATCTGACAAAATTTGCTTAAAAATAAATAATCAGATTATGTGTTTCGGAGCAAAATTATCATTTGAAAATCTCAGTGGTCTTTTTGCATATATGGCTTTACCTATATTCTTTTTTTTCTTTTCATTCTTCTTTTTTCCTTTCAGATATGATGGTTTTGCTCAAGATATTTCTCCTAAACAACTTAAAAAGATGATAGAAGAAAGAAAAGAAGGGAAAATTAACTTTGTTTTGATAGATGTAAGAACAAAAGAAGAGTTTGAATCAGGTTATATTCCCGGAACAGATTTAAATATACCGCACGATGAGATAGGGGAAAAAATAGGACAGCTTAATATAAAAAAAGACGACACTATTATATTGTATTGTAGGTCTGGAAGAAGATCTGAAATAGCAAAACAAGAACTTATCAAAAGAGGATACAAAAAAGTTTTAAATGCTGGTGGAATAAAGCACTGGGTAGAAAGTGGGTTTGAATTGAAAAAGTAAAATTTTTAATTTCTCGGAGTTTAGTCTCTCGAAATGTTGTTTTTTGTCGGAACTCGTAGAAGTAAGCTCGCTCTAAAACAGATAGAAATTTTCTTGGAATCTATCAGGAAAAAGTATAAAAAGCTTGGAAAAAATCCTCCTCAATTTGAAATAAAAATGATAAAAACAAAAGAGATAAAATTTTAGGCTCTCCTTAAATAGGTGAAGGATGGATAAACGGAGGATTTATGGTTTTTGAGCCTGCCGTTTTTGATTATATAAAGGATGATAGTACAAGTCTTGAAGCCTATGTTCTTGAAAAACTTGCAGAAGACGGTCAGCTTTGCGCATTCAAACACGAAGGTTTCTGGCAGTGTATGGATACCCTGAGAGATAAGAACCTGCCTGAAAAACTCTGGGAATCAGGAGAAGCTCCATTGAAAATTTGGTAGTAAAAAATTTTCTACTTACTCTCGTGTAAGATAAGCTACAAATAAATTTAAAATACATATTCCTTCTTTACCTTGTGGAGTATATTCGTATTGTTGTAATGGAGGAATATATGTCCCACATACTTTTGAAATTAGGTCCATATTTCCGAGATCTACTAAGTTTATTCTTAATGCTCCGAAAAATGATGGTTCTTTGTATATTATGTATGGAAAACGAGTTTTTAGATTGTCTTTTGGGAATTTGAAGTTCCAAGTTGTTATGTTTTCGGTTATAGGTTCTGAAAAAATTAGTTCAGCTGAAAAATGTTCTGAATCATAGATTTCTCCATCACAAGTTATTTTCTCTGGGAAAGAGCACTCCCATTCAATTGCAAACTTATCTTTTGTCCAAGCGGGCAGAATCTCTCTCAGATCTGAAAAAAATATTTTCGGTAAATCTATATATACGATCAAATGATAATTTGTGTTTATTTTGTCCAGAATATATAAGATGAAATCAAGGAAATCATCTTTTCCTTCTCCGGCTGAATAAATTTTCCAGAGAAAATCTTGTAAAAATCTCATAAAAAGCTGAATTTGCCAGTTTGCACTATAATTTATACCTCCTTCAAGTATCTGAGTTATAACATCTGGATACTTTGGTATTGAGAAATAAAATTTCCCTTTTTGAGTTTGAATATATGTACCTTTTTCATCTTTTGCGAATACTCCCAAATCGTAATTTTGAATTTTTGATATGAATTTCAAAAATATTTCTGCAAGTTTTTTAAGTTCTGAAAATGCATTTTCTCTTGCGGTTTTTTCTGATGTCATCAAAAAGCTTTTGCTTTCCTCTAACGATCTCAATAGTATACTCGTTTTCTCGCTCATTCTGAGGCTCTGTTTTTGCCGAATTTCGTTAAGTATCTGGTTTTTCAAATTCTCTGGTAAATTTAGGTCAAGAGATTTTATGTAAGAAAGAATGGTTTTTAATGCTTGGGTATAAGTTTTCAGAAAAATTATAGTTGGTTCATTTACTGGTTCTGTAATCTCAATCAAAAATTCATATGAAAATTGGAGTTTTATTTTGCGAGGAATCGCAACTTTTATTTGGTCTAAAATCTTCTCTGCATTTTGAATTTTCTCATATATACTTTCAGAAAAGCTCTGGTCATACATTATTTTGATTATGGAGAAAGATTGAGCGAGCCCCTTGAGCTCTCTTGCAAGTTTTATAAGATAAAGTTCTTGCGTAAATATTTCAAATTTATTACTTATTTTTTCAAGCAAATCTATAAAAAACTCATCAAAACTTTCTGCTTTGGTTTTTACTATTGAAGAAAAGAATTCTATATTTGATGTTGGAAATAAAGAATCGCATTTTTGGTCAATTTCAATTAATCCAAAACTTGAACTCAGACTTACATCTGGTTTTTGCGGACAATCCTTTCTTTGTTTGATGTATCCATAAAAGTTCTGTTTCCCTTCGTTTGAAATTAAACTTATGCTTACTTGTCTCTGATCTACATATATTTTTATTTCAGACTTACAGTAAAATCTATCTTGGACATTATCTTGAACTTTATCTTGAAAAGCTATGAGTTTGACCACATAAGTTTTTATTTCTCCTTCTATCTCTGTTATTTTTGAGGCAAACTTTATATTTTCTTTTTTTTGATTTTCAAGTTCCACTGATATATTTTCTACTATCTCGTTGGTAAAGGGCTTTGTATATTTAGTTATTGTGACTTTTCCCTTATCTGTATTTATTTTTATTACCTCTTTTTTATATCCTTCTTGAATATTTTTCTCTTCTCTTTCTATATTGTAGCTTATTTCTTTTGCTTTAAAGGAACACTTACGCTCTTTACAAGGTATATCTAACATGTTTGAAAATATGAGTGATGTGAGGAAAGGAGTTTTTAGCTCTTCTGAAATGATGATTGCTAATGGAATTTTTTCCGGTTGAGATGCAGGATCAAGAAAAAATAAAACATCTTTTTGAGATAGTGGAATGGGACACAAAGTTAGAGTTTGAGCAAAATTAATGTTTGCGAAATCTGATTTCTCAAATGCGGAGTCAAACTCTGATGAAACATCTTCAAATTTCTCTGCAAACTCTATTTTCTCCTTTTTACATCCTGAATGTAATGAGAATATTATAAATGTAGCTACTATGGTAAGAGAATAAATTGGGCGATATTTTCCCATTTTGAACTTTTCCGTTTTAAAATTAATTTTTTCTTACATTTTTTCTGTTTTTTTTGTTTTGTGTTTTTTGAGGAATAAGATAAAATAAGTTCAGGCCGTTAGCTCAGGCGGAAGAGCACTGGCCTTTTAAGCCAGGGGTCGCGGGTTCGAATCCCGCACGGCCTACAAACTTTTAACCTGATGCAAACTTTTTCTTTTTGGATCCCAATAATCATAATAGCAATTTTCATCTTATCATCTGCAATAAAAATATTGCAAGAATACGAAAGAGGAGTAATATTCAGACTTGGAAGACTTGCAGGAGTGAAAGGTCCGGGACTTGTCCTCATTATCCCAATAATAGATAGGATGGTAAAAGTTTCTTTAAGAATAATAACGATGGATATACCTCCGCAAGATGTCATAACGAAAGATAATGTATCTGTGAAGATAAATGCTGTTGTATATTTTAGGGTTGTTGATCCGGCAAAGGCTGTGGTTGCGGTTGAAAATTATATTTATGCTACAAGCCAACTTGCTCAAACAACTTTAAGGTCAGTCTGCGGTGAGGCAGAACTTGATGAGATACTCGCTCACAGAGAAAGTATAAACTTGAAAATACAGAGCATATTAGATAAAATGACGGAATCTTGGGGAGTAAAGATTTCTGCGGTTGAAGTCAAACATATTGATTTGCCACATGAGATGCAAAGAGCTATGGCTCGTCAAGCAGAAGCAGAAAGAGAAAGGAGAGCCAAAATAACTCTTGCGGAAGCGGAATATCAAGCTGCTCAGAGATTAAAAGAAGCTGCTGATATGCTCGCTCAAAACCCAATAACAATTCAGTTAAGATTTCTCCAAACTGTATCAGAGCTTGCCACAGAAAAAACGGCAACTTTGATTCTACCAGTTCCTATTGAACTTCTTAAATTTCTGGAAACCCATAAGAAAGATACAAGCAGTACAGGTTAAAAGATTAAATTCTTTTTTATTTCTAAAACTAAATCTTTTCTTAATATGATTTTTATATGGATTTTGTATTTATATCATTTTTTTTATTCTCCAAATCGTTCTTTGGTGCGGATGTTTCAGGTAAAATTTTATCTATAAACCTACATAAGTTTGGGATAAATATATATTTCCCAGAAGATCTATCTCCTGTGGCTCAGGAGTTTGCTTCAAAGATTAATGAGGAAAATGAATTTATAAAAGAGCTCATCGGCACAGAAGCTAAAAACTTCTCCATATTTTTGGGATTTGAAGAAGATGTTTTTTTCTTTGAGAGATTCTTTACACACTCAAAACTTATATTCGTAAACTGGGGTGGAACAAGGATTGATGAAAAGCTCTCTTCGGTGTCATTTTCTCATAAAGTCAGACAAGTTCTTCTTGCGTCCTTTTTTTGGAGTGGTTCTCCTCTATCTTACATAATAGATCCGGATTTTTATCTAAAACCCCAGTTAATCTATTCTTTCTCGGAATACGGGGTGATAGATGATGAAACTTTCTCAAATTACCCATTTTACTTTTTTTGGTCAGAAGATGCACAGCTCATAAAGTATATTGATATTTTCTATGGTAAAAGAGAAATATTTGATCTTTTTGTCAAAGGTAAGATCGAATCTGAATATCGGGATAAATACTATCAGGAATTCAAGGTGTGGAAGGAAAATAAAATAGAAGTTCTAAAAGATGCTATAGAAAGAAAATATGGGATAAACCCTTCCTTTGAAAAAATTTTCAATTTTCCTTCACGCAGTGTTTTTGTAAGAGGAGATGAAATAATAACTACAAGAGAAGATGGCATAATTTTCTCATCAAAAGTCGGAGATATTTTTATAAGGAGTGGGGGAGGGTATATAAATGGAGATGAAAGGTTCATAGTTTTTGATTCAAAGGAAAAAACAGACGGACTTTTTTATGTCTTTATAATAACTCCCTCTTACAAAGTTATCAAATTTCCCGATAAAAGAGCTTGGTTTCCAGATATATTTTCAAGAGAAGATGGAAAAGGTTTCATTTTATTCATAAAGAAAAATCTTATCTATGATGAAATGTGCATTATAGATTTCATTTTTGAAGAAGATAATCTGCAATTTGGAGAAATATCGTGCCCTCTAAAATCTGGTGAGCTTGAAGAATTTTTTTCACCAGATATATCTCCTGATGGAAAAAAAGTAGTGTTTTCATACCTCAGAAGGAATGGGTTTTTAGATCTGGCAGTTTTTGACATTGAGAAGAAAACTTTGCAATTTATAACACAAGATGATAATCAAGATTTATTCCCTTCATTCACACAAGATGGAAAAATTGTTTTCACATCTTTCAGAGAGGGGAGGTATCTTCTTTACCTTTATGATGGAGAAAAATTTACGAAAATATCGGAAAACCCGGAAGGAATTCTGGTAGGGCGTATATATAATCAGAAGCTATATTCAGTTTTTATTCAGAATGGAAAAACTTATGTTGGGGAATCCGAAGTAAAAGAGCTTGAAGGAGCTACATTCACAAGAGCTCCCGTTATTTCTTTTGGCACAGAATTTGAAAGTTCAAAAGTTGAAACTTTTGGTAACTTCGGAATTTTGCGACTTCTTCCGCCAAGATTCTTTGTGGATAGTTCTGGTTTTTTCAATTTTTCACTTTACTTTCTTCTTTCAGATGATATATATAGGAACCCAATTTTTTTTAATTTAGATTTTGGTTCAAACGTCAATTTTTACGAGAAGATGAGACAACTCAAACTGCAACGATATGAGATTTCAAATGTAGATGACCTCAAAACGGGAGGGCTTATTAGAGCTTTGGGATTTTCAATTTTTTCCTTTGTGAGGTCATTTTCACCATATATGTTTGCAAGATTTTCGCTTTTTCCTTTCTCTGGAATTTTTGTAAGAGAGGTTGCCGAAGGAGAGAATAAGCAGAGATTTCATTTTATTCCAGAAAGACAAGTTTCAGGAGATATATATTTTTTTCAGAAGGGAACTCGTAAACTTTGGATTTTGTTGGGAGGAAAATTCGGAAACATATCTCCATATGAGGAATTCCTTCAAACGCCTGATACAACTTTTTGGAATTTTGTAAAGGAGGAATATAAAAGGTTTGGCTATGGGAATTTTTTTCAAGTTGAATCCGGGATTTGGATGGATAGCACTCAGAAAGATTTTTCTCCACAAGATGGTTTTGATATAAGATTATTTTTGGGATTACAATCATTTTTTGATTTTGGAAAGGGGCAATTTCCACTTTCTCCATATTCAAATTTTTCGCTCTCTTATTTTTCTCATTCCTTTAAATTTTTCGTTTTTCCTGTGGTAGGGCAACTGAATTTAAACGGATTTGTTTCTTTCCCGAAGTATAAAAGATTCAAAACAGCTTTTGGTTCAAAACCTATACCGTTTTATTTTGACCCTGCTGATAACTTTTCTCCTTTATGGAAATTTGGAGCTCTTCCTTTCTTTCCCGAGAATCTCAAATATGATGTTGGTCTTATAAGAGGGGTAAGAATTAGAGACGGAGATATAGGGTTTGTTGCTAAAATGAGTCCAATTTTAAATTTATTTTCAGCTCGTGGGGAACCTAAATATATTTATCATTCAGATTCCATTAATCTTTCACCATTTATTTCGGGTGGGGTTTTACGGAACTTTAAAGAACTTGAAAGGTTCATAAGCTATGGTTTAGAGCTAAAAATCAAATCTAAAATTTTCTTCATTATTCCCTCGGACTTTGTTTTAGGATTTGCAATTGGAGAAATTCCAGAATTTTATTTTCTACTATTTCTTTCTCCTTGATTTCTTTTCAGCTGATTTACATTTCTTCATATAAAGCCTCTTTTCTTCTTTTTGATGTAGAGTATTCGGAAGTAGCTGATGATATTATTTCGTACATTATAGCTTTTGGTTTTGATGGTCTGAGAATTCTTCCAAGGCGCTGAACAAACTCTCTCGGGCTTCCCGAACCAGAGACTATGACTGCAACGGATGCCTCCGGGACATCTATACCTTCATCGAGAACATGAGCGGAAACAAGAGCCGTAATTTTACCTTCTGAGAAAGCTTTGAGATAAAAATTTCTTTCTTCTGTTGATATTTCGGAGGTTATTGCAGGTATGAGAAAAGTTTCTGAAATTTTGTAAGCCATCTGCTGTGAATCTGTGAAGATAAGAATTCTTTCTCCCTTGTGTTTTTTCAAGATTTGTCTTACCAGATTGATTTTACCGTCGTAGTTCATAGCTAATTTTTTTGCTTCACGCAAAGAGGAAATAGCTTCTCTGGCGAGGGGGTCTTTGAAAGACATTCTGAGAACTTGCAGAAAAGTTTCTTTTTCTCCGGGGTTTAGTCCAAGACTTATACAAAAGTCTCTATATTTTTTCATCGAGGTTGAGTATTTAATAAAATCTTCTTTTGACATTTTTATGTTAAGTTGTATTATCTGCCAATCAGCAATAAAATTGCGGACATCTTGAATATTTACTTTATATATGAAATTTCCTACAAGTTCTGGAATTAAAGTGTGTAATCCATCTTGTCTTTCAAGGGTTGCTGTGAGACCGAGACGATTCCATGCGATAGACATTTGGGCAATCTTTCTGTAGTTTTCAGCTGGTAGATGATGAACCTCGTCAAAAATCAAAAATGCAAATTTATTTCCCAAAAATTCTGCCGAAATAGATGCAGAGTCATAAGTTGAAACTGTTACTGGTTTGAGAATTTTTGCTCTTCCAGTCCATTCGCCAACTTCTTCAAAAAATGATTTGAGTTTTTGTATCCATTGATCAACAAGAGCCAAAGTAGGTGTGACACATAGGGTAGGGAGTTTCAAATAACAGATGCAGTAGATTGCGAGAAAGGTTTTTCCAGTTCCTGTTGGCATAACGATTGTTCCCTTGAAATTCCCATCAACACTCCACATCTTGAAAGCTTTTTTTTGGTAGTCTCTTGTTTCGGGGAATTTGAGGGGTTGTGGTTCGGGCAAAAGTTCTAAGTTTTGTATATTTTTTATTTTTTCGGGGAAATTAAGTACGATTTGAGACGGGAGTGCGATAAATTCATCTTTATATTTTTGGGGATTGATTTTGTGTATGATTTCCTGTTCGTCTTTTGAAATGAAGATAAGACCTTTATAGAACCTCAGCACGGGAGAAAAGTTAAGATGATATGATAAAGAGATGAAAGGGGCAAAAATGAAAGAATAAAATGAAATAATAAGAAAAAATAGGATAAGAAAAAATAAGGAAAGTATGGAGTAATTGATGAGGTTAAGAGATGAAATTTGAAAAGGTGAGATAGGTTTTTATGGCGAACGGGCGATTAGTACCCGTCGGCTCAACGCCTTGCGGCGCTTACACCTCGGGCCTATCAACCTCGTAGTCTCCGAGGGCCCTTCAGGGAGGACTTATCTTGGGGTGGGCTTCCCGCTTAGATGCCTTCAGCGGTTATCCCGTGGCAGCATGGCTACCCGGCGTGATGCCCCTGGAGGGACAACCGGTACACCAGAGGCTGCCCCAGTCCGGTCCTCTCGTACTAGGACCAGCTCCCCTCAGTCCTCCTGCGCCCGCGGCGGATAAGGACCAACCTGTCTCACGACGGTTTAAACCCAGCTCGCGTACCCCTTTAACGGGCGAACAGCCCGACCCTTGGGACCTTCTTCAGCCCCAGGATGGGGTGAGCCGACATCGAGGTACCAAACTCCCCCGTCGATGTGAACTCTCGGGGGAAATTAGTCTGTTATCCCCGGCGTAGCTTTTATCCGCTGATCGACGGCCCTCCCACATGGGACCGCCGGGTCACTAGGGCCCGCTTTCGCGTCTGCTCGGGGTGTCCCCCTCGCAGTCAGGCGCCCTTATGCCCTTGCACTCAAGGCCGGATTTCCATCCCGGCTGAGGGCACCTTTGCGCTCTCCCGATACTTTTTCGGGAGATCCCGCCCCAGGAAAACTGCCCGCCTGGCGGTGTCCCCCGTCCGGGTTGACGGGCGGGGTTAGAACTCCAAGAGATCCAGGGTGGTATCTCACCGGCGCCTCCATCCCCGCCGGAGCGGGGACTTCTCAGGCTCCCACCTATCCTGCGCAGGGTCTCCCGGAGTTCAGCGCCAGACTGCAGTAAAGCTGCACGGGGTCTTTCCGTCCTGCCGCGGGTCGGGGGCATCTTCACCCCCACTACATTTTCACCGGGCACCCCCCTGAGACAGAGCGGCAGTGGTTAAGCCATTCATGCAGGCCGGAACTTACCCGGCAAGGGATTACGCTACCTTAGGACCGTCAGAGTTACGGCCTCCGTTTACCCGGGCTTAGGCTCGGAGCTTCGCCTTGCGGCTAACCCCTTACCTTCACCTTCGGGCACCGGGCAGGCCTCAGTCCCTATACGTCCCCTTTCGGGTTGGCAGAGACCTGTGTTTTTAGTAAACAGTCCCCACCGCCAATTTCCTGCGACCCATTCCCGCTTGCACGGGATGGGCGCCCCTTCTCCCGAAGTTACGGGGCCAATTTGCCGAGTTCCTTAGGGGGGTTTCACCCGCTACCCTCCCGGGCTTGGCCCGGAGCCCACCTGTGTCGGTTTGCGGTACGGGCACTCTGGAGCAAAGCAGCCTGTTCTTTCTTGGACCCCTTTCAGATAGCGGCGGGCAATCCTTCAACCCACCGCACCCTACGGAGCCGTCACAGCGCTGCTTTAGCGCTCCAGAGTGGCGGGGAATGTTGAACCCACTTTCCCATCGGCTACGCCTTTCGGCCTCACCTTAGGGTCCCGGCTAACCCTGCTCCGATGGGCGTTGAGCAGGAAACCTTGGGCTTACGGGCGGGAGGATTCTCACCTCCCTCTCGTTACTCATGCCGGCATTCTCACTTCCAGGCCCTCCACCCGTCCTTTCGGTCGAGCTTCAACGGACCTGGAACGCCCCCCTACCGCCAGGATGTGCCGCAGCACATCCTGACCCCTGGCTTCGGCACCGGGCTTGAGTCCCGTTACATTTTCGGCGCCTACCCGCTCGGCTGGTGAGCTGTTACGCACTCTTTAAATGATGGCTGCTTCTAAGCCAACATCCCAGCTGTCTTAGCGGGTAGACATCCTTCCTCACTTAGCCCGGATTTAGGGGCCTTAGCCGAGGGTCTGGGTTGTTCCCCTCTCGTGACCCGAGCTTATCCCCGGGCCACTCACTCCCACTACTGCACCGTGGTATTCGGAGTTCGCCTAGGTTCCGGAAGGTTTCCCTCCCGGTAGCCTAAGCGGTGGCTCTACCCCCACGGTGCATTTCGTGAGGCTGCACTTAGATGCATTTCGGGGGGAACCAGCTATACCGCCACTCGATTAGCTTTTCACTCCTACCCACACCTCATCGGACAGGTTTTCAACCCTGACCCGTTCGGGCCTCCGGACGGTTTTACCCGTCCTTCACCCTGGGCATGGGTAGATCGTGGCGCTTCGGGTCTGCCGCCAGCGACTTTGTCGCCCTGTTCGGACTCGGTTTCCCTACGGCTCCGGCCCAGAGGGCCTTAACCTTGCCACTGACGGCAACTCGCCGGCTCATTACGCAAAAGGCACGCGGTCGGGCGCGCTTCCCCTTTCGGGGATAGCCCTTCCGCAGTCCGTAGACCCGGGGTTTCAGGTTCTCTTTCACTCCCCTCTCCGGGGTTCTTTTCACCTTTCCCTCACGGTACTAGTGCGCTATCGGTCGGCCGGTAGTATTTAGCCTTGGAGGGTGGTCCCCCCAGATTCCCACGACCTTTCACGTGGGCCGTGGTACTCGGGAATACACCCCCGGGAGATCTGGGGATTTCGCCTACGGGGCTATCACCCTCTATGGCGGGCCTTTCCAGACCTCTTCGGCTATCCCCAGATTTTGTAACTCCCTGAGGGATCCGCCGCTCCCTCCGGGTGTATCCCGCGACCCCTTGTGGGCAACGCCGGCGGGCTTTTGCACCCACAAGGTTTAGGCTCCTCCCCTTTCGCTCGCCGCTACTCGGGGAATCTCGGTTGATTTCTTTTCCTCCCCCTACTGAGATGTTTCACTTCGGGGGGTATCGCCTCCTCTGGGTTTTGCCCAGAGGATACCGAGGGTTTCCCCTCGGTGGGTTTCCCCATTCGGGCATCCCGGGATCACAGGCTGCTTGCGCCTCCCCCGGGCTTATCGCAGCTTGCCACGCCCTTCATCGCCTCCGGCCGCCCAGGCATCCACCCCGGGCCCTTTCCTACCATAAAAACCTATCTCACCTTTTCAAATTTCAAATAAAATTTTTCCAGCCAGAAGGTAAGTGGAGACGACGGGATTTGAACCCGTGCCCTCCCGGGTGCAAACCGGGCGCTCTCCCACTGAGCTACGTCCCCTCTTTGTGGGCCCATCCGGACTCGAACCGGAGACCTTACCCTTATCAGGGGTACGCTCTAGCCGCTGAGCTATGGGCCCTTTTTGAGAGGGTTAAGAGAGCCTTGCAGAAAAGAAAAGAAAGGAGGTGATCCACCCCCACCTTCCGGTAGGGGTACCTTGTTACGACTTCGCCCCAGTCGCCACCCACACATTCGTCCCTTTTGGGGATTTCCTGTGCAGGTGACTTCCATGGCGTGACGGGCGGTGTGTACAGGACCCGGGAACGTATTCACCGCGGCGTAGCTGATCCGCGATTACTAGCCACTCCGCCTTCACGGGGTCGGGTTGCAGACCCCGATCCGAACTGAGACCGGGTTTTTGGGATTTGCTCAGCCTTGCGGCCTCGCATCCCTTTGTCCCGGCCATTGTTGCACTTGTGTAGCCCCGGGCATAAGGGCCATGCGGGCTTGACGTCGTCCCCTCCTTCCTCCGACTCTTCGCCGGCAGTCCCCGCAGAGTGCCTCCCCTCTCGGGGAATGGCAACAGCGGGCAGGGGTTGCGCTCGTTCTGGGACTTAACCCGACGCCTCACGGCACGAGCTGACGACAGCCATGTAGCACCTGTGCCAGCTGGCTGGACTTATCGCCCAGCCCACCTTACCCTTTCGGGCAGGCTTGAGCTGGCATGTCAAGCCCGGGTAAGGTTCTTCGCGCTGCATCGAATTAAACCAAATGCACCGCGGCTTGTTCGGGTCCCCGTCAATTCGTTTGAGTTTCGGCCTTGCGGCCGTACTCCCCAGGCGGGGTGCTTAACGCGTTAGCTTCGGGCGCGAGGATTTACCCCGCCCCCTAGCACCCATCGTTGACGGCTGGGACTACCCGGGTCTCTAATCCGGTTCGCTCCCCCAGCTTTCGTCCCTCAGCGTCGGAGCCGGCCTAGGGACCCCCCTTCGGCATCGGCGTTCCTCCCGATATCTACGCATTTCACCGCTACACCGGGAATTCCGGTCCCCCCTGCCGGTCCCGAGCCCAGCAGTATCTCCCGACCTCTGCCCGTTGAGCGGGCAGCTTTCACGGGAGACTTACCAGGCCGCCTACGGACCCTTTACGCCCAGTCACTCCGGGCAACCCTTGGGACCTCCGTATTACCGCGGCTGCTGGCACGGAGTTAGCCGTCCCTTCCTCCGGAGGTACCATCAAGCTCCCTTTTGGGGAGCTCTTTGTCCCTCCCGACAGCGGTTTACACCCCGAAGGGCTTCTTCCCGCACGCGGCGTCGCTGGGTCAGGCTTTCACCCATTGCCCAAGATTCCCCCCTGCTGCCTCCCGTAGGAGTCCGGCCCGTGTCTCAGTGCCGGTCCGGCCGACCACCCTCTCAGGTCGGCTACCCGTCATAGCCTTGGTGGGCCATTACCCCACCAACTAGCTGATGGGACACAGGCCCATCCTCAGGCGGCACCAGGTTTTACCCTGGCACCCTTTTCCCACATCCCATCCGAGATGTGGGCTTATAGGGTATTAGCCTGGGTTTCCCCAGGTTATCCCCTTCCTGAGGGTAGGTTACCTGTGTATTACTCGGCCGTTCGCCGCTCCACAGGCCGGTTGCCCGACCTGTGTCGCTCGGCTTGCATGGGTGAGGCGCGCCGCCAGGGTTCGCCCTGAGCCACGATCAAACCCTCCTTGGCATAAATTTAGGAGGG